>JAEEGL015712519.1_pt1 | contig 12065 bp, 8 predicted proteins | sample 9134231 | NCBI WGS metagenome assembly JAEEGL01 (sample SAMN16246548, study PRJNA631951) | gut metagenome | biome: gut microbiome; feature: rumen; material: fiber-attached | host: Bos | place: Iran: Karaj | collected 2018-10
GCACGTCGTGATCGAGGTGTCCTCGCAATCCCTTGCCGCGTCCCGCGTCGCGCCGCTCTCTTTCTCCCACGCGATCTTTACAAACCTATCTCCCGAGCATCTCGATCACCACAAGACCATGAACGACTATCTGCAGGCGAAAAAGATCCTGTTCAAACAGACCGGAACCGCGATCGTCAACGGGAACTCCCCGTGGTCGGATCTGTTGCTCGATGGTCTATCCTGCCGTCGGATCGTCTGCGGCGTCCTTCCTGACTGTGACGCACGGGCGACCGAAACGGTTTTGCACGGCGCAGACGGGGTTTCCTACGTCTACAAGACGCGTGAAGGCGCTTTTCCCGTCTCGATACCGATCCCCGGTTCCTTTACGGTTGAGAACTCCCTGCTTGCCCTGACGGCGGCGATCAGTCTCGGCGTCGACAAACAAAGCGCGATCGGCTCTCTCTCACGTCTCCCGACAGTCAGGGGAAGACTGGAGCGGATCGACACGGGAGAGTTCCCGTTCTCGGTCTTTATCGACTACGCGCACACCGAGGAGGCGCTCCGTTCGCTTCTGACCTCGGTCCGCGCGTTCCGCCGCACGGGTGAACGGATCGTGCTGCTGTTCGGGTGCGGTGGCGACCGCGATCCCGGAAAACGGAGCGAGATGGGCAAGGCGGCGGAAGAACTCGCCGATTTCACCATCGTCACAAGCGACAACAGCCGGAGCGAGGACCCGAAAAAGATCATTTTGCAGATCTTATCCGGTATGAAAAGGTCGGATAACCGCCGCGTGATCGTCGACCGGGAGAAAGCGATCTGCTACGCGATCGAAACGGCAAAACCGAACGACCTGATCCTCCTGGTCGGCAAGGGACACGAGACCTACGAAATCACGGCGAAAGGCGTACGCGACTTCGACGAAAAGAAAATCGTACTCGGCGCGCTTGAAGCGCGTAGGAACGGTCATACTATGGGGGACGCAATAAATGCGGATTAAAACCGGATCGCCGCTCGCGCCCACACTCTTCGGATTTGGCTCAGACGCCGCATTTTTGCCGATGACGGGGATCGCGAGCGATTCGCGGGAAGTTTTACCGGGCGATCTCTTCCTTGCGCTCCCTGGCGAAAAAACAGACGGTGCGGCGTATCTCGAAGAGGCGTTTGCGCGCGGAGCGTCTTACGTTCTCTCGTACCAACCGAACGTTGATCCGCGGGTGCTCACGGTTCCGGACCCGCTGTCCACGCTTTCCCGCGCTGCTTCACGCTACGCCGATAGGATCCCGCACAAAACCGTGGCGATCACCGGCAGTTACGGCAAGACCACGCTGCGCGTCGCGCTGACGTCTGTTCTTTCTTCCGCCTTCCCCGTCGTTTGCACCGAGGGAAACGGGAACACCGATCTTGCGGTCGCCCTGACGCTTCTGTCTATAGGACCCGGGACGACGTATCTGATCGCCGAACTCGGTATGCGCGGTCCGGGCGAGATCTCCCGCCTTTCGCGACTGACCAAGCCTGATCTTTCGGTCGTCACCGCGATCGGTTCCGCCCACGTCGGACGGTTGGGTTCGGTCGACGCGATCCGGAAAGCGAAATGCGAGATCGCGGACGGCATGAAACCCGACGGGACATTGTTTTACCCCGCAAGCGATCCGCTTTTGACTCAGGCAGTTATGGCGCTTCCCGTCCGCGCCCGTGGCGTCTCTGTCGATCCGACTGTCCCGGGGACCTATACGGTTACCGAGGTCACACGCGAAAACGGGAAAGCCGTCGTATCGTTTGCGGGACCCGAAGGGTCGCTTGATCGGGTGGTCCTTCCCTCCTGGGACACGCCGATCCTGACCGCGGCGGCGTTCTGCTTTGCCGTCTGCGAAAGGTGCGGCGTCGACCGTACCATCACGCGAAAAGGACTGGAACGACTTCCCTCGCCGCCCCTACGCCGTCAAAGTGAGACGGTCGGCGGCGTAACGCTGATCCTCGACTGCTACAACGCGTCCCCGGAACCGACGGCGGCGGCGCTCGACGACCTGAAAAACTACGCGGAACGGGGTTGTCACCTGTTCCTTGTCCTCGGGGATATGCTTGAACTCGGAGACCAAGCGGTCGAACAACACCGGTCAATCGGCCGTCAGGCGGCGGGGCTCTCCCCCTCCCGCCTGATCTGTGTCGGAGAGACGGCGCACGAATACGGCGTCGGGGCGAACGAGGCGGGACTGTCCAAGCAGAACGTCGAATCATTCTCTCAAGACGAACTGCCCGCCCTCGCCGCGTTTCTCAGAAAGCAAACGCAGCCGGGCGACGTCGTATTGATCAAGGGTTCGCGCGCCTTGGCGCTCGAACGCCTTCTTCCTCTTTTCAAACAAGCGGACGTTTGACCGCGGAAAGGATCGTCGCCCGAGGGCGACCGAAAAAGAATGAACGTCGGACTCTGGTTCCTTTTTTCCGCCGTGATCTGCTTCCTTTGCACGGCGCTGACCGGAAAACTCCTGATCCCCGTCCTGATCGAAAAGAAAATGGGGCAAAAGATCCTCGTGATCGGGCCTCGCTGGCACATGAAAAAGGAAGGGACGCCCACGATGGGCGGTCTATGCTTCGTGTTGCCGATCCTGCTTTTGGCGTCGGTCGGATGCGTCATTCTCAGGCACTACACGACGAGCCGATCGGTCACGTTCCTTCTTCTGACCTTCCTCTATTCCGCTCTGAACGCCGGGATCGGGGTCGTGGACGATTTGGCAAAGTTCCGCCACAAGCGAAACGACGGACTGACGCCGAAACAGAAACTGCTTCTGCAATCGGTCGCGGCGGCAGCGTACCTTTCTCTGCTCGCGATCTTCGGCTTCCGTCCCGATCTGTCCCGCCTCCCGACGTTCCTTCGCTCGGATCTTCTGTTCTGGCTCTTCTCGACCTTTCTGCTCGTCGGGATCGTCAACTGCGCCAATCTCACCGACGGGATTGACGGACTTGCCTCTTCTGACGCGGCGATCCTCGCCGGATTCTTCGGGCTGGTCGGCGCGGGTCTGCTCTCCGAGACGCTCTCGCTCTTCTCCGGCTTGATCTTCGGTGGCGCGGCGGGGTTCCTTCTCTTTAACTACCACCCCGCCCGCGTCTTTATGGGCGACACGGGTTCGCTCTTTTTCGGTGCGGCACTCGCGGGTTGCAGTTTCCTTGCGGGAGACCCGCTCCTGATCCTGTTCGCGGGCGCGCTTTACGTGCTCGAAGGGGCGTCGGTCATCCTGCAGGTCGCGTTCTTCAAGATCACGCACGGACGGAGACTGTTTAAGATCGCGCCCATCCATCACCACTTTGAGGCGCTCGGGTGGAGCGAACCCAAAATCGTCGCCCTCTTTTCCATCTTTACCGTCGCCGTCTCGGCGCTCGCCTATCTGCTCCTGTTCTAAAATGCAGTCCGAAAGAAAACACTCCGCCCGTCTCCGCGCCCTGCTCCCTTCGTTCCGATCGAAGGGCGAACCGCTCTTTCACGGAACGGTACGCGGGATTGACCTGACGCTCCTGCTCCTGATCCTGTTGCTGGCGGTCGCCGGGACGGTCACGATCTTCTCCGCCGGGTTTCCCTACGCCGAAAACCGCTATCACAACGGATACTATTTCATCGAGCGGCAGATCGTGTGGTTCGCTGTCGGCGTCGGAGTGATGCTGCTGACGCTTTTGCCGTCCTCCCGCTTCTGGTACGGGATCGCGCCGACGCTCTTCGCCCTTTCGATCCTTCTGCTCCTCGCGGTGCTAGCCATCGGGATCGCCGGAAACGGCGCGCAGCGATGGATCGCACTCGGTCCTCTGACCTTTCAGCCGTCGGAGTTTGCCAAAACGACTTTGATCCTGATCCTTGCCCGCTACTACGCCGACAACTCAGAGCGGGCGCTCGACCGCAAGAACAAAAAGAACGCGTTCCTGTACGGCACGCTGATCCCCTTCCTTCTGATCGGGGTGATCTGTATCCTCGTGCTTCTGCAAAAGCATCTGTCGGGTTTGATCATTCTCGGGTGTATCGGACTGCTCGTGATGCTGTTCTCGGGGATCTCGCTTCGGTATATCGGTGCGTTCGGCGGCGCGTGCGGGATCGGCGTCACCCTGTTCGCGTTTCTGACCGATTATACCAAACGCCGGATCACGATCTGGCTGAACCCCGAGCAATTCCCGCTCGACGGCGGGTGGCAGACGCTGCAGGGGTTGATGGCGATCGGTTCCGGCGGTTTTTTCGGGCGCGGCTTCGGGGCAAGCGTCCTCAAATACAGTTACGTATCCGAACCTGCAAACGATATGATCTTCACGATCCTCTGCGAGGAGACCGGGTTCCTCGGGGCTATGGGCGTCGTGTCGCTGTTTGCGTTTTTCGTTTTCCGGGCGGTCAAATCGGGGCTGCGCTGCCACGATCCGTTCTCGCGCCTGGTCGCGCTCGGCATCGCCGGGAAGATCGCGGTGCAGGTCCTTCTGAACCTATCCGTCGTCACCAACACCATCCCGAATACCGGGATCTCGCTCCCCTTTTTCAGTTACGGCGGATCGTCGCTCGTGATGCTGTTCTTTGAAATGGGAATCCTGCTCTCGATCTCGCGGGAAGTCCCGATCGACTAACCGAAAGGAGCCGTTTATGAAGATCCTGTTCGCCTGCGGCGGGACCGCCGGGCATATCAATCCGGCGCTCGCGATCGCCGACCTGCTGAAAAGAACCAAACCGAATCTTTCGATCGTTTTCGTCGGTACGCCCGAGGGGATGGAAAACCGCCTCGTTACCCGCGCCGGGTACCTGATCCGACACGTTCCGGTCAAGGGACTGCGCCGCTCGCTCACGCCGTCAAATCTGAAAGCGGGCGTCGCGCTGATAAAGTCGTTTCGCGTCGCCGCAAGGATCCTTTCGGAAGAAAAGCCCGATCTTGTGATCGGGACGGGAGGGTACGTTTGCTATCCCTTGCTCCGCGCGGCGTCCGCTCGCGGGATCAAAACCGTTCTGCACGAATCCAACGCCCGTGCCGGCGTCGCCGCACGACTTCTCGCACGACACGTCGATCTTGCCCTGATCCATTTTCCCTCGGCAGCAAAAGACTTCAAACGCTCAGGCAGAACCATCGTCTCGGGAAACCCGCTTCGGCAAGAGTTTTCTATACTCAACAGAGACGAAGCGCGAAGGAAACTCGGACTTACGAAAAATACGCTGTATCTACTCGTTTTCGGGGGCAGTCTCGGCGCACAAAAACTGAACGAAACGGTCGAGGGAGCGATTCCTCGTCTGCTCTCGGCGTTTCCGACGCTGACCGTCCTGCACGCGACCGGAGCAAAGCGGGAGAAAACGGACGTTTACCGCCCGAACGGACGCTATCAAAGGACGCCTTATATTGACGATATGCCGCTCCGTCTGACGGCGGCGGACGCTGTGGTTTGCCGCGCGGGCGCCATGACGGTATCCGAGATCGCCGCGGCGGGCGTTCCCGCGATCCTGGTGCCGTATCCGGCGGCGGCGGGAGACCACCAGACCAAGAACGCGGCGGAACTACAAAAGTCAGGTGCGGCGATCCTGGTGCCGGACCGGGAACTGACGCCCGACCGACTGACAAAGGATCTGTCGAATCTGCTCTCCGACGGGGACGAAAGGGAGCGCATGAAGGCAAATCTGTCCCGGTTCCGGGTGCCCGAAACCGAGTCCGTGATCCTTCGCGAAATCGGTCGCCTCTGCCCGAGTTTAGTCGACTATTCATAGTTCTGCCTTATAATAAATTGCTAATTTGAATGTAGATGTTAACAAAATGTGAATAATAGAGGCGACCTCTTGCAAAAGAACGCAATATTTTGTATTATATCATTGTAGAACTATATTGTTTCCGACCATTCTTTTGCGGAGGTGTTTCCAATGGCGTTTGAGTACAACGAAGTCATTGATAACGGTGTCAAAATCAAGGTCGTCGGTATCGGCGGCGGCGGTAACAACGCCGTGAACCGTATGATCTCCACGAATATCCGCGGTGTGGATTTCATCGCCGTCAACACCGACGCGCAGGTCCTTTCCTTCTCGAGTGCGTCTCAGAAACTCGTGATCGGCGAAAAGATCACGAACGGACGGGGCGCCGGCTCCGATCCCGAGATCGGTCGCCGTTCCGCGGAGGAGAGCATCGAAGATATCCGCCACCTTCTCGAGGGCGCGGATATGGTCTTCGTGACGACCGGTATGGGCGGCGGCACCGGGACCGGTGCGGCTCCCGTCATCGCAAAGATCGCGAAGGAAATGAATATCCTGACCATCGGGATCGTGACCAAGCCCTTCCTGTTCGAGGGTAAGCGCCGTATGACGCAAGCCGACGCGGGTATCGAGGTGCTTCGTCAGTACGTCGACTCGCTGATCGTCATTCCGAACGAACGGCTGAAACAGGTTTCCGAAGGAAAGATCACGCTCGCGACTGCCTTTGAGACCGCCGACGACGTTCTTCGTCAGGGCGTGCAGAGCGTTTCCGAGATCGTCAATATCCCCGGGTTCGTCAACGTCGACTTTGCAGACGTGGTCTCGGTCATGAAGGACGCCGGGTTCGCCCACATGGGCGTCGGTACCGGACGCGGCGAGGACAAAGCCGCGATCGCCGCCACCACCGCGATCTCTTCCCCCTTGCTTGAAACTTCGATCTCGGGCGCGACCGGCGTTCTTGTCAATTTTACCGCCGCCCCCGACATCTCGCTCGACGACGTGTACCTCGCGTCCAGTATGATCGCGAACGCAGCGCATCCCGACGCCAACATCATCTGGGGCGCCGCCTTTGATCCCAATCTGCAGGACGAACTTCGCATCACGATCATCGCAACCGGCTTTGATAAAGACAAGTCCCTTCACCACTCCGCCGACGATACCCCGGAGAACGCCGAAGACGGCGCCGTAACCGACGTCGACGCGAACGAGCCGACCGACGCGTCTGTGAAATCCGCCGAAACCGCCGACAGCACGTTCGGCGCCGCTCCCGCTGGCGCCCCCGCCGACGGAGGCGTCCCGCCCTTTGAAGACGAGATCGATCTCGACGATATCCTTTCGATCCTGAACAAGCCCCGCCGGCAGTAAACCATACTTTCAGAATTCCCGATTATAAACGCAAGCGACCGACAAAACGTCGGTCGCTTTTTTGTCGCAAATGCTGTCTGCCCTGAAATAAGGTCAGATTATGACATGAATCGGAAGCCCGTCTTTATATTCGAGCGTCCGTTCTCCGCAGATCAGCGGGCGCAGATATGCAATCCCGGCGGGGGTGATCCCGTTGCCCGCCCGATTGATGAACCCGTCAGGCACCTTCCGGATCGCGTTGGCGATCTTCCCGACCGGACGGAAAACGACGGAACATTGATAGGGCTTGTCGCTGACGCGTTCAAGCGCCGCCATCACGCCGCTCTTCCCTTCGGTCGCAGCGACAACGGCGGAAGAGCCGAGAAGCGAAGCCTCGGTCAGATCCGTGTCCGACGCCAGGTGCGCCGCGCACCGTTGCGGCAGAGAGAGTTCAAACGAACGGACCTTGCAGCCGAAGGTCTCCTTGACGAACGCCTCGAGCACCTTGCCCGCTCCTGCGAGATACTTGTGTCCGAAGGCGTCGGCGGCGCCGCTTTGCGCGCCCTCGCCGATATACCGTCCTTCGGGCGAACGGATCCCCTCGGAGATCGCCACGACGAGATTGGGGTGGCGTTTGAAGGCGTTTTGCAGGTCTTCCGTGAACTGCTCGAAGGTAAACGGACGCTCGGGGAGATAGATCAGATCCACGCCTTCCGCACCGACGGATCCGGGAAGCGCTGCGGAGGCTGTCAGCCAACCGGCGTCGCGTCCCATGATCTCGACGATGGTGACGGCGGGAACACGGTAAACGGCGCAGTCGCGGACAATCTCGGAGAGCGTGACCGCGACGTATTTCGCCGCCGAGCCGAAGCCCGGGGTGTGGTCGGTGTCGGCAAGATCGTTGTCGATGGTCTTCGGGATCCCGACCACGCGCATCTCGTAATCGACGGTCTCGAGGTACGCAGAGAGTTTCGCGACGGTGTCCATCGAATCGTTGCCGCCGATATAGAAGAAATAGCGGATATCCTTCTCGCGGAAGCGCGCGATCAGATCGTCGAAGAACGCCCTGTCCTTCTTGGGATCGGGCAGTTTCTTCCTGCAGGAGCCGAGCGCGGCTGCGGGCGTCTGTTCCAGTTGGCGGAGCCGCTTTTCGTCTTCAAAAAGCGGGAGCAGCGACACGCAATCGGAGGATAAGAACCCTTCGATCCCGTTCCGCATCCCGTAAAGTTCGGGGATCAGGTCTCTATGCGCCGATACGCCCCGGATCACGCCGGCAAGGCTTGCGTTGATGGCGGCGGTCGGACCGCCCGACTGACCGACGACCGCGTTTCCCTTCAGTTGCTTCATTTCGGTTCTCCTTTGCTTTCGTCATCCGATCCCGGCGCGAACCGGAAATCTTTTTCGGTAAAACGGTATTTCTTATCGCAGAAACGGCACTCCGCCGTAAGTTCACGCTTGCCGTTCTCCTTCTCCTCTTCATCGAAGAGTTCGAGAACCTTTTTCGCCCCGAGCGACCGAATCCCGCGGCGCATCCGCTCGCGTGAGCAGGTGCAGACGTAGTCGACGTCGATCGTATCGAACGGGTCGAACTCGATCCCCTCAAAGGCGAGCGCGGCGATCTCTTCGAGCGTTTTCCCTTCGTCGAGCAGCGACGATACGCTGCTGATGTTAGGGACATTCTTTTCGATCTTGTCGACCGTCGCGGGATCGGGGAACGGGAGCAACTGGATCAGGACGCCCCCCGCCGCCAGACAACTTCCGTCCGGGGCGACCAGTACCCCGAGGGAACAAACCGACGGGATCTGCTCGCTCTCGGCGAAATAGTGTGTGAAATCCTCTGCGATCTCGCCCGAAACGAGTTCGACCGTCCCGGTCTGCCGTTTTCCTTCTTCGATCTCGCGGATAACGGAAAACGACCCGTGCCCGACAGCGGCGCCTACGTCGAGTTTGCCGTTCGACTTTCTCGGCGGATCCGCCGTCGGGTTCTCGATATATCCGCGCACGCACCCGAGATAGTCGGATACGGCGAGCAGTCGCCCTGCGGGTCCGTCACCCGCGACCGTAACGGTCAGAGAGTCGGTTTTTTCGCCCAGCATACTCCCGAGCATCGACGTAGCGGTCAGAAGCCGTCCGAGAGCCGCCGTCGCCGTAGGCGCGGTTTTATGGTACCTACGCGCGGTCTCTACGATCCCGCGGGTATCCGCGACGACGATCCGCGCGCTTCCGTCCCTCGTCATTCCTCGCAGAAGGCGCGAGGGGATCCTTTTTTCGTTTTCCATACTCTTTCTCTTTCAGTCTTTTTTCGCCCGTGCGGCGATATACCAGCGGTCTTCGTCGCCCGTAAGCGTCCCGCCCGACGGCGTCGGGTAGGCGCCGATCCACTCGAAGCCCGCTTTTTCCAGTTCGCTTTTCAGCGTGCGGAGCGAATACGCCCGCTCGCGTTCGTTCGCCTCGTAGCGACGGTACTTCCCCGTCTCTTCCTCGCGGAAAAGCGTGATGTGAAAGTCACAGACGCCCCGCGCGTACCGGTTCTCCCAGGTGCAGTAGACGCCCGGCGCCTCAAAGGCGTAAGTCCGATCGGCGTAGACCGTCTCGAACTTGTGCTTGGTGTTCACGTCGAACAGAAACAGTCCGTCGGGGTTGAGATAGTTGTGGACGAGCGAGAAGCACCGTCCGAGGTCGGAGACGCCGGAAAGGTGGTTGACGGGATCGAGACAGCACACGACCGCGTCGACCGTCCCGTAGAGTTCAAATGCGGTCATCTCCTGCAAAAGCCACAGGATCCGGGACGAAATACCCTCCCCCGCTTCTTCCGCCGCCGTACGCGCAAAATCGAGCATCTCGGGCGAACGGTCGACGCCGATCATATCGTACCCGCGCTTAGCGAGTTCGATCGTCATACGCCCGGTCCCGCACGCGAGATCAAGGACGTCTGCGACCTTTCCTTTTGCGTACCGGGCAAAGAACCCTTCGATCCCGTCCGCCCACGCGGCGTAATCGATCTCGGCGTTCCATTCGTCGTAGTACGGCGCAAGGATCGAATAAATGTCAGGCATCAAAACATCCTCCTTCCGCGGAGAACCGCCGGATCACCTCGTCGGGCGATAGCCGGTCGCGCGCGAACGCGCGCCGTAACAGATCGGGCGGCAAGCAGTCGTCGTACTTCTCGAAAACCGGACATTCGCCTTCCCCGACCAAAGCGAGCGGATTGATCCCCTCGCTCTGCAGTTTGCCGATCAGAGACTTTTCAAGTTTGTCGCCCATACCGTCCTTGACCTTGAAGGTGATGAAACAACAGCCCTCGGACGTGACGTCACAGATCCCGAACTGCCCGGCGTTGGTCTGCAGATAGCGGCGAATGGTGCGGAACGCGCGCGTCCCGAGCCACGGGAACAGAACGTAGGACGAACCGCCGATCGGGATCAGCAGTTTTTCGTCCATTCCGGTCCCCTTAGCGAGTTTTCTCGCCGATGCGAGTCGTTCGCGGGCGTTGGGCATCAGGTAGGGGTATTCCGCGTCGCCGAGCAGGACGTCGCGCATCTTTTCAAGTACGCGCGTATGGATCTCGCCGAAGCCGCCCGGCCAGGAGATCTCCATTTTCCCGTCGACGCCCTTGACGAAGATCAAGTGCTTTTCGACCTCGATCTCCAGCACTTCCCAGACGCGCCCCGCAAGGGCGAACCGGTCGCCGACGGGCGGCGGAGTGGTGATGGTGCCGATCTCGTCGGAACCGCACCGGACGGTGAAGTCCTCGCTGTCCTGAAAGACGGCGTAGAACTTGAAACTCCCGGTCAGCCGTTCTCCGCGAAGCCCGACGATCAGCGTCTTTTCCTCGGTGAACTCAAGATATTCGCGGTTGATCATCGAGACCAGCAATTCGCGGTAATCCTCTTTCGAGATATGCGAGAGCGGCGGGAGGGTCAGTACCCGTTCCGCCAGATTCTTCGGCGTCTGTTCCCCGCCCGACGAAAGGATGCTCATAGTCTGGTGGAACGCGAGACTGAAGGGCATCTCCTTTTTGGAGGGCGGTTCGATGAAGCGTTCCTCGACGTAGAGTTGCACGAGCGCGATCCCGCGCAAAAGTTCCCACGGGATCAGTTTCGGTAGCGGCGTGTTCGGGAGCGCCGACTCCTCGCGGAAGACCATCATCATCTCGGGCGGCAGATCGCGCCGTCCCGAACGCCCGAGCCGTTGCAGAAACGACGAAACGGTGGTCGGCGCGTTGAGTTGCGCCACACGCTCGAGCCGACCGATGTCGATCCCGAGTTCCATCGTCACGGTCGCGCAGGTGACCACGTTGCGGATCTCTTCGTCCTTCATCTTCATTTCCGCGTCCTCGCGGAGCGCGGCGGAGAGATTGCCGTGGTGGATCAAGAAAATATCGTTCTCGTGCCGGTTCTTCGCGATCTGACGGAGCGTCGCCGTCACGTATTCGGTCTCTTCGCGGGAGTTTGAGAAGACCAGGCACTTTTTGTCCTTGACCGTATCGTAGAGGAATTCGTACCCCGGATCGATCACGGCGACGCCGGAACGTTCCTCGTGCGCCGCGTCGTCAGCCGACGGGCGCTGTTCCTCGTTCGGGTTCTGGTAGTAGAAATGCTCCATGCCGAGCCGCCAATGCAGTTTCTGCTGCGGCGGGGGCGGCGCCTGAGTCTCTCGTCCGCTGCCCGCGCCGAGCCACTCGGCGGCCTTCGCAAGATCGCCGACGGTCGCAGAAAGTCCGATTCGGCGGGGCGACGAGCCGATCAGCCGCGACATCCGGCAAAGTTGGCAGATCACCTGATTCCCGCGGTCGGAACCGATCATGGTATGGATCTCGTCGAGCACGACGTATTTCAGCCCTGCAAAGATCCTGGGGATATCGTTCGAGCGGTTCATCAGCATACTTTCGAGAGATTCGGGCGTGATCTGAAGGATTCCCTTCGGGTCTTTCAGCAGTTTGGTCTTGTGCGACGCGCCGACGTCCCCGTGCCAGTGAAAGACCGGAATCCCGCTCGCGTCGAGCAGTTCTTCCATACGCCCGAACTGGTCGTTGATCAGGCTTTTTAAGGGA
>JAEEGL016257809.1_pt1 | contig 12065 bp, 3 predicted proteins | sample 9134231 | NCBI WGS metagenome assembly JAEEGL01 (sample SAMN16246548, study PRJNA631951) | gut metagenome | biome: gut microbiome; feature: rumen; material: fiber-attached | host: Bos | place: Iran: Karaj | collected 2018-10
GACATAAGAATGTCGGCCGTGCCGGAACGCGGGCGGCCCGCCCGCCTACCTCAAGGCCGTGGTCGAATGGGTTGGCTTCCTTGCGATACGCCCCTTCAATAGGCAACCCGGAGCGGACGAGCCGTCCGCGCTTATCCCCTCTCCTCGCAGGCATCCATGCGCACCTCTCCTCGCACACCTTGGGCGCTTGACAAAAAATGATTGCACCCTCTTGTCCTCTTGTCCCCGATGTCTTGACGGACTTTGGATGGCCGTGGTACAATCTTCGCATCAAAAGTCTCCTTCCACATGTCCGCGACAAACCTTCAATCTGATATGCCCGCAAACGGCGTCCTTCCCCTCAACAGTGACCGCAAAGGAGCCACCATGTCAACCAGCCGTCCCCCCTTCCCCATTCCCCGTTCCCCATTCTGCATTCTGCATTCTGCATTCTGCATTGCCCTTGCGGCTCTTGCCGCAAACGCCGCCACCTACTACGTCGCGACGCCGGCCAATGGCGGCAGCGATTCCACTGGCGACGGCTCGCAGGGGGCGCCGTTTGCGTCGCTCTCCGCCGCATACGCGGCGGTCGTCGCGTCGGGCGAGGCGGGCGTCATCCATGTCGCGGACGGCACCTACCAGCCGACCGCGCCAGTCGCACTTTCCTCAGCCGTCGAGATCGTCGGCAACGACGCCGACCCGTCGCAGGTCGTCTTCGACGGACAGCATAAGTACAAGCACGCCTCGGTCTCGGACGCCGGCGTCTTCATCCACGGCGTCACCTTCCACCGCGGCTCGAACAACACGACGGCGGGTCTGACGGGCTATCCGACGGGGGATAACTTCTACTGCCAAGGCTGTTCGTTCGAGATGAACGCGGGGACCGTGTCGAACTGCGTCATCAGCGCCGGCAAAGGCGGCTATACCGGCTGCATTTCGGTCTGGGGGAGCGCAAAGGTCCTGAACAGCCTCATCAAGGACGGATCAAACACGGACAACGGCAATGCCGGGCGCGGCGGATGCGTCAAGATGGGCGGGGACGCCGTCGTGCGCGGATGCACGTTGTCCGGCGGCAGCGTGAAGGGCGGCGGGTGCGGCGCGTACCTGGTGGGCAACGCGATTCTCGACGATTGCGTCGTCTCGAACAACGCCGCCACGGCTACGGGGAGCGGCGTCCGCACCGCCGGCAACGGCGTCGTCTCCAATTGCGTCATCCGCGCGAACGGCTCCGCCTCCAAGGGCGGGGGCGTCTATATGGACGGCGGACGTCTGGTGGACTCGCTCGTTTCTGGCAACACGGCCACCTTCGGCGGCGGCGTCTACCTAGCAAACGCCGCGGCAAGGGTTGTGAACTGCACAATCGCGGACAACACCGCCACCGGCATCAACGGCGCGAACCTCTACCGAGACAAGGCCGCCCAGACGATCAATACGCTCGTCGCCGGCGGGGTCTATTCCACCGCCGGGACCGACACGACCTCGTTTTTCGGCGACGCCCCGCTCTTTGTCGATGCCGCGAATGGGAACTACCACCTTCGCGGCGCCTCGCCCTGCATCGACGCCGGCACGGCGCAGTCCTGGGGTGGAAGCGCAACGGACGTCTCCGGCGCGACGGCGCGCGTCATCGACGGCGACGGCGATGGCACGGCGGGTGTTGACATCGGCGCCTACGAATACGACCCGGCGGCCATTTCCGAACCCGGTTGCTGCTTCTACGCCGCAACCCCGGCCGTGGCCTCGTACCCGGCGGCCGTCACGTTCACCCCGGCGGTCGAGGGCGCATACGGCTCCGTGATTTCCGTTTCCTGGAACTTCGGCGACGGCGCCACGGAGTCCAGCGCCTCGCTGTCCGCCACAACCCACACCTACGCCAACGCCGGCGCATACGCCGTCACGCTCACGGTCGAGACGACGGGCGCCGGGATGCTGACGGACACGTCCACGATCTTCCTCAAGTCCTCCACGGTCTATGTCGCGCCGGGCGGGAGCACGGCCAACAGGCCTTACGCGTCGGCGGACAAGCCCGCCGCCTCTCTCGCGGAGGCCATGGCCATGCTGGGCATCCCCGCCTCGGGCCGTGCCGTCGTCCACGTTGCGGACGGCACCTACCCGCTGACCGCGCCCCTCCAGCTCACGGACCCGATTGAAATCGCCGGCGACGACGACGCCCCGTCGCAGGTCATCATTGACGGACAGCAGAAGTACAAGCTCGCCGCGATCTCCAGCGAGGGCGTCTTCATTCACGGCGTCACTTTCAATCGTGGCCAGGGCGATGGCACCGCGATGCTGACGGGCTACCCAAGCTACTTCCAGGGCTGCTCGATCGAGATGAGCGCGGGAACGATTTCCAACTGCGTCGTCAATTCCGGGAAGGCGAACTACTCGGGCTGCCTCTCGCTCTGGGGAACCGCCAAGGTCTTCGATTCGACGATCTCGGACGGCTACAACAACGACGGCAATGCCGCCAACGCCGGACGCGGCGGCTCGCTCAAGATGGCGGGAACCTCGGTCGTCCGGGGCTGCGTCATCCGGGGCGGAAGCGCCAAGCGCGGCGGCGGCGCGACGGTCGAAGGCAATGCGCTTCTCGCGGGTTGCGTCGTCTCGAACAACACGGCGAGAGGCAATTACGGCGGCGGCGTGAACATCCAGGGAAGCGGCGTCGTCTCGAACTGCGTCATCTACGCAAACAAGGAATCGTCGAACGGCTACGGCGGCGGCGCCTGGCTGCAGGCCGGAAAGCTCGTCAACTCGCTCGTCCACGGCAACACCGCGAAGTCCGGCGGCGGCGTCTATCAGACGGGCGGCAGCCTGGTGAACTGCACCGTCGTGAACAACGAGATCACGGATTCGTACAACGGCGTCTGGCAGACAGGCGGCGCTATTCTCAATACGGCGGTCTCCGGAAAGGCCGCGAACGACGCGACGGCGCTCTACTCCTCCGGCGGGACGGTCGCGAACTCATGCGCCCTTTCGCTTGCGACCGGGACGGACGGCAATGTCGGCGCGGACCCGCGCCTGACGTTCCGCGACGTCGATGGCGGCGACTACACGCTCCTGTCCTCTTCGCCCTGCATCGACGCCGGCTCCCCGACCGCCGCGTTTACCGCGACGGACACCGACCTCTCCGGTGCGACGCCGCGCGTCCTCGACGGCAACAACGACGGCACGTCCGCCATCGACATCGGCTGCTACGAATATGACCCTGCCTCACAGCCGACGGCAGTCTCCTTCAACTATTCAGTCACGGCGTCGAGCGCCTTCAACCCGACCGTTCTCTCCTTCGTCCCGGCGATTGAGGGCGCATACGGCGCGGTCACCTCGGTCGAATGGGATTTCGGCGACGGCGGCGCGGAGACTCCCGTGAGCCTCGCCACCTGCCCGCACGCCTACGCGAACGCCGGGACATATACGGTTTTGCTCACGGTCGGGACGACGGACGCCGGGACGCTGACGGCCTCGGCGACGATCACGCTCAAGCCCTTCGTGACATACGTCTCGAAGAGCGGAAGCGCCACGCCCCCCTACGACACGCCGGCGCGGGCGACGGACGACATCGAGGCGGCGCTCGCCGCCCTCGGCGAGCCGGTGACGGGTGGCGTCAAGGTCTTCATCGCCGATGGCACATACGACGCGCCCGCCTCGCGCATCATCGTAACGAACGCGCTGGAAATCATCGGCGACGACGCCGACCGCTCGGCCGTCGTCATCGACGGCGCAAACACCAGGGCCTTCTTCCTCCTCGACAACCCCGGCGCCTTCGTACACGGCATCACCTTCTACCGCGGGAAGCAGGATGGCGATTACGCGAGCCTGCGCGCGGCGTCCTATTCCAGCGCGCCGCTCGAGGCGCGCCAGGGCGTCATCTCGAACTGCGTCATCGACGCCTGCGTGGCCAAATACGCCGGCGGCGTGACGGTTTGGAACACGGGCAGGCTGTACGACTCGCTTGTCTCGAACTGCTCGAATCAGGACGGCAACGGGTCGATCGCCGGCAAGGCCGGCGGGCTGAAGGTGTACCAGAACGCCATTGTCAGCGGCTGCACGATAAGGAACTGCGTCGCGGTCAACGGCGGCGGCGCGGCGCTTTTCGGCGGGATGCTGGACCGCTGCGTTTTCTTCGCCAACCGGACGAGAGGCCAAGGCGTGAATGGGCAGATCGGCGGCGCAGGAATCTACATCGACAGTGGTTCGCCTGTCGTGCGGAACTGCCTTGTCTATGGGAACGAAGCCGTCTCCGGCAACGGGACGGGCGGGGGCGTCTACTGCGCGGCGTCCGGCGCCGTGATGGAGAGCTGCACGATCGCGGACAACTCGGCGGCGGCCTCGGCCGAAGGCGTTTACTTGAAGGCGGGAACGCTCCGCAACTCCATTGTCCTCGGAACGGGCGAATACGACAGCGCCAATCCGCCGCTCGTCGCGACCGGCGGCACCGTCGCCTACTGCTGCTCGCCGTCGCTCACGGCCGGCACGGACGGCAACGTCGCGGACGCGCCGATCTTCAAGAACCGCCCAAGGGGAGACTACTCCGTAAAATTCCCCTCCCCCACCATCAACGCCGGCGTGAATGCGGATTGGATGGCTAACGCCCTCGACCTCGCCGGAAACCGCCGCATCGCCTCGAAAACCGTCGACATGGGCTGCTACGAGCAGGTCTCAGCCCCCACGATGCTCTTGCTCAGGTAGTTTTCATACATCAATAGACAAGGAGTAACCACGGTTGAGGCCGCAAAACTGGTTGCGGGTCCGCGCGGCGTTGTGGTATGATTAAACCAACCAGCGGAATGGAGCATGGACCATGGAAAAGGCGGCCACCGATATCTACACATTCGAGAATCTGCGCAGGAACGGCTACACCTACGTCGATAAGACGGCGATTTTGAAGCATCTCGTCGACGATTCGCGTGGCAGGCAGTTCTTCATCGCCCGTCCGCGCCGCTTCGGCAAGTCCCTGACCATCTCCACGCTCCAGTGCCTCTTCGAGGGCCGCCGCGACCTCTTTCAGGGACTCGCCATTGAGCCGCAGTGGGACTGGTCGAAGAAGTGGCCAGTCATCCGCCTTGACATGGGCAACATGCAATACGGGACGGTTGACGAACTTTCCATCGCCGTGAGGGACTACCTGGGGAAGGAGGCGGAGCGCCTCGGCGTGGAAATCGACGTGTCGCTGCCCGCGCCGCAGGTGTTCCGCAACCTCATCCACGCCGTGGCGGCCACCGCCGACGACGGCCAGTGCGTCGTCCTTGTCGATGAATACGACAAGCCCTTGCTCCACAAGCTCAACACGCCCGCCGTCACGGCCTTCAAGGACTTCCTCAAGCCGTTCTACGGCGTCATCAAATACGAGGAGGGCAAGCAGCGCTTCTCCTTCCTCACGGGCGTCTCGAAGTTCTCAAAGGTGTCGATCTTCTCCGACCTCAACAACCTCGAGGACATGACGCTGGACGCCGCCACGGCCACACTCTTCGGCTACACGCACGACGAGGTCCGCGCCAATTTCCCTGAACTGACCGCGGCGCTCGGCAAGGCCAACGGGATGTCCTCGGACGAGGCCTTCGGCGAAATCGTCAGGATGTACGACGGCTACAAGTTCGAGGAGAACGCGGAGTCCGTCATCAACCCGGTGTCGCTTGGCCTGTGCTTCAAGAAGGGGAAGTTCGAGAACTGGTGGTCGAAGACGGCCGTCCCGACATTCCTGATTGACTTTTTCAGGACGCGGCCGCTGGACATCTCGTCGCTTGAAGTCTCCGACACCGACATGGACGCCTTCGAGCCGGAGAGGATCAAGCCGGTCACGCTCCTCTTCCAGACCGGATACCTCACGATCAGGGGCTTTGAGCGGAACGGGACGGACATGATCTACAAACTCGGCTTCCCGAATGCCGAAGTGTCCAGCTCGTTCCTGAAATCCCTGACCGGACTCTACGTCGGGAGGAACGAGTCGGAGGCGACATCCTTCTCCCAAACGGTCGCCAGAACCCTTCGGGCACGCGACCCGGAGGGCTTCGTCGAGGCGTTCAAGTCGTTTTTCGCGGCCATACCCTACGACCTCACGGACAGGCAGAACGAACAGTCGTGGCAGGCGATCATGTATGCCGTGCTCCGCATGATCGGCATCAACGTCAACGGCGAGGTGAAGACCAACAAGGGCCGCATCGACCTCACGGTCGAGACGGCGACGGACGCCTACGTCATCGAGGTGAAGCGCGACTCGACGCCGATGAAGGCCATCGAGCAGATCCGCGACAAGTCCTACACGGACAGGTTCCGGCTCTCCGGCAAGCCGATCACGCTCATTGGCATCGCCTTCTCCACGAAGAAGCGCGCCGTCTCCGGCGCAAAGATCGTCCGCGGCGCCTAAGGGCGGCCGCACAAAACAAAGGAGTATCTAATAATGGACAATTCCTATTCCTGTTTTCGGATTTCCAAGTCTTGGCGCACCGTCGCCGCAGCCGCGCTTTGCGCTTGCGCGTCCGCTGCCAGCGCCGCCATGTACCGCGTGACGCCCGACGCCGCCGGCGGCGGCACGGGGCAGTCGTGGTCTTCGCCGATGACGATTGCCGAGGCCGTCGCCGCCGCGACTTCCGACGGCGACACGATCCTCTGCAAGGCCGGCGAATACGACATCGCCGGGCAGATTGCGATTTCGACGCCCATCACCGTCAAGGGCGGTCTTGCCGGAACGGACGACACGACGCTCGACCCGACCGGCAAGACGACGCTCAACGCCTTCGACCGCACCGACTTCAGCTACATCGTCAGTGTCACCACCGCCACCACCGGCGCCACCAACGTCTTCGAGAACATCTGCTTCACCCGCGCCTACCGCCGCGGCGTGGCCAAGACCGGCAAGTCGCACATCGTGTTCCGCAACTGCCGCTTCTTCCGCAACGGCGTCCGATGGCTCCAAACAGCCGCCAACACAACGACCGTCGATGGCGGCGGCATCAACCTCTCCGGCAGTTCTGCCGCCGAGGCATATTTCGAGAACTGCCTCTTTGACGGCAACGCCCACACCAACTTTGTCGCCCGCAACTCCTCGCTGCGCGGCGCCGGCATCTCCGCCTCCGCAATGAAGCGCGTCTATGTCGACAACTGCGACTTCCTCACCAACTGCGTGCAGCATGCGGCCTTCTCCCGGCACGGCGAAGTCGGGCAGGACGGTTCCAACGACGGCGGCGCCGCGATCTGGGTCTACGACTCGCCGATTACGGTGCGCACGTCCCGTTTTGTCGCCAACCGCGGTCCAGGCAGGGACGTACGCGGCGGAACGGTAAGACTGACGGGCAACTGCAGTGGTTCCGCCTTCACCAACTGCCTCTTCTATGGCAACAAGACCACGCACACGGCCGGAGGCGCCACGACCTGCGGCGCGGCGATTTCACTGAGAATGGCCGCGACGGTGTGCCGGGTGGAAGTGATTGGCTGCACCTTCGCCTACAACTACTCCCAATCGGCCACTTCCGGCGCCGGGCTTACGGTGTCGATGGGCACGGCCTACGTACGCAACTGCATCTTCTACGGCAACCATGTCTCCGACTCGTCGCACACCGCCCACTACGGCCGCGACCTGGTGGTGTTGACCGAGGGCCGTGCCGACGTCGACTATTCGCTCGTGACCGGCGAAGGCGAATACTACATCTCCGCCGTCAAAGCCGATTACCTCGCTCTCGGCGAACACATGGTGTACGGCGATCCGCTTTTCGGCACGACGCTGGCGGATGCCAAGACCGCGGTCAACGGCGCGAATGCCGCGGCCAACGTCGCCGCGATTCTCGCCTTCGACCTCCACGAGGGCGGGCTCGGCTCCGGATACTCGCGGGCGATCGATGGCGCCGAGCCTGCCGCACCATACGCGAACGAACCGTCGCCCAACGGCGGATTGCGCAACCTCGGCTATTACGGCAACACCGCCGAGGCGGCGACCTCGCAGCTCGGCGCGCCCGCGCTCAGCGACGGCGTCGCCATCTCCTTCGCCGCCGACACCGTGCCGACCGTCGCCGCGACGCTTGGAGGCTCCGGCTTGTACAACGCCAATGTCAAGATCGAGCTGTCCAAGACATACGGCGGCGCGGCTGTCGAGTCCGTGATCAAGTCCGCGGTCCAGCCCGGCGACACGGTGACGCTGAACGGCGTCGACCTCTATGAGCCCGGCTCCACCGTCTATGTCCGCATAACCGTGAATGCGCCGGGCCAGACCGAGCTCGTATTCGAGAAATCCGCCACCGTCACCGGCACCCTGCCGCCCTACTACGGCCACGGCGGCGGCGCGAATGTCGTCCACGTCCGTGAGGGGGCAAAGGGGAGAAAGGACGGCTCCGACTGGACGGACGCCTTCGATTCCTTTGCCTTGGCGCAGGCGTCACTCGCCGGCAATGCGACCAAGACTGAAATGTGGGTGGCCGGTACGATTACCGAGGTCTATGCACCTTCCACCGTGACAATTGCCGCGCCGCTCGTCATCCGCGGCGGCTTTGCAGGAACCGAGGACTCCCCTGCCGAGCGCGCCGAAGGAACCTATTCCACGCTCGACGGCAACAACGCCTACGACCTTCTCAAACTCGCCAATGCGGCGGCGAATCCGCTGGCGGTGGAGCGCATGATCTTCACGAGGGCGGGACAATATGCGTTCGTCAATTCCGGCGTCGGCGCCCTTGCCGTCGCCAACTGCCAGTTCATCGGCAACATCGCCCCCAAAGGCGACGTCACCGGACGCGGCGTCAACCTTGCAAACGCCTTCACCGCGTCGTTCACCAATTGCGTGTGGCGCGGCAACATGAAGACAGGGGGTGGATCGTCGCAGACCCAGGGCAGCGCCATCTACGCGTCTGGACTCTCCCGCCTTGTCCTCGACGACTGCCTCTTCGTCACCAACGGCATGAGCGCGGTCGGCGGCACGGCCGGGTCAAGCCCCGGCCGCGACCAATGCGACGGCGACTGCCTGTGGATGAACGGCACCCCGATCACCGCGCGGAACTGCCACTTCCGCGGCAACCGCGGCGGTATCCGCAGCGGCTCGAACGGCACCATAAGCGGCACGGGCGGTGTGATCCTTCTTTCTGGGACAAGCGGGGGCTCCGCCTTCACCAACTGCACATTCGCCGGCAACTGGGGCGGCTGGGCGGAAGGCAGCATCGCGACTTCCGCCATGGGCGCAGGCGGCGGCGCCCTTGACATCCGGCTTTCGACGACTGCCGGCAAGGTAGATTTCGAGCGGTGTACGCTGGCGTACAATCTCGGCGATTCGCGGTACTGCCCCGGCGGCCTCAACGTCGAGAGAGGCACCGTCTCGATGCACAACTCGATCATCTACGGCAACGTGCGCGGATCAAACGCGACGGTTGGCCACGACATCCATGTCCTTGAGAACGGACGGCTCAACCTTTCGTACTGCATGCTCACGGCGGAGGACGTCGAGACGTCGGGCAAGCCGTCATCGACTTACGTGAGCGAGGCGAGCGCCGGGCTCATCACCTACGACCATCTCAAGTTTGGCGATCCGCAGTTCGCCACAGGCCACGATGTTTTCACCCCGTATGTGAAGACCTCGGGCGCATACACCTACCTCCAGAACAACGCGGTCGGCGCCAGTTTCCTCGCGAACATCGATCTCCACCTCCGCTCCGTGGTTGGGATGTCTCGCAACGACGGGTCTCGCTACGAAGATGATGACCGCTACTCCACGGCGATAGACGCCGGCGATCCGGCGTCGCCCTTCGCGAGCGAGCCAGACCCCAATGGCGGACGCGTGAACCTCGGCGGTTACGGCAACACTTCCGAGGCGTCGTGCTCCATGGCGAACATCCAGCCCGAGATCGGCGTCGTCGAGGTGGTGTATTCCAACGGCGTGGCAAGGCCGGTTTTCAGCATCCCGATCACGGGGTCGGGCACCTTCCTCGCGGACGTGACCGTGTACGCCGGAACGGGCGACGTGATTGCCGCCGGCTGCCCGTACACCAACACATGCCACAATGTGAGGAACGGCGACAGGCTGCTGATTCCTCTCAACTCGTGCGCCGTTTCCGGCGACACCGTTTCGTGGCGGATTGTCGTCTCCTGCGACAACGCAAGCACGCGCGAGACCTCCGGGTCAGCCGTGGTGCCTCCAGGCCTTGTCATTCCCGAGCTGGACGGCAAGGGCGGCGGCGCGGGAATAATACACGTCGGCCCCGGATATGTCGCCTCGTTACGCGACGGCACAAGCTGGTGGGACGCTTACGAGACGGTTGAGGAGGCGCTTGCCGCCATGACCCCCGCCCGCCACGAAATCTGGGTGGCTGCCGACGCCGTCAACCGCATGCCCTCCGCGATGTCCTTCGAAAAGTCGTTCAAGACCATCATCCGCGGCGGCTTTACGGGGATGGAGAACACGCCGGAGGAGCGTCCCGCGGGACTTGACTCCGTGTTCGGCGACCCGGATGCACAAACCCTGCTGACCATCGGCAAAACATCCGACATCACCATTGAGCGCTTCCGCTTCGAGCGTGCAAAGCTTAGGGCGCTCAGCAAGTCCGGCGCGGGCGACCTCGACCTCGTGAGCTGCGCCTTCGTGTCGAACGGATTCTCCTCCGCAGGCACGGCCAAAAGCGTCTATCCGGGCAAGGCGGTCGCCTTCAGCGGCTCAGGCGCACTGTCCGTCACCGACTGCGTCTTCGCCTACAACTGCCAGACGAACAATGCGTATACAACCGGCGGGCCGGGCGCGGCGCTGGCCGTCAATTCCGGGCGTGCGCGAGTCGCCGACTCGGTCTTCTTCGCAAACTGCCTTCCGTTCGCGGTGCCGAATTACGGAAGCAGCTATACGACGCTGTACGACTCCTTCCCATACGGATCGGCGATCTACGCCACTGCCCCGGTCTGCATCGAGCGCTGCGACTTCAGAGCCAATCTCTGCAATACGAGGTCCAGCAACAACAACAACGGCGGCGTCGTGTACTTCGCAAGCGGATCCTCCGGAAGCGCGGTCACGAACTGCCTCTTCGCGGGCAATGTCGACCGCGCGAGCTGGAACTTGCAGGCGAGCACCCGCACCGGCTCCATTGTCCTGTCCCTTGGCGCCAAGGAACAGGCTGTTGACATCTACGGCTCGACCTTCGCCTACAACCTCAGCGACACCAGCGCGGGTTCGGCGGGCGTCACCGTCCATACCGGAACGGCGAACGTGAAGAACTGCGTCTTCACCGGCAACCACATCCGCCGCGGCGCGCCCGACGACACCTCCGACCTGCGGGTGGTGGGCGAGAACGGGGCGATTAACCTCTCCTACTCCGTCCTCGACGGCGACCTCGGCGCAGTGCGTTCGAGCTGTCTCGGCGACTTCACCGAAGGTCCGGGCGTCATAGCCGCCGACCCGCTTCTCGTCACGCGGCCGGAGACCGTCACCAACCTGATTACCTACACGGGTGGCTACTACTACTATCCCGCGGGAACCGAGGAGAACATGCGCGGCATCAACGCCCACCTCCGCGGCGGCGCGGGCTACTTCGACGAGAAGACCGGCGGTCTGGTGCTCGACTACGTCCGTCCGGACAACTCCCCGGCGATTGACGCCGGCGACCCGGCGAGCGACTATCGCACCGAGCCAGTCATCCCAGGCGTGGGCGGCAACGGCCACCGCGTCAACCTAGGCTACTACGGCAACACCCCGTGGGCGACGATGTCCAAGCCCCGCATGACCATGCTCATCATGCGGTAAGGAACGGACTCATAATGTCTTCGGCGGCTCGCCCCGCTCCGCATTGTGAGATTGCGGAATTATGGGAATGAGCCATTATGGAATTATGGAATCTAGAGCAGCAGACAATTTCATAATCTCATAATTTCACTATCCCACAATTTCAGAATCCCACAATAACAATCGCCGTTCCGCATTGTGAGATTATGGAATTATGGGAATGAGCCATTATGGAATTTAGAGTGGCGGACAATTTCATAATCTCATATTTTCACAATCCCACTATTTCACAATCTCACAATAACAATCCGCCCATCCGCATTGTGAGATTGTGGAATTATGGGAATGCGCCATTATGGAATTATGGAATCTAGAGCAGCAGACAATTTCATAATCTCACATTTTCACAATCACA
>JAEEGL016373593.1_pt1 | contig 12065 bp, 10 predicted proteins | sample 9134231 | NCBI WGS metagenome assembly JAEEGL01 (sample SAMN16246548, study PRJNA631951) | gut metagenome | biome: gut microbiome; feature: rumen; material: fiber-attached | host: Bos | place: Iran: Karaj | collected 2018-10
AACGGCTTTTCGGAAAAAGAGCTGGTTCTTAGATATAACGGAAAGAAGCTTGTGAGTGAGAAGGATTATACAGTGTTCCTGCCTGACATAAGAGTTGGCACAGCAAGGCTGACTATTGTGGGAAGGGGAGATTATATTGGAACCAAGTATCTGTACTTCAAGGTAAAGGGAATTCCGCTGTCAAAGTGCTATTTTGAAGGCACTGACCAGGAGATTGAGTACTCTGACGCTGTAGTAAAGCTGCCGAAGGTCAGAGTCTACGCAGATGCAGAGAAGACAAAAATAGCGGATTACGCCATCAGCTATAAGAATAATGATAAGGCAGGCAAGGCAACCATTATATTTACCGGCCAGGATAAGTATGAGGGAGTGGTAAAAAAGACCTTCAAGATCACGCCTTTTGCAGTAGACGCAGAGGGAAGAGCGGTTAGAAATACCACCGGCAATGCAACTTCCTCAAGCCGCATTATTGTCAAGCTTGGGGGCTCATTTAAGAGCGCTAAGGGCGGCGTTAAGCCTCAGCCTGAGGTTTACTTCATTACCGCTTCCGGCAAGAAAGTGCTTCTTGAGAATAAGAAGGACTATTCACTTAAGTATACAGGTGGCAAGAAGCAAGGCTCCACCGGTATGGTTACTATTACTTTCAAGGGTAACTTTAAGGGAAAACTTAATTACGAATATAATGTAGAATAAGTAAAAGCCCCGGATTTCCGGGGCTTTTTTGTGAATCAAAATATTATTCAAGACCAGCCATAACGAATACAAGCGGTGAATTCCAGTAGATTGTGATCTCATTAAGCGAGTAGCAGGCGATGTCGTCCAGGTAGCACTTCATGGCAGGAAGATCCTTTGGAAGTGTCTGAGCCTTTTCGTCCTGAAGTCCGATGTTGGGACCGCCGGAAACAAGGCCCGGCCAGGGCTCTTCGATGTCATCCACAGCTGTGGGACGAAGATGAGGATTCTTATAGGCCTTCTCTCCATTGCCGGTAACGTAGCTCACATCCATGCTGTTGCAGCCAAGGAGATAATCAAGACCGGAGATTACAGCATCCTCAAACTCTTTATCCTTGCTGATGATGTTGGCAACGGTAAGAACCATCATATATTTAAGAAGCTCCATGTTGCTGCCCCAGATGAAATCTTTTCTCTCCATGCAGAGGTTAAAGCCGTTCTTTTTACCTTTCTCTACAAGTCTCTTGGCTTCAGCAACGAAGCCCTCCCTTGCAGACTGTGTAAGGGCGTTGTCTTCTTTTTTAAGTAAAAGAGAGAATCCGCCGAGGCCTGCAACATCTCCCCATCCGAGACAGGTGAAAACGTCGCCCTGATAGAGCTTCATGTGAGCGATCTTGTCAAAGTCAGCCAGCTTGCCCTTCTGCTCCAGAGCATCCTGATAGTATCCGCCCTCTCCGGTTGCTTCGTAGAGGGAGCAGGCAGCCCAGTATCTGTTGGAGAAGTCCTCTGCCTCCGAATATTCACCGGTGTTGGAGCCTTCGGCGTTCTTGAACAGAACTTCCTTCGGGTTCTCCTTAAGCCACTTGTAGGCAAGAAGGGATCTCTGAAGGAGCTTGTCAGCATAGGCCTTGTCGTAGTCCTTGTAAATCGTATATGCCAGAGCAAAAACAGCGGCGATATCGCCGGTAGCCAGTGAGGAAATCGGGAACAGGAACAGCTCGTTCTTGTCATCCTCAGGCATTATGAAGTCTGCGTGGTTAAAGGTTGTGACCTTGTGCCAAACAGAGCCGTTTTCACGCTGCATTTTCATAAGGAAATCCAGCTCAACCTTGACCTCTGCCAGGATATCCGGAAGGTTGCCGTTGTCGCTCTTTTCCTTGGGAATATCAAATTCGAGGTTAAGGAGCTTTGGGAAAAATCTCACTGCGTAGAGAAGATGTGCCACTGCCACCGCACCGGCAGTTGAGTATCTGCCGTAGTCGCCGGCATCGTGCCAGCCTCCTGTAACGTCCACGGGCTCTACGTCTTCGCCGTAAACTGTAGCCCTCTCCATGTGGCAGGCCTCGTGATAATAGTCACCGGCGTATTCCTTGCTGAGAGCATCTCCGCAGCGAAGGAAATAGAAGCACTTGCAGATGTCTTTTTTAAGCTTGTCAAAAGAGCTGTCGCCGACAGAAAACTCAGGACCCTGGGCGTCCCCTGCAAGAACCCTGTAGCTGCCGTCACCTGTAAGCTCAGAGAAGTCCGCAACATAGGTATCCTCCCCGGAGATCTCGTCCTGACCGAAATGCTGCACTTTTCCCTCAAATGCAGTGTTTCCGGCCTTGTCCACTACCTTGAAACTCTCCGCTGGGAAATTCAAGACTGCGCGCTTGGAACTTCCCGGAAGGAACCCCACTTGATTCATAAATACCTTATTCATTTTGTGCACCCCATTCTTTCGTTAATCTAGGGAATATTATACACCATAATGGCACATGGAGACTGAGAAAATGGGAGATGTCTTGACTAAAAGACGCCAATATTCTATGATACCTAAAACGTTTTGTGGAGGAAAGAAATGGGAACAAGACTTAGACCTAACGCCGCGGGATGGATTCTCGGCGTGTTTTTTTGAGCGTTGCAGCGATGGCTGTATGGGCATTGTGGTACGAAATAGCCGAATTCGGTTCAAGTGATTATGAAGTTCTGGCTATTGTTTCAGGGATTTTTATGACGCTATTCTGCGGAATATATGGGGTAAACTCCTTATTCACAAGAATGACAGTTACAGACGGATCAATGATAGTGGTAAGACCCTTCAGGCTTCCCGCTGTAGTAGATTTGAAGGATATCAGGTCCTTTAACTACATCCACTATGCTCCCCTTGGCGGCCACAGGGAGATTTGCCGTATGATCACCCTGTATACTCCCAAGAAGGACTACAGGATCAGATATTCGGAAAAAATGATGGATGGCGACTGGGAGATGCTTACATACTTAAGCGATCATTTCCCCAGAGGCGCATATTGATGGGATAAAAAATGCCCCGGAAGGCTCAATTTTGCAGAGCTTTCCGAGGCGTATTTTTTACATTTTTTTATCCGACTTTCCGGCCCATGGTGGAGCACATATAGCGGTACCTGGCAGCAGCTTCACTGCTAAATCCAAGGGCTGTATTGGGATTGTGCTGGGCTATCACCGCAAATACCTGGCGGGTGTAGTAGTCATGGCCTGAGGTGAAAAGGCTCATGTGACCTACATTCTCCACTGTGTTTCTCACCGTGTAGAGCTTGAGCTTGGAGCCGCCGATGTAGAAGTATTTAAAGAAATGTCTGTAGGCCCACATAATGTCGCAGTAAGGAATCACCTTAAAGGCCCTTCCCACATCGATAAGATAATTAGGTGTCAGAATGATGTTGCACTGCCTGATTGTTATTGTGCGGGGATCTGCGATCTCGCTTTCAATGATGGCCTTCTCCTGGGGAGAGTGTCTGTTCATTCCCGACAGGAAGCCATAGACCCTGATAAAACCAGTAAGAAAGCATATAAAAGCTGCAATAACAAAGAGAAATACCTGGGAAAAAAACTCATCATCAGAGGTTGCAACGAACTTGGTCATGAAATAACCTGCAGTGGCAAGACAGATCAGCCCCGCCAGCAGAAATGACAGCTGCACCCAGAATCTCTTTTTTACGTATTGATTGTTGATCATAATAATATTTCCTCACTCCCAACGGGGCGATTACCCCACTTTTTCGCGGTAATTTTATCATTTCTCCGCAGATAATCCTAGAGCAAATTGTAAATGTGTCCAAGAATTCACAATTGAGCAATTGGGACTGAGTCAGAGAGAACCGTCCCTACTGACTCACCAAAAAAGTCTGCAATCATATGGGATTCTATATTCTTACTTCTTTTATATTGAGAAACTCAAATGATTCCCTTTATATAGCTATGGAGTTTCTGAATAAAGGAGTAATGAAATTTTAGATATTGGGGCCTTTCGTAGACAGGGGTGGAGGGTAAGGAGGAGGGGGCATGTCTTGGGAGGATGGAAATTTCGAGACATTCGCACTCTGACTATGGTTTATGAGCGCTTCATCCAGACAGTCAGGCGAGTGTTCTGAACAACGTGAAATGAGCCTGACTGGCTGGATGAAGTGCCATAAAACAAGGAAGAGGCGACGCGAGAAATTTGCATTCTTCCAAGACGCGCCCCCTCCCCCTTACCCTCCGCCCCGTCCTGCATAAATCCCCCAATTCTAAAATTTTTATTAATTCTTTTATTTTGTAACTCCAAAGCTATAAAGAAAAACATTGAGTTTCCGATATAAAAGGTAAGATATAGAAACCAATGTCTCTCGTTTTTGACACGGAGGTTAAAGAAAACTATGGGAATGGAAGCAATTAATGGGTTCAGTCCGCTGATACAGCAGGCTCAGCCCCAGGTGAAGACGAAAGTCCAAGAACAGAGCCAGTCTCAGTCTGAGATTGTAAATATGGAAGCCAAGGCTGCTCAGGGCATTGAGCTAAAAGTTGAAGCTGCTGATAACTCAGCCGGCTCTAATAATGATAGCCAGAGCGGAGCGCAGGCCTATACACAGTCCCAAACCCATATCGCAGAGACTGAGGAACAGATTCAGGCAGACAACGAAAAGGTCAGAAAGGCTATCTCTCAGATGGCCAAGAAGATGAGTTCCAATGCAGAGGCTGTATTCGGAATTCATGACAAGACCAACAGAGTAACTATCAAGATGGTGGATAAGGATACCAAGAAGGTCATAAAGGAGTTCCCCCCTGACGAAACTCTCGATATGATCGCCAAAGTTTGGGAGATTGCCGGCATCCTGGTAGACGAAAAGAGATAACTGTAGGTAGCCTCTATGGAAAAGGAATTCCATGCGGTAAACTCAAGGATTGAGAAAGGAGAGATACTATGCCTATCAGAATAACAGGAATGAATTCAGGTCTTGATACTGAGAGCATCATAACCGCCCTGACCCAGACCAAACAGACAAGACTTGATAATGCCAAAAACGATCAGAAAAAGCTTTCATGGACGTCTGACAAGTGGAAAGAGCTTAATAAGAAGGTTGTTTCCTTCTACAACGGAACACTTAGCTCCATGAAGTATTCATCAGCATATACAAAAAAGACAACAACAGCGTCTGATTCATCAGCGGTTTCCATTGTTACAGGTAGTAGTGCGATGAATGCGACTCAGACCCTTACCATCAACAGGCTTGCCAAGTCGGCATACCTTACCGGTGGTGAAGTAAAAGCAGGTACTGCTAAGGCTACAAAAGCAAACACTATTCAGGAAATCAGCGGAAGTACCGGTGAGATACAGATAGATGTTGGCGGACAGACTGCAAAAATAAATGTATCGGAAACAGATACAATAGAGGATGTTCTTGGAAAATTAAAGAACGCAAAGTTTCTTGCTGCCGATGGCGTTACAGAAACCGATGCCAAAGTATCAGATAAGCTTGATATCAATTTTGATGATAAAAATGGAAGGTTCTTTGCTTCAGCAAAAGAAGCCGGAACAAGTTCAGATTTTTCTTTTACAGGAGATGCTGCTGCATCACTTGGGCTTACACAGGAAACCTACGGAAATTATATTGGAGGTTCCGATGCAAAGATAACTCTGAACGGACAGGAATATACGTCTAATTCAAATACCTTTGAGATCAACGGCCTTACCATAACAGCCAAAGCTGCTGATGAGAATAAGGAAATTACAATTACAACTGAGCAGGATACCAGCGGTATCTATGACAATATAAAGAAACTCCTTAAAGAGTACAATGATCTTATGAAGGAATTCAGTACTCTTTACAATGCCGATAAAGCTACCAAGTACAAAATGCTTACCGACGACCAGAAAGAGGAGATGTCCGATAAGGAAGTTGAGGAGTGGGAAAATAAGATCAAGGACGGTCTTCTTAGCGGCAATGATACCATATCTACTATTAGAACTGCTATGAGAGGAATAATGCTTGGTGGTATAGATGTAAACATGAAGGATGGCTCAACTCAAAAGCTTAGCCTTGCAAGTTTCGGTATATCCACGGGAAGTTACTTTTCCACAGAGGAAAACGAAAGAGATTCGTTCCACATAGATGGTGATCCGGATGATTCTGCCTCAAGTGGCAATACTGATCAGTTAAAATCCATGATTGCTACAGATCCTGATGCGGTACAAAGCTTTTTTACCGGATTGTCCAACAATCTGTCAAATAAACTTTTTGATTTGATGAAAGGCACATCGTACAGCAGCTCTTTCACTATTTATGAAGACAAGCTCATGGCTTCACAGTACAGTGCTTATAACACCAAGATATCAGATGCCCAGAGTGCTCTTGAAGCAGCTCAGGATAAGCTTTATAAGAAGTTCTCCACTATGGAGACGACCCTTGCCAAGATCAACAGCAATAGCAGCTCAGTTTCCAGCTTCTTTGGAACCGGCTGATAAGGGATGAAAAATAACGTCAAGGAATGAGAGGAATAAAGTATGCCGGTACTTTCACAGATGCAGAATGCTTATGCACAGTATAAGAATAATAAAGTAATGGCAGCCTCCGGACCGGAGCTGACTCTTATGCTTTACGACGGAGCCATCAAATTTTTGAACATTGCAGACTTCGCCATTGAGAAGAAGGATATTCAGAAGGCTCATGATAACATCATGAAGACAGAGAAGATAATCGAGTATCTCAGAAATACTCTGGATATGAAATACCCTGTTGCTCAGGATTTTGAAAACATGTATTCTTATATTGCAAGGCGCCTTGTGGAGGCCAATCTGACAAAGGATCGCGAGATTGTCGGTGAGATTAACGGCCACATGCACGCTATTAGAGATAACTGGATTGAAGTTATGAAGGCCAATCATGTTTATGTAAAGGATGCCTGATCAATAGTCGGGGGTATAAAATGATATCTGCAAGTCTTGATATGCTGGAAGAGAGCCTTATAAAAAAGCTCGAAGTAATGAATAAAATTCAGGAAGAAAATGCAAGACAGAAAGAAATACTATCCGATCCTGAGGAAGTTGATTTTGAAGCCTTTGATAAGACCCTGGATGTAAAAGGGGATTATATAGATGAACTGAACAGTCTGGATGAGGGCTTCCAATCTCTCTTTGACAGAGTAAAAAGTGACATTGGAAATAACAAAGAAGCCTATGCTGAACAGATAAAGCGTATGCAGAAGCTTATCCATGATGTTATGGATGCCAGTGCTTCTATAGAGGCCCAGGAGCGAAGAAACAAGGCCCTTGCCGAAAAGTACTTCAGCACAGAAAGAGAGAGAATGGCCAATAGTAAAAGAAGCTCTGCAGTAGCTTTTAATTACTACCAGACCATGAGTAAGTCCAAGGATATACCACCGCAGTTTTTGGATAAGAAGAACTAGAAAAACCTCATATTATCGTTGTTCAGGCCCTTGGCGCAATTGCGGCAAGGGCTTTTATTCTGTATAATTATTGTTGATGTTAAGGATGATATACCTATGACGAAAACCGAACAAGGCGAGGATGACTAATACATGGGAATCTATTTAAATCCTGGAAATGAAGTGTTCAGACGCATAACGTCTGCAGAAATATATGTTGATAAGACGGGATTATTAGCAGTGACTAATAAGATGATCAATTCTGCCAATAACTATATATGCATGTCCCGCCCTCGAAGATTCGGAAAGACGGTAACCGGAAATATGATTGCGTCCTATTATTCAAAAGGATGTGATTCTTCTGCAATATTCGATGGGCTTAAGATTTCCTCAGATGACGATTATAAAACATATTTGAATAAGTATAACGTTATTTACATAGACTTAAACAGTGAGTATCAGAATACCAATGATAAAGCTAATCTTATCAAAATAATAAGCGCCAAGATAAATGAGGAAATAAGTATAGAGTATCCGGGGGTGACTATAGGAAGTGATGATACTCTGGGGGAAGTAATAATGAAAGTATATTCTAATACTCAGGATACTTTCATTATCATCATTGATGAGTATGATGTTCTTATCAGAGAACAGGTTTCAGAGAGCCTATTTAATGAGTTCCTTGGTTTTTTAAATGGCCTGTTTAAGAGTAACACCTTACGACCTGCCATTTCATTGGCTTATCTCACAGGCATTCTGCCAATAGTAAGAGACAGGGTTCAGAGTAAACTTAATAATTTCGATGAATATACTATACTCAATGCGGGAAAGTTCACAGAGTATCTAGGTTTTACCTCGGAGGAAGTTAAGGCTTTATGCGAAAAGTATGACATGGACTACGAAGAATGTCGAAAGTGGTATGATGGCTACTCACAAAATGGTTATGAGATATACAATCCGGAATCTGTAGTAAAGTGCATGACTGACAGATACTTCGACAGTTACTGGGGAAAGACATCTACCTACAAGGTTATCAGTGACAGACTCAGACAGAATTTTAAGGGAACTAAAGATTATGTCATCAGAATGCTGGCCGGAGAGTCTGTGGATGTCAACGTTACAAGCTTTTTAAATACTATGGATTCCTTTGAATCCCGTAATGATGTATTTACTTATCTCATTCACCTTGGATATCTTACCTATGACAGGGGTAGTAAATCCTGTAGCATTCCCAACAGAGAAATCAGGCAGGAATGGTACAATGCTGTTGAAACTGAGGATGACTATAGTGTTACTAATGAGATAATTGAGGCTTCAAAGGAATTATTGGAAGAGACACTCAGAGGAAATGAGGCTGCTGTTGAAAAGGCACTTGATGTCAGCCATATCCATGTAACCAGCAATCGCAGTTATAACAACGAAGATGCTCTTCAAAGCGCGATATATCTAGCTTATATCTATGCTCTAAACAAGTACACTGTTATAAAAGAAATGACAACCGGAAAAGGATTTGCGGATGTAGTTTTTATCCCATTTGCCCCGGATATGACGGCAATTATTGTGGAGCTGAAGCATAATAAATGTGCTGAAAGTGCGATTGATCAGATAAGAGATAAACAGTATTTTGATTCATTACAGCACTACCACGGTAAGATTCTTTTTGTTGGGATAAATTATGATGAAAAAAGTAAAGCTCATCAGTGCAAGATAGAACAATTTGAAAAATGAATATTATGAGATATGTCTAGGGAGTAGTGCATTATGCACTGCTCCTAATTTTTTGCAACAAATTAACGGAATATGATAAAATATATATACGATTAATAAAATTAAAACACCTTTATCGGTTACTTGACTCAAAAACTTAATAGCAAAATTGAAAAAACTGAAAAAAATTTCAAAAAATACAAAAAATTAGAAAAAATCATTCACAAGGGGTTAAGTAGTAAAAAAAACGGACGATACTTATAGTGAAAGAACAAAACAAAGCAGCCATGGAAGGGACTCCGCGTAAGGTCTGCACAAAAAAATAAAATGGAAAGGCAGCAGGGAAGCGGGCCCCGTTCATGGAGGATTTGAATATGGTAGTACAACATAACGTCACAGCAATGAACGCTAACAGAATGCTTGGGATCACAACTGATATCCAGGCTAAATCCAGTGAAAAGCTTTCCTCAGGTTACAGAGTAAACAGAGCTGCGGATGATGCTGCAGGTCTCGCGATTTCCGAAAAAATGAGACGTCAGGTAAGAGGACTTACACAGGCTTCAGCCAACGCACAGGATGGTATTTCAGCAGTTCAGACAGCTGAGGGAGCTCTTAATGAAGTACATGAGATGCTTCAGAGAATGGATGAGCTGGCAACAAAGGCTGCAAATGATACACTTCAGTCCGGAGATCGCAGCTACATTCAGCAGGAAATTAATCAGCTTGTTTCCGAGATTAACAGAACTTCAGCTTCTACAAAGTTTAATGATACCAATCTTCTGGATGGTACCTTTACAGGTAAGAAACTTCAGGTTGGAGCAGATAATTCAGACAAGGATACAATTGAAATTAATATCACAAATATTTATTTTTCAAAAATTTCCGGTCATGAAACCCTTGATATGGGAAAAGAGGACGGTACAGCAGCTCGTGAATCAATCGATTATATAAAAGATGCTCTTACATCTGTCTCCAGTATGAGAGCAGATCTCGGAGCTATCCAGAACAGACTTGAACATACAATTAAAAATGTTGATAATATTACAGAAAATACAACAGCTGCCGAGTCACAGATCCGTGATACAGATATGGCAGCGGAGATGGTTAAGTACTCCAACAATAATATCCTTGCGCAGGCAGGACAATCAATGCTGGCTCAGGCTAACCAGACCAACCAGGGAGTTCTTTCACTCCTTCAGTAATCTGATTACATATAGAAATCAGGTGGCTTCTGAACTAAACTTCAGAAGTCACCTTTTTTAATTCCGGCAGTTTTGTATATTTCATTTAATCTGTCTTCAAATCTGAAGGCTTTTTTTGCTTTTTCATAGCCCGCAAGCGCAATAGCATTTCTTTCAGTTTCATGTTTGAGATAATAATCAGCCTTTTCAATGCATTCTTCGTAACTGCTGAAAGTTGCCAGTTCCAAGCCGTCCGTAAAAAATTCGGATAGTTCTGGCTGCATAGATGAAAGTAGAAATCCACCGCATCCAAGTACATCAAGCGCCCGCAGTGGGATGGCGCTTTTCGCAGCCCGGTGACTTATGTTGATGTTTATCTTTGAGGACTTGAATAAGATAGGCATTTGGGTAAAGTAGTCTATTTTTCCGTGTATATGTACATTTTTAAGAATCTGTTTTTCGCCATCGTTTACATCAGGAGTGTAAAGATGAGTATCGAAGTTTTTTGCCAGCATTACAAGAAGTACTATTCTGTCAAGGAAAGTGATATGTTCTGCTAAAACAAAGGAAAGTTCTCTTTTGCCTATTACGAGGTCCCTTTCGCCTTGGGCATACTGTCTGTTGAACTCATCAATTATTTTGTCAGATATAAGCTCGTCAATAAGATAGCGCCCCAGGTTCTGCCTTTGCAATGCTATAAGCTTTTCAAGGTAATTCATAAGTTCAGGACTTAACCCGGATTCGATTTTATGGAGCTGAGATCGGTAGATTCTCCCTATGAAGGAAACATCATGACTGTACTTATCTGATATGCCAAATTTGTCGTACCTTGCTGTGTTTACAGCCAGTGGCAGATAGTGAACTCTCCTGTAACCAAGCCTTTGAAAGTTCTCAGTATCCTTCCTGTCAAAGATAAATATGAAGCTAGTATCATAATTCATTTCATCGCAAGGGACACCTGCCATGGGAGTATCATAGGACCAGGAAATATAGGGAATACATTTTTTGTGGCATATTCTTGCAAGAACAGGATAGAAATTCGTTGAGACTATACACCGAAAACTTCCGGAAGTTAGCCTTGATATGAGTTTTTGTTCAAATACTTCATTGTGGAAGATATCCTCTTCTCCAAAAAAGTAGCCAAATTCTTCAGGAACTTTACTGCCAAAGATATCCGCAGTTATTGTCATCATATCAAGATTTATATAAGAACCTGTATTAACAAACAGTATCTTCATGATTATTATCACCGATGATTGAAATTGTCGACGTTACTTGCATATATATCTTAATTATAGCGGATAATTGTACGCTTTGCAGTTTATTATTAATATATAAAATCTTAAGAGAAATAATACTGATTTTTAAAACGAATGACTCTACAATATGCTTAGAGAAATAATAAAAATTTTTTCTTTTAGCTATAAAGTTTTCGGGAAAATTGTCGAAATAGGAAATAGCTAAAGGAAAGTGCAATATCACCAGCAGGTACTGCACCTTTCTGAGGTAATAATATCCACCGGTATATTATGTATCAGGGCCCGATGCGGTATATTCGGTGGGGGTTATTATAAGGCTTTATAAAAACGAAACTAATTAAGCAGTACTAAGCAAAGGGAATTGTTTAGTAATTACAAGGAGGTAAATTATGGTAGTACAACACAACGTCACAGCAATGAACGCATCTAGACAGCTTGGAATCACAACTGGTATTCAGGCTAAGTCAAGTGAGAAGTTATCATCCGGTTACAAGATCAACAGAGCAGCAGATGATGCAGCAGGTCTTGCAATTTCCGAAAAGATGAGACGTCAGATTAAGGGCCTTACACAGGCTTCCGCTAACGC
>JAEEGL016620513.1_pt1 | contig 12065 bp, 6 predicted proteins | sample 9134231 | NCBI WGS metagenome assembly JAEEGL01 (sample SAMN16246548, study PRJNA631951) | gut metagenome | biome: gut microbiome; feature: rumen; material: fiber-attached | host: Bos | place: Iran: Karaj | collected 2018-10
AAGAAAGAGAATATCGGCCTTATAGAGGTTATGGGTCTTGCTATACTTCCTGCAAGACTAAAATCCGAGTTTAAACAAATCGCTGAAATAATAAACAGCCACGCTTCCCTAGAGAAAAATGTAGCTGTAGATAAGATATATTCTGAACTATTAGCTTCAGATAAGTTGACCCCTCACGGAGACTGGGTTAAGGAAATCTTAACCAAAGAGGATTCGATACCAGATAGCTCACAGATTGATTCTTTCATTCAAAAAGAATGCGGCATCGTCTTCTCTCATGTACTTGAAGACGCTGGCGTGTTTAAGCTTAATGATAATGGCATAGCTAATTTCATGAAATTTATAGTTGTTTTATGCCATTAAGCTTTACACTTTTTGCATTTGCCTTTGCCTCTATCCACTATTCTAGCCATCCATTCGTTTCCACAAATATGGCATTTCCATGCCACAGTTTTATTACTACCTGCCGTAACTTGTGACGGGTTTAAATCATTCTTTTCAAAATCCCAATCCAGTTTTTATTCTGTGACTACCGATTATTTCAATAATTCACAGGTCTTGGTGTAATGTCACTTATAATGTAAAACAATGATTTCAGGCACAAAAACGGAGATATTATGTTTCTCTAATAACAAATTTCACTTTATGCTTTGCTAAGAACTTCTCTGCCGCGGCTTCATCCTTTACAAACACACCCTTGTATTTTTCAGGCAGGGATCCCTTGATCTCATTCAGCTTCTCAGACGAACTGCTTATCACCAGTACAAGCGGCCTGTCCGCATCAGTCTTTATCTTAGAGCCATCCGCCGATAAGACTAAAGAACCGTCGACCTCCTGCCTAATGTATTTCATAAGGATATTTTCCAAGTCGGCATACATCACAGGCTTGGACAGGTAGTCAGAAAATCCCTCTCTGATATAGGTATCACGCGCACCGATTATTGCATCAGCTGTGAGTGCCACCACCGGGGTATCATCCGCAAGATGTTCTTTCCTTATGATCTCAAGAGTCTGGGTACCTGACATACCCGGCATCATCTGATCAAGCAGTATCACATCGAAGCGATCTTTTCTTATCTTTTCTATACATTCAGAACCGGAAAGTGCCACGCTTGTTCTGATCTTAGTATCGGACATCAGCTCCGTGATAACCTCCAGATTCATTTCATTGTCATCAACAATAAGGACTTTTGCATTCGGCGCCACAAGTTCCGGCCTGAAATCTTCCTTCTGTTTGTGTGCCTTTGCGAGGCGCTCCGTATAGTCTCCTATTGGCGCGTCATCCACCAACTCCTGTACCATATCCACAGTAAACACGGAGCCCTTTCCGTAATGACTTTCCACAGCTATACTTCCGCCCATCATTTCCGCCAGCTGCCTGGAAATATTTAATCCCAGTCCGGTACCTTCCACATTTCTGTTTCTGGTCTCGTCCAGCCTCTGGAAAGAAGAAAAGAGCTTGTCCATATCCTCTTTTCTTATCCCTATTCCGGTGTCTGAAACTTTTACCACCAGCCTGCTATCGTCATACTTAAAACAGATATCGACGGTCACGCCGCCCTTCTCCGTATATTTTATCGCATTGTTTACGATGTTCAGGATTATCTGCCTTATCCTTATCTCGTCTCCGCGCATTACGGACGGAATCTCAGAGTCGACATTAATCTCGTATTTCAGTCCTTTTTCCTCTGCCCTGGTCATGGTCATGTTTACAATGTCGTTAAGAACAGATGAAAAATCATATTCCACAGGAACCAGTTCCATCCTGCCGGACTCTATTTTGCTCAAGTCCAGAATATCATTTATTATAGAAAGAAGGGTTTTGCCGGCACTCTGAATATTTTTTGCATATTTTATCAGTTTCGGATCATCAGTCTCCCTTAGTATCATTTCATCCATACCAAGTATCGCATTCATCGGAGTCCTGATCTCATGAGACATATTTGCAAGGAAATTACTCTTTGCCTTATTGGCCTGATCGGCGGCATCCTTTTCAAGCTTTAACACCTTTGTTTCATATTCCTGTCGCTGCTCCTCTATCTTCATTTCTTCCATGCGTTTGGAATATATCTTTTCATTTCTGTATCCCAGATAGTATAAAGTTGCGATAAAAATAAAGACTAAGATACAGATAAAGACATTCACAAACAATTGTCTGACCACATCTGAATAAAGTTCGCTATTGCTGACCACCATCACCACATTCCAGTCATTGGACAGGCTGTTAACGAACACCGTGTTGTTCTCTCCATCAATCGTATAGGAGAACTTTCCTTTATCTGTTTCTTTGATCTTATCAAAAAGCTCCTTCCCGCCTTCTATGCGGCTTATATACTCTCCCTTCTTTGACTCATCCTTGTGGGCTATAATGAACCCTTCCTCATTTACTATGAAACCGTATCCCTTCCCGTTAAGGCTCAGATCATTCATAAGTGACTGTATGCCGTTAAGCTTAACATCCAGGGAAATTATGTTCTGACGATCCGGAAGCATCCTGCACACGGAAATGATCATCTCATCTGTCTGCGCATCGACATAGGGCGGTACAAAGACAATATCCCCGTCGTTTTGCTTTGCAGCAATATACCAGTCACGACTTTTGGGATCATAATCTTCCGGTGGCTCCCAGTTCAGGCCATCCATATAACGGCTCATGATATAACCATATATCCCATGGTAATCCTCGCCAAACTGCTTTTCAACATTAGCGGATTCCTCCACAAGAAACTCATGTATTCTGGTAGGGGTGCTTCCGCTGATCATCATGTGCTGCACCGAGTCGCCGGTGATCTGAAGCACGTTTTTAGCCGTGTTCAGATGGTTTTCCACCAATGAAGAGACATTATTGATCCTGTCCTCAATGACGGCATTGGAATTAAGAACCGCCACATTATATACCAACGTCGATGTATAGATGACCATTACAAACACAAACACTGACACCAGTATCAGAGGAATTAACAAACTGCGTTTTTTATGTTCATTTTTGACTGCAATATCAGTTTTCTGCATCCGGATATCCTAACCTGCCATGATCAGACTATTATTACTCTATAGTAAAGTATTTCTCCGGCACTTCCACCTGAGTCGAACCCATGTAGTAGCCGGGATCCCCCATTATGTATGTATCCTGATATATAAGAAGTATATTCTCAGCACACTCACCAGATCCCGAATCCGTATAAGCGGCTCCGTTCCATTCCGCATTTGGAGAAAACTCAGAGAAGGCTTTTGAGAGATCCTTCATATTTTTAAGCTCGTTTTTCCCCAGTACTACATTTCTCGCATGCTCAGCAAGACCTGCGGATAAGGTATAGCCGTAGGAATATGTCCATGTTCCGAACCGTCCGGCACCACCATTTTCCACCACGGCAGTCTCTACTTTTTTCAGCTTTTCTTCAAATGAACTTGTATCCTCGGTGAAATCAAGATCCAATGCACCCGGATACCCCATAAGCGGGGATGGGAGGTCAGCCTCTATAAAATAGCCTCCGTTTTCCAAAAGGCCCTTGATAAGCGGCTCCGTATGAGCATCATTTGTGCAGAAAAAAGCAGAATTCTTTCCATACTTTGATACCCATCCGGGCACATGCTCACGTATGTAGCTCTGAGCCCCTGGCACACCAACACTTGTGGTCGGGTCTGGCGCCTCTTCGCTCACAAACTCCATTCCAAATTCATCACATGCAGCTTCCATTATCGCCACCTGTCTGGACACGGTTTCATATGAAAGATGCCTCGGGAACGAAATATGTACAAAGGTGTCGCACCCCAGTTCATGGGCTGTACGTATCATCAGATATCCGCGACTGACAAAATCGCAGCTGACCACAAGGTCCGCCACCTCTCCTATATCCACAAAGTCTTCATAAGCCTCTCCCGCGATACAGATTATATCGGGCCTTATCTCCTTGATCTGCCTGAAAGCTTCTGTCGTTCCTTCAACTGCCTGATTAACGATTATCACTTTTATCTTCGGATCTTCCGCAAGATTAACGATAGTCTGGACAGTAACATCATATTCTTCGGTAAAATTATCAGGGTAGATTGCAAGAGTAACATTCTCTTCCCCATACTTATCCCGAAAGGCTTCGGCACCTCTCCTGTCATCCTCGGACTGTGAAAAGGAACCGGTGACTATGCCGATGCGAAAATCGTCAGCCCTATCAGTTTCGGTCCCGCTCTCTGTGTTTTCCCCGGATGTGCCTCTTCCAGCCGATTCTTCTAAGATATTATCGTCAGTTATATTTTCATTCTGCACCGTAGTGCAGGCCATCATATTTATGGCCATAATCACGGCAAGCATACAGCTAATGATCTTTTTTTTCATACTGTTCCTTTCCCTTTAGTAAGACATGTTAAAGTTTTTTTGCATTCTCCCCGCTGTCTAACTGTTTCATAAAGATTTCTTTATTCACCATCACATAGTCGGCATCATGCTTTTCAAGATATCTCACAGCTTTTTCCATGTCAGTCACGAAAGTTCCCTTGTATATGCCTTCCGTTTTTTCCTTTATATTCCTTAATACATCTTTGTCGGGATCGATGACCAGCATGCTCAGAAGTAATGTCTTTTCCTGCCTGGTCTTTTCCTCTGTCCTGGTAATCCTGTCTACGTCTTCCTGCGACAGAAGAGAACTCTTTGGAAGATGTTGCAACAGTATATTCTCAAGGGCATCTGCCTTAACAGGCTTTGAAATATAATCATCAAAACCATTTTCCAGATAATACTCCCTTGCCCCGGCAACAGCATCCGCAGTAAGTGCTATCACGGATACTCCTCTCATATCATATTCCGCACGCAATTTATTTAACGTGGTAATACCGTCCATCCCCGGCATCATCTGGTCCAGAAAAACAATATCGTATCTTCTTTTTGAAAACTTCTTTATGCACTCGGGACCGGAAATAGCAAGATCCGTCCTAATCTTGGTCCTCTCCAGGAGTCCCGCTATGACTTCAAGATTCATTTCATTATCGTCCACTACAAGTGCTGATGCATTGGGAGCGATCACTAACGGCTCGTCTGCCCCCCTGCTATCCTGCATTTCATTTATCCTTATACCAAAATCACCTATGGGCGAAGGATTAACGACCGTCACCGGAATATGCACGATAAACGTAGAGCCCTCACCATATACGCTTTTCACATCTATATAACCGCCCATCAGTTCAACATAGGTCCCGGCTATACTTAAACCTAATCCGGTTCCCTCTATATTTCTGTTCTTGGTCTCCTCCAGACGATCGAAGGGCTGGAAAAGCTTTGACACGTCCCCTTCCTTTATACCTATTCCCGAATCAGCCACAGTAAAGTTCAACGTAACACTGTCACCCTCGCGAATCTCAGTTTTTTCGCCATTTCTCACCATATCAAGACTGACTTTCACGTAACCGCTTTCGGTATACTTCACCGCATTATTAATGATGTTCAGCATTATCTGCCTGGTACGTATCTCATCTCCGTTATATCTGATAGGTATATCCTCTGCAGCCTCAAAGGTAAACTCAAGCCCTTTATCCTCTGCCCTCTTTTTAACAATATTGATCAGGTCGTTAATAACAGAACATATCTCAAAGTCCGATGTCACAAGCTCTGCCCGGCCGGATTCTATCTTGCTTAAGTCCAGAATATCGTTGATTATGGAAAGCAGCATGTTTCCAGCAGACTTTATATCGGAAGCGTATTTAGTGATCTTTTCATTGCCCTTTGCTTCCCTCAGTATCATCTCATCCATTCCCAGTATGGCATTCATTGGAGTGCGTATCTCATGAGACATATTGGCAAGAAAATTAGTCTTGGTCTCGCTGGCCCTTACCGCCATGGCAGTTTCCTTCTGCGCCTCCCTTACCATATAAAGCTGATGGATGATCGCAAGTATGATGGTCCAGAAAAGACCAATGATGACAAATGTGCCCACATGCTTTTCATCAACCGCTACCACACGAATGATCTCAAAAACACATGATACTAACAGCCCTATCATGCCTATGAAACTCAAAAAATATGTCCTGTAAGCCTTACTCCTATAATCGATCACAAGTGTGACCACAAGAGTTATCAGAATGATCCCCATGGCCGCTACAAGGAACGGAAGCATGGTAAGGAAATCCACCGTTCCCGAAAAATGCAGGAGACAGGCACATACCGTGACTACTTCAAGATAAAAAAGACAGAAGAAATACAACATCCTGTAACGGTGCTCCTGCAGTACATCAAGATAATATACAAAAGGATAAGGTATGAGCAGCACCATAATATAAGACATGGTACCGTCTATGTAATAGTGTCTGAAAGCTAACTGAAAAAGTGCCGAGTCGAATATCAGCCACATGGTCATGAAAAGTACTCCCACACCCATTGCTGTTATGGGAGATTCCACCTTCTGTGAAAACCGGAGAATCAGTCCGATACCGATAGCAATGACCGATATGGTAAGCAGTGCGAATGCCAGGACAAAATTCACTATATCCAATGATATTATCTGTTCTATGATCCCTAAGCTGTTTCCGATGTAGAACGGACGGATATTTACCGTATTGTTCCTGTTTGCATAAAAAACGATCCTCAGTTTTTTCCCTGCATCCCGCGGATAAAGCTCCACAAAAATATGCAGTCGCTTCAGGGCACCGCCAACGACAGTATCTTTATTCTTATCATAGGCTTTGCGGAGCTCTCCGTCCACGTACACCGATGTATTGCAGTCGCTCAGGTAACAGATCCATGTGTCATCACTTATTGCATCAGGAAGAAACGTCTCCAGCGCCAACTCCTCTCCTGCTTCCATTTTGAATCCGGCAGGGAAAGTAACCACCTTGCCATTATCCCCCTCCAGCCTAAAGCCGGTCATCTCATTGCAACTGCAGGTTATCTGGTTCGCATCCTTCCCCTTAAAAATATGTACAAGAAAAAAAGACAGGGCAAAAACGACTATCCCGATGAAAAAAAACATGATCATGATGACCAGTGTTTTTTGGTGCCTGTCTTCCTGTCTTTCTGTTATTTCTTCCTTTGGTACACTCATACCGTCACCTTTTGCATGCGCCTACTCTATCGCAGATATTATTTCTTTTATAAGCTCTGCAGCCTCGTCATACATAAAGTCACTGATATAGTCTGCCGCTTCCTTAAGTTTCTGCCTCTGAGTGATTCTGAAAGGATATCCTCCAAGCTTAAATGCTAGCTTCGCAGACAGATCGTCATCAAAATCATCCAGGGCTATCAGCAGTTGTTCTGCAGTTTCTTTCGCCTCATCGGCTGATATCTCATCGCTTACCTTTACAGATTCCATCTCTCCAAAAGGCCTGATGATCTCTATTACTTTTCTGTATGATCTGAGAACTTCCGGTGTTTTATCATTTATGAAATCAGTATTTCCATCCTTTACGGCAAGCTCCAGTTCTTCAAATGCATCTCCAAGCCCGACCGCTCCTATCATGCGGGAATTACTTTTTAAAGCATGTACTTTAATCGAATAACCTTCAGTATCTCCTGAAGCCAGAAGACCTTCAATTGCTTTTTTATTTGATTCATATCCTTTGAAAAAACGCTGAAGTGCGGAGACATATTTTTCTTTTCTACCGGTATATGAAATACCGTCTGCCACAGAAAAGCCATTTTCTTCAAGTATACTAAAATCGTAATCCATCTTAAATCCCCCAATTCTCTGAACAGCTGTATCTGATACCGGCCCGAATCCCGGCTATACAACTGCTGTATCACCCCAACACATCGATGATCTTGGCCACCATTTCTGACTTGTTCGAAGGCTTTAAAATATATCCCTGGGGTTTCAGCTCCACAAGCGTCTTTATGACTGTATCCTTATCAGATACGCCAGTTAAGAAAACTATAGGAATATCCTTGTAATCAGGATGTGCCCTTAAAAGTTTTAAAACCTCAGAGCCACTCATCTCAGGCATCATATAGTCAAGAAGGATCAGATCAACCTTGTATTTTTCCAAATATCTGAACACATTCTTGCCCTTATTGATAAGCGTCACTTCATAGAATTCCATAAGGTTTTCCTTGATAGCCGCCAGCTGGTCTGACTCGTCATCCACCACCAGTATGTGCTTCCTGGGGAATTCTTCCAATTCGTTTTCGAATTCCGAGATCATGGAAATATCCAGTTCATTCTTGGCCTTATACTTTTCTTCAAGTTCCTCAAGCTTAGTATATAAGGCCGTAAGAGAAACCGGCCTGGAAAGAAAAGAGATCTTCTTAAGCTTTGTATTATCGATAAAACACTTTTTGTCCTCATCATTTGCAATAACTATTATGGACGAAAAACCTGCTTTAGTGCTTTCCTTAAGTATGTCATAAACCTTCACTGTATCCGCGGTTTCATTACCTGCGCAGCCGATTATCACATGGGGCATTTCCGAAAGAACCATATCAAGAAGCGGTGTCTTCGCAGCCGGACATTTTATAGGGGTGTAACCCCTGTCACTCTCCAGGTGTTTGCTCACATCACTGGCAATCTTTCGATTATTTCCGGTAACCATTATTCTCAGCATTTTGCGTCCTCTTTATCTACCCGTTTCATGTTAAAAATATTTTACTTTTCATATTTTCATGCAACAATAAGCCCCTGCCTATTACGTCATTTTCCATGACTGTTCGGATGGATAAGCTCTGCAAAGCTCTGCGCTGCAGCTTCCCAGGAATATTTATTTAAAAAGACTTCTATGTCCTCACGCTTTCTTTGGTGAATATCCACGGATATATTCTCATAATCATAAGGATCGATATAATCAGCTATGTCACCATAGACCTCACGCATACATGGAGTATCGGATATTATTATCCCTTCCGCACCGCAGGCAAGGGCTTCCATTGGTGGCATGCCGAAGCCTTCATAAAACGTTGGAAAGAGAAAAGCCCTGCAGCTGCCCATAAGGGCTTTTGCTTCTTCATCCGTGACATATCCGGCGGGTACAAGATTGGAAGGAATATCCGTTCCCGCTTTTTCTATGCTGTTATGACCGGCAAGTACAAATGTCTTATCCGGGTTCTTCCTTGCAGCTTCTATTATCCATTTCATATTTTTATTTGCCATGGCGGTTGCCATTGAATAATAATACTGCCCTCTCTCTAAGCCCAGCCTGTCTATGATACCCTCATCGGGCTTTATCTCATCCATATGTTGCCAGCCGCAATGTATCACCTTTATTCTTTTTTTAGCCACCTTATATACACGCAGTATCTCCGAGCGCGAAAAATAAGAATCCGTAACGATGCGTACTTTTGAAAGCATGATAAGCTTATACATGACACTCCAGCAAAGTATGGATATCCGCCCTCTGAATGATCCATCAAAAAAGGAAGGATTTACCTTCATGGAGATATCATGAAGCGTGACTATGCTCCCGGAAGCAAATACAGAAAGGGTGTTGCATAAAGATATTATCTTTGCGTGATGCCTGTTTGCATAAAAAGGCAGGTCCGTCTCTTCCCAGAGATAGTCTTTAAAATGCCCGTACTTTACTTCCTTTATATTTTTAAGTTTAAGGCTTTTGTCGCAGGTTCCGGGGATAAGGAGAACCATGCACCCCGGTCTTACGAGCTTATCCAGTTCTTTTACGAGATTTACTGCATACCTTTCAACGCCCGTAAGACGCCTTGCAAGAAATATGCCGTTTATAACGTATCTGTTACTCAAAACAGAACCTCCACGAAGATTCATAAAAACCGGGCAGGGGTGTACCCCTGCCCGATCATCTTAAATAATTCTTTTTTGTGTTCTCATTCGTTATTCAGGGGAATTACATATGTATTTTTGTAATCTCCCTTTCCGGTAAGAGTTATTTTTTCTTCTGTTATCTCTGCTGTATAATCGCGCTTGTTCTTAAGCTTGAAGAGCACACTATCTACGGTAAGATTAACCTTCTTTACCTTTGTAATCTTCTTGTTTGCCCAATAGCGTACCAGAACAGCATTCGATATATCCACCTGCTCCAAGGTAAATTCCATAGCCTGCTTCTTCATGAGCTTGTTCAAAGCCCTTATCTGCTTCTTCTGTTCTTTTGTGGCATTCTTATTTGCCTTGAAGGTGACTATGAATTTTGCTTTCTTACCTGATTTCGCAGTAGAATGCTTCACATTTTTAAATTTGAATACAGGCTTTGCAAAGCTTAATACAGTAGAATTTACTTTCACCGATACGTTGGCTACTGTATAAACACCATTACCTTCATCCACCACCTGGGATGCCTTGAACTTGCTGCCGGTAAAGGGTACAGACTCCGTATAAGTCATTGCGACGGAAATATTCTGGTCGGGAACAACTATGGGCTGCACTTCCACCATCACCACTTCCGTCTTATTTTCTATGGTTACGTTCTCCGGTGCCTCATTGCTTGATGTTGAGGCATTTGTGGGAGTTTCATTTTCGGATGTGCCGTTGCCCGGTGTTGTACCGTTTACAGGTGTTGTCCCGTTTATTGGTGTTGTTCCGTTTATTGGTGTGGAACCGGTTCCTGATGACGCCTCTGTTACGGTAAGGAGCAATACTGCGCTTCCGCTCTTGTAAGGATTTGCCTTATATATTGCCGTAATATTTGTCTGCCCGATTGAAACAGGATGGATCAATCCTTCATCGGATATGGTAGCAACAGATGTATTTGAACTCTTATAAATCCACTTTCCGTTGGTTCCCGGATTTGCCGCAACCGCATTGAGATTAAAATCTTGACTTCCAAGCTTTACGGTCATGTTTGCTCCAAAAGGTATGGATACATCCGCATCATAGTCAGATATAATGGGAACCGTGAAGGTCTTTGAAACAGTTGAATTAACAAATGTTCCGTCAGTGCAGTTAAAGTTTACGGTAAATACGTAATCACCTTCGGGAAGGGCGGATGCATTTGCTTCGCCCCAGAAGCTGCTCCTGTAATATTCCGACTGGTTGCCCATATTCCAACTCTGGAGCAGTGTATCAGTTCCGCTTGCCACAGGTCTGTAATAAAGTGACACGCTGCAGTTTTCGGTTGTATTTCCGATGGAAGTCATATGGACTTCCAGGGTATTCTTTGAAGAACCTGTCCGGATGTCAACAGCCGTATATCCCTCGGAGCCTACCAGAGTTCCCTTGCTGTCTGAATAGGATTCCTCTGAAGCATTCTTTAAATTTCCACTCTCGCAGATATATTCCGCAGTAAAGAAATAATATCCTGCAGGAAGAGTCGCATTAAGATCAGTTATGGTGATTGAGAAGCTGGTCTTGTTAGCCTCGCCCTCTGTGCTCATATTCCAGCTGTCAAACAATGTACGAGTTGAATTTGTCTGGGTAGTGTAATAAAGGCTTAATACACCCTCGTTTAAAGGCTTTCCGGACTCAGAGCTTAATTGTACCTGCACGGCATTGTCACCTGCCGAATAGGAATTTACTTCCGTCTCGCCATCCTTGATGACCCTTAAGGATGTCTCATACCTCTTTGAATACATGTCATTTTCAAACATAAGGCTGACATATCCGGTCTTTCCTAAATCATTCGTGGTCATATTGATGAAGCCATTTTCATCTGTCGTATAATTTCCTATGAATTCCTCATCCACATATACACCGAAAGTCTCGTTAAAGAGAACTGACGAAGTCGTTGTTGTACCGTAAACAACACCGGTCTCCTCATCAACATAGCGCATAAGAGTACCATTATCAGCTGTAGTATATATATTTGTGTAAGCTCTGCATGAAAGGGTATCGCCCTCTATCGCCGGTTCCCAATAACTGGATGTGCCGTTAGTCTTGCTTATTCTTTTTACCTCAACACCCCAACCATCAAGATCCCTGTCATATGACCTCGTTATCAGCTCATTGCCGAAAGGATCCGTAAGTGTCACGCTGTAAGTGCGTGCACCGGGTTTAATGGTGGCATTTACACCATGCCTATAACCGTCATTTGCAAAATCAATAGTATCCCTTTCAAAAGTGATATTCTCACCCTTTATTCCGAGAGGTATGCTCCCTCCCTCACCGTAATAACGGGAATAAGGGCTTTCGTATTCAACACTTCCGTTACTGTATCCGTAAGATGCGGAATAAGCAGCGAAGGTGATATAC
>JAEEGL016802077.1_pt1 | contig 12065 bp, 9 predicted proteins | sample 9134231 | NCBI WGS metagenome assembly JAEEGL01 (sample SAMN16246548, study PRJNA631951) | gut metagenome | biome: gut microbiome; feature: rumen; material: fiber-attached | host: Bos | place: Iran: Karaj | collected 2018-10
CGTTTGCATGGCTGGAAGAAGGCGCCAGCCCACATCCTTGCCCCGCCCCGCAACGCCAGCCCGCCCGTGAAGCGCCAGGCCCCGCCCCCGCACCGCCCCCGCTCACCCGCGCCCATTGGCCCGCCGGCTTCTTGACGGCGGCACACAGCCACCGCGCGATCCCGCCCCCTCGGCGCGCTCCATCTACGGCTTGAATTCGTCGACCAGCAGCAGTGCGCGGGAGCCGCGGTCCAGCGTGCCGACGAGCGTCGCGTAGTTGTTGAGGCTGTCCCAATATTCCCGCGGAGCCTCGCCACCCGCCCGCGCCTGGAACTCCACGAAGGCGTTGCAGCAGCCGTTGCTGTCGCAGACATTCACATAGAAGCGCTGCACATTCTCCTTGTCGCGCTCGACGGTGATCCGACCACGGATGCGGATGCGCTGTCCCGCGAACGCCTCGGGGTGGTTGCGGATATTCTCCGTGGTGGAGAACGCCATCGCCGCGTTCATCCCCGCCACATCCACCACCCCTGTTTCCGCCTGCGCCTTCGGCGCCTCGCCGCCGCATCCCGCAAGGGCCGCCAACAGCACCGCGCACAACATCGTCGCCACACATTTCATCCGCATCATCTCCTCAGCAACTTGCCCAGAATGGACGACACCGCGAGCACGCCCGCGTCGGCGACCACGATGGTCGCGCCGACTGGCGTCCCGTACACAATCGAGACCAGCATTCCGACGAGGGCGCAGGCGACGGAAAGAGCCGCCGACGCCGCCAGCACCGCCTGGAAGGTGCGGCAGAGCCGCATCGCCGCCAGCGCGGGCAGCACCAGCAGCGCCGTCACCAGGAGCGCCCCCACCAACTGCATCGCCAGGACGATGACCACGGCGACCAGCACCGCCAGCAGCGCCTGGAAACGTCGCACTGGCACGCCAGAGGTCTCCGCGAAGGTCTCGTCGAAGGTGACCGCGAAGATGGTGTGCCGAAAGAACAGGCAGGCCAGCAGCACTCCCGCCGCCAGCGCCACCGCCAGCCAGACCTCCGCGGGCGTCAGCGTCAGGATCGAGGTCGATCCGAAGAGCGCAGTGCAGACGTCGCCCGAAAGGTTCGCCGCCTTCCCCCACACGTTCAGCGCCAGGTACGCGCCCCCCATCGCGGTCACCGACAGCACCGCCAGCGACGCATCCCCGCGCTCCCGCGTCCGCTGGAACACCAGCAGCGCCAACGTGCAGGCGATGGTCACTGGCAACGTCAGCATCATCGGGCTGGCGAGATGGACGATCCCCCCCGCCACCGAGGCCGCGAAGGCGACGTGCGCCAGGCCGTCCCCGATGAACGAATAGTGGCGCAGCACCAGCGACACCCCCAGCAGCGAAGTGCAAAGCGCCACCAGCACCCCCACCACCAGCGCGTGGCGCACAAACGGGTATTGCAGGTAGTTCCCCAGTTCCGTCAAAAACGTCTCCATCGCACCACCTCCCGTTCATGCAGGCGCGCGGCCCGCCGCGCGTTGTTGGAACTCATCCACCGTGCCGAACCACCATGCCGCGCCCAGATGCAGCACATGCGTCGCGTGCGCCAACGCCGTCTCCACATCGTGCGAGACCATCAGGATGGTCTCGCCCGCCGCATGCGCCTCGTCCAGCAACTGGTACATCCTCGCGGTGGCCTCGGGATCCAGCCCCGCGACTGGCTCGTCCAGCAGCAGCAGCCCTTCGGCCGCCGCGAGGGCGCGCGCCAGCAGCACCCGCTGCCGCTGCCCACCCGAGAGTTCCCGAAAGGAGCGCCGCGAGAACTCCGCCATCCCCGTCATCTCCAGGCAGCGCCGAACGCGGCCGCATTCCGACGCCGTGTAGCACGGACGCCACCACGGACGGCGCCCGAGCACTCCAGACAGCGCCACCTCCCAGACCGATGCGGGGAACGACTGCAGCGCCTCGTTCTGCTGCGGCAGATAGCCGATGCGCCCTCCCGTCCGCAAGGTAATCTCCCCCTCCAGCAGCGGCACCAGCCCCAGGATGCTCTTGACCAGCGTCGACTTGCCCGCGCCGTTGGCGCCGACAATGCAGACCAGCGCCCCAGCCTGCACCTGGAACTCCAGACCCTTCAGCAGCGACCGGCCAGGATAGCCGATGGCGGCCTGATGACAGATGAGCGCGTCGTCCATAGCCAGCGTCGATCAGTTCAGGGCTTCCCGCAGCACTTCAAGATTGCGGCGCATCCGCTCCAGATAGCCAGGCCCGGCGTCGGCCTCGCCCTCTGGAAGCGACTGCATCGAATCCAGCGTCAGGATCCGCAGACTGCGGGAGCGGGTGCTCCCGACGACCGTCTCCGCGATCTTGTTCCGCGTCCCCTCCAGTCGGAGAATGCACGGCACCCCCAGGCTGTCCGCCTTCTCCGCCAGGAATTTGATGGTCTGGAAACTCGCCTCGGACTCCGCCGAACAGCCCTGGAAGGCCGCAAAGCACTCCAGCCCGTAGTCGTCCGCGAGATAGCGGAACGGGAAGCGGTCGCCGAAGACCGCCGACTTGCGCTTCGCGCTCCGCGCCATCGCCTGGAACTCCTGGTCCAGCGCGCGCAACTTCGCCGCGTATGCGTCGGCATTCCCGCGGTACTCCTCGGCGCGGACGCCGTCGGCCTCCCCCAGCGCCTTCGCCAGCGCCAGGCAGCAGCGCTCCGCATGGCGCAGCGACAGCCATACGTGCTCGTCCAGTTCGGCCTCCTCGCCATGATGATGGCCGTCGTGGTCGTGGTCATGGTCGTGGTCGTGCTTCTGCGCGCCTGCCACGGGGGCCTCGGCCTTGACGCCCTCCCCCAGCACATCGAAGAGCTTCAGGCAGCGACGCCGCGGATTCGGCTGTGCCGCCAGCGCCGCCTCGGCCCATGCGTCCGACTCCCCGCCGACATAGACGAAGAGGTCGCATTGCCCCAGCAGCATCATGTCCTTGGCCGACGGCTTGAAGCTGTGCATGTCCACGCTGCCCTTCTGGAGCAGCACCAGCTCCACCTCCCCCGCCTGCTTCCCGATGACCGCGCGGGCCCAGTCGTAGACTGGATAGACCGTGCAGACCACCCGCATCCTCTTCCAGCCCTCCGAGGCGGCCTTCTCGCCGCACCCGACCGCCAAGGCCAGCAACGCCGCCGACAAAACCAGTGCCAGACAGAACTTCAGCATTCTTCTGATTCTCCTAAATTGTCTCCCCCAGAAAATACATCGGTGCACATGGGCGTCCACGCCCATGCCACGCAACCATCCCGCCTTTCGCCAAATGAACGGAACGGGCCTTTCTTGTCAAACCACGCTGCGCCAGGATGGCGGCCCGCGCGGCAATATCACATTCTCCCGACGGCTCCAGCCGCCTTCCTCAAACGCCGTCCGCGCCCCTGGCCGCGTCATCGGCGCGGACACCGCATCTGGCGCCATCGGCACCGCATGCAGCAGCCCTGCGCAGACGGGGCAGTCCTCCGCGTCCAGCGTCCATCCGCACGGAGCGGATGCCGCCGCCGTCGTCAGCGCCAGTTCCCCCGCCCCCGTCGTCGGGACGGCGTGAAAGCACGGATGCAGAGCGTCGCAGGCCAGCACCGCCAGCACCGCCAGCAGCATCCACACGGCCCTCCAGCCGCGCGCCCCCGCAGTAGTATGTCTGCCTGCATCCTGTTGCATGGCCTTAATATAGCACCGCCGACGCAGTTTCAAGACCTGCGTCTTTCCGCCATCCCCTACTTTGTGAATGCCAAACATAGGCATGATCCAAATGACGAGGCATGCCTTTTTCATATTGCTCTGTTCCCCATGAAGGCAGGCTATTGCCTAATCAACGCACCGAAAATGGTAGCCACGGCGGGACGCCGTGGTCGCCCCGACGAGTGACGCAGCGAACGATTCCGCAGCCCGATTGCAAGCCCTGCGTGGCTCGCCCGCCTGCCACGGCGGGACGCCGTGGCTACACCCGCTTCGTCAAGCGCGCGTTTCCTCAGGCGGAACGGCAATGGGTCTTTGTGAAGCAGACAATCCGGCATGACGATTTGACGAAATGGCGATGGAACCGCCCCGTATGGGGAACAGCGTTTCCTATCAGAAAGACGGAAGCAGCCCCCGCGTTGACCTGCTTCGGAACCACGCCGAATTCAGGGTGCCGAGCTCAACGTTTCGTTTCCCCGTGCTAGTAAGCACGGCCGCCCTCGCGACGCAAAAGGAAGCACCATGAAATACAAACTACCCATCAGTCTGGCCATGCTGGCCGCACTCCTCGTTGCAGCGGGATGCGGCCGCAGGCGCCGCGAAGCCGCCGCACCGCCCCCCCTCGGCCGCCGCATCAAATGCGCCGCTCGTCCTCGTCACCACTGGCCAGACGCCCCCCTATTCCTACCGCAACGAAGCGACTGGCCAAATCGTTGGCGAGGAGATTGAAATCGCCCGCGCGGCTGCCACCAGCCTCGGCCGTACGCTCGAAATCCGCATTGCCAAGTTTCCCGAGCTCCTGCCAATGGTCGCCGTCGGCAAGGCAGACATGGCCGCCTCGGGGATCACGATCACCGAAGGCCGACGCCTGACGGTGGACTTCTCCGAGCCCTATGCGACGGAAGGAGGAATGTTCCTCTACCGCGCGGGCGAGCCAGCGCCGACCATGTTCCGCGCCGAACGGATGCGCGTCGCGACCATCGACGCATCGACCTATGACTTCTACCTCTCCTCCCACGGCGTCGACCCCCTGCGCTTCGAGACCTTCAAGGCGGCCTCGGAGGCCTTCCAGGATGGACGCGTCGACACCGTCTTCTATGACAGCTGCACCGTCCGCATCGTCGCAAAGAAATCCGGCGGCGCGCTCACGGCCTCCTCGCTCCAGACGCGCGAAAACTTCGGCATCGCGGTGCGAAAGGGCAACGCCGTGCTCAAGGACGCGCTGAACAACGCCATTTCAGAACGGAGGACACGATGAGGACGACAAATGGACGCCGCCGCCTCGCCTGGCGGCTCGTGGGCGCGGTGGCGACCGCATTCGCCGCGTCGATGGTTCTTACGTGGGCGCTGCACGAACAGATGACCCAGAACGAAATGCGCAACCTCGTCGACAATGTCTTCGACGATGTCGCGGTAAATATCCGCGAGCGCGTCGATGGCCGTATGCTGCGCCTCGCGGCCGAAGTGCGCGACCGAATCCTCGAAATGCGCCAGGAGACGTGGTGGAGCGACCCGGACGAGTCAAGCCGACGCCTCCGAGCCCTGGCGACTGTGCTGAGGCTCGACGAAATCTGCGTCGCCGACGCGAAGGGACTCCTCACCCACAGCGCCAGCCGCGAACAGGTCGGCGCGATAGACTTCACCAAGGCCGAGGGCCAGGCACGCGAATTCGCGGCGCTCCTGCACGACAAATACGAACTGGCGCAGACGCAGCCAGACACGCTCCACGGCGAAGTGGTGAAATACGTCGGCGTATGGATTCCAGACGGCGGCTTCGTCCAGGTCGGCGCACGTGATCGGACGATCCGCAACCTCGCCCGCACCGCCGTCATGGGCCTCACCCATGGCTGGCACGTGAGCGGCCGCGAGGGCGGCATCTACATCACCACTGGAAACGGAACGGTCATCTCGCACCCCGAGGCGGGAAATGAGGGCGGGCAGTGGCGCGACCCAGGAACGGATTTCCACTGCGTCCGCCGCGACATCGAGGGGTTCCCCGTCTACGTCACAATCCCGAAGCGCACGGCGGTCGTCGAGCGCCGCGTCCTCGTGGCCACCTCCGCATTCCTCAATGCCGCCGCGCTCGTCCTCGCGGCTGTCCTCGTCGGAATTGTCATCGCAGGCTACGTGCGCGCGCAAATCCGCGCGCGCCGCGCCAAGGAGATGGCGATGGCCGCCGACATCCAGGAGAACGCCATACCGCGCGTATTCCCGCCCTTCCCGGAAGAGCATCGCATGGACTTGTGGGCAGACATGAAGCCCGCGCGAGACGTGGGCGGCGATTTCTACGACTTCTACTTCACGTCCTCCGACCGACTCGTATTCCTCATCGCCGACGTAAGCGACAAAGGCGTTCCCGCCGCGCTCTTCATGATGCGCGCCAAGACAATCCTCAAGAACCTCACGCAGACGGGACAGCCGCTCGCCGAAGCCGTCGCCGCCGCCAATGAGGCGCTATGCGAGGGGAACGCCGCAGACATGTTCGTGACCGCGTGGATCGGAGAACTCAATCTCGGCACAGGCGTCGTGCACTTCGTGAACGCAGGACACAACCCGCCAGTCGTCCTGCACGCCGCGGACGATTCCGCCACATATCTGCACTTGCGGCCAGGGCTCGTCCTCGGCACGATGCCCAACATGAAATACCGCGCGGGCGAAATCACGCTCGCCCCAGGCGACGCGATTTACCTATACACGGACGGAATCACCGAGCAGACCAACCTGAACGGCGAACTATTCGGGGAGGAACGGCTTCGCTCTGGCCTCGAAGGCGGCGGCTTCCGCGCCCATCCAGAGACCTGCGCCAAAGCGATCCTCGCCCTCGTGGAGGCACACGCCAACGGCGCGGAACAGTCCGACGACCGCACGCAGCTGCTGCTCCGCTGGCGCGGCCAGGCCTGATCTCCCTCACGAAGGGCATGCCCTGTGGCGGGCCGTCGGCCCGCGGACTCTGGAATGTCCTGTGGCGCCTCGACGCCTGGAAGGCATGCGCTCCCTGGAACCTCCCCCGCAGTCCTGGATGGGCAGGCGGGATTGCAGCCCTGGCCGCCAGTCCCGTCACTCCGCCTTGTAGGCGGGGTTGAACTTGATGACGCAATCCTTGTCCCAGGTGCAGCGGCTTTGCAGCGTGTCGAGGCGGCCGTTGCTGGAGTAGTCGGTGTCGAAGAAAGACCTGTCGGGCACGGTGACCCATCCGATGATGGCGCTGCGCGGAATGTAGGAGACGTTCACTTCGCCGTTTGTCTCGTCCATCGGCACTTCGACGAACTCGTCGTCCAACCGTTCCCCCTCGATGCGCACCTTCTCCATTGGACGCGGCTTGTATCCATTGGAATAGACGGTGTTTTCCATGTCCCACGCCTTTTCGTTCTTCGGAAGCTTGGTCGTGTCGATGACATAGAAGGTGCCGCCGGGATTGAGATACTGGATCGCGCCGCCGACCGTCTTTGCGCAGGAGACGCCGCTCCTGCCTGTCGCGCCCCAACTGCTTCCCTTGCCGTCCACGGACACGCCAAGCCCCATCGCCTCGGTCTTGTTTTCGGGGACGGAGAGATTGTTCCTGCTCGTGAAGCCGCGCTTCATCGTCCCGTGGCTGGGCTTGCGGTCGTCGCTGCGGAAGACGATCCCGTTGAAGACAAACGACTGCTTCTCGTCGCCATTCGCGTCCAGAGCCTTCTCGTCCGCCGCCATGGTTCCGTATTGCGCCGTGGCGCTGAGCGTCTGGAAGAACGAGACGAACTCCTCCTGGTTGCGGATCTTGGGCATCGGCACCTTCTCCGCGCTCTTTTCGACGCCAGATGCGGCGGACTTGGCGATTTCGGCGGACTGCGCCTCGTCCGCGCCTTGCGCGCTGGAAACGGAGGCGGCCACGACCTGCGCGACCGCCGTCACCAGCCCCTGGGAGGTCATCGGAATGCGATTGCTTTCCAGAAGATTTATCACTTCAGCCTCGATTTTCACCGGGTCGACGGACAGCGGCGTTTTGGGATTCAGCGTGGCAACGGAGACGATGGCATCCTGCAAGGCGCGGTCGAAAACCGAGCGCTGCGAGGCGATGAACTTGCCCGCGCGGATGCCACCATGGGGGATGTCTGGATTGATCTCCTCGTCGATCGCCTTGATGACGCGGGAGGTGAGCGGCTTGCCCGCCCCCTCTTTTTCCAGCATCTCGGCCGCCTTCATGCGGGCATTGAGGCCGAACGCCCTCTCCACGGCGTCAAGATACGCGGCGCGGGCGCCCGCGATCTGCCCCACGCGCGCGCCTTCCGTGCCGCTGAAGCGTGTCGTCGCAATGCCCTTGCCGTCCTTCGTCAAACGGATGGTACGGTCGCCAATGGTGCCGCCCGAACGGAATTTGTCGGTCGCACCCCGCATAAGCGAGCAGAAATGCGTGTAGTCCAGCCCTTTGCCGATGCGTTCATTGGTATTGCCGAAAAGCCTCATGACAGTCTCCTTAAGCTGTATTTTAGTTTGCGCAAAACGCCATACTATATACCGCCCGACCTCATTTGCACCCTCTCATCCATTCGCGCGGCCCTCCCGCTGGTTGGCAGTCGTGGGACGCGCGGCATGGGGCCGGGCGGCCGCGCAGGAGCGCGGCCCGTTGGTTGGCAGGTCGTGGGACGCCCAGATTCTGCCTGGCAGGCAAGCCCTCCTGAACCGCTACGGCTTCCGCTGGCGGTCGAGCGTCAGGTTCTTGTCGAGCACATCCTCGGGCAACTTCTGCCAGATGGCCTTGATCGCGTCCGCGACTGGCGACACCTCGGCCTCGAATTCCGCCACCAGCTGCTTCGTCGCCTGGTATTTCTTGCGCAGGACGGGCACCTGGTCCGCGATCTGACGGTATTTCTCCTCCAGCGCCGCCAGATCCTTCTCCTGCGTCGCCACAAACGCCAGGTCCTCCTCGATCTTCTGCTTGCGCGCCGTGCGCTCGCGGATCGTCTGCTCCAGTTCCGCCAACTGCGCTTCGTCCTTCTTCGCCTCCGCCTGCTCGTTCGCGCTCTGCGAACGCAACTTCGCGATCTCCGCGAGCCGCGAACCGCGCGCCGCGCGCAACTGCTCCAACTCGGCAAGCAGGCCCGACGACTTCTTCTCGCGCTCCTGGATGTCCTGGCGCAGCTGCCCGCACTCCGCGGACAGCCGCGCGAGCTCCTCGCGGCGCGCCTCCAGCTGCGCCTTCTCGCGCGACTTCGACTCCAGTTCGGCGTTCAACTGCGCCTCGTCCTGGTTCAACTTGGAAATCTGCGCGCGGAGCTGCCCGATGCGCTGCATCCGCGTCTGCGCGTCCCCTTCCAGCTGCCGCACCTTGTCATCCTGTGAATTGCCTGAAAAGAGTCCCATTGCAAGCCTCCTGAATCATTCTGCGGGAAGATCCGAATCCAGCACCTGGCGGAAGTCGTCCTCGGTCGGATCCGCAAGTTGCAGGACACGATTGCCGATGTTCGCCTTGGTCTCCTCGACAACCCCGCCCACGGTCCCCGCATTGCCGAAGTTCTCCCCCGCCCGCCCCCGAAGCCGCGCGAAAAGCCCTTCCAGGCGCCGCTGGAACTCCTCCGTCTGGGGCAGCACGTATCCCTCCGCCTTCATCATCCTGCCAAAGATCTCCGCGCACTCCCCGTCGGTGTAGTCGGGGAACTCGATTTCATGGGGGAAGCGCCGCGCGAGCCCGATGTTGGCCGCCAGAAACTCGTCCATCCGATCCTTGTATCCCGCGATGATGACGATGGTCGAGAGGTTCCTCAGGTCGGTGATGCAGCCGACCAGCGTGTCAATCGCCTCCAGCCCGAAGGCGTCGGGGGACGGCGAGCGCGAATCATACAGGCTGTAGACCTCGTCGATGATCACCACCTTGCCCGCGCTCGCCTCGAAGATGCGGTTGACCTTGTCCTTGGTCTGCCCGACATAACTGCCTTTGAGGTCGACGCCGCGGTATTCGACCATCTCAGGCTGAGCAATGACGCCCAGCGCACAGAAGATGCGCGCCATGTAGCGCGCGATGACGGTCTTGCCCGTGCCTGGATGCCCCACAAAGCGCATGTTGTACTCGCCTGGCTTCAACTGCGCCTGCGGCTGCTTCAACTTCTCCGCCCGCTGACGATTGTAGCGGATCTTGTTCGCGAAGTCCCGAATCCGCTTCTTCAGCGATACCATCCCGACGAACTTCGCGTCGAGTTCCTTCAGGATGTCGTCCACCGTCTCGGCCTGCGTCCCCTCGGGCCCGGTCAGATCCGACACCCGCAGTTCGTGCCCGTCCGCCCCTGGCTCCCGCCGCAGCCGCGCCGTCTGGTTGCTCTTGACCTCGTTGAAGAAATTCTTGACCTCCCCCGCATTGCCGAAATGCCGCGCGTTCGCCTTGCGCGCCAACGCAGAAAGAAGCCTGGCGTCAAAGAACGCCTTGTCGCCCGCGGCGACATGCATGGGGGGATCGTTGTGCTCAACATACTGGTAGAAGATGTGCGCCAGTTCGTCGGGCTTGAAGTCATCGAAGAAGACCTTGTGGGGGAAGCGCCGATCCAGCCCCACATTCACTTTGAAGAGCTCCTGCATCTCGTCCGAATAGCCCGCCATCACGACGACGAGATTCGCGTAGGCAGGCTCGGTCAGCAGCTTGACGATCTGGTCAAGCACCTTCCGCCCCTGCTCGTCCTTCGCCATCTGGTACGCCTCGTCGATGAACAGCACCCCGCCCAGCGCGCGGTCGAAGGCGTCCCGCACCTTCTGCGTGAACTCGCCCTGGTACTGCGAGGTGAACTGGTTCATCGGATCGACCTCCAGCAGCTTGTTCTTCTCGCTGACCAGCCCCAGCGCGTAGAAGAGGTTCCCCATCCGCCGCGCGACGCTGGTCTTGCCAGTGCCGGGATTCCCCAGGAAGACGCAGTTGTGCATCTCCGCGCTCACCTCGCCGCGCATCTCGCAGCCCAGCTGCATGTTGTAGAGGCTGTGGAAGAACTCCTTGACCCGGGGCAGCCCGATGAAGTCCGCCTCCAGCCCGCGGATGACCTCCTCCGCCTCCTCCCGACGGAACATCATCGGGTCGGGGATGTCCTCCGCAAGCACCTGCGGCCCCTCCGCCCGCCGCAGCGCGCGGTTGCCCTTCATCTTCTCGAACAGGTTGCGCACGCCCCGTCCGTTGCCGATCCCGCCCCGCTTCGCGAACGAGCCGATGTAGCGCTCCAGCTTCGCGCGCGCCTCGGGCGTGAGCTCCATCCCGTTCTCCTTGCGGCACATCATCTCGAACATGCCGACCATCTCCGCCGTCGTGTAGTCGGCGAAGTGGATCCTGCGGTTGATGCGGGACTTGAATCCAGGGTTGACCTTGTACAGTTCAGGCAGCCGCTCCTCGTAGCCCGCCATGATGACGGTCAGGCTGTCGCGCTTGTCCTCCATCTCCTTCATCAGGGTCTCCAGCGCCTTCTTCCCCCATTCATGCTCGGCGAACAGATAGAACTCGTCGACGAACAGCACCCCGCCGCTGGCCTCCTGGATCTTTCGGCGCATGTTCTCGATGGTCTCGCCCTCGTTGAACGAACTGATCACGTCCGCGAAGGCCACCTCCACGAACGCCTGCGTCTGCCGCAGCTCCAGCGCCCAGAACAACTGACCCAACAGCCGCGCCGCCATCGTCTTGCCCGTGCCTGGATTGCCCAGGAAGAACGAATGGTAGCTCAACGCCCCCGACTCCCGCCCCAGGCGGCGCTGCTCCCGCGCATACTGCGCCTCCGCCACGATCCTGCGCACCTCCGCCTTCAGATCCGACAGCCCGACCAGACCGTTGATTTCCGCCAGCAGTTCGTCCAGCGTCTTGGCCTGGCTCGCGTCGCTGAAGAGCCCGTCCAGGCAAGTGGCCTCGGGATGCGCGGCGACGAACTCCCTGAGTTTGCTCGCGAAGTTGTAGAGGCTCATCTGCTTGGCATACGCCGTCGTCGCGATCTTGTCAAACTGGCACGAGAGGCCGCCGCGGCAGCAGAAGCGCATCAGGAAGCTCTCGATTTCCCGACGGCCAGGCAGCGGCAGCGTCACCGCCCGCGTGTAGTTCGCCCGACTCAGCCGATGGTCGGAGATGTCGTTGAACTCCTTCAGGCGGTTCGGGTTCACCACCAGCAACGACGCGCTCTCGGGATTCCCGTCGTCGATCGTCGCCCACCTCAGGATGGTCTCCAGTTTGCGCAGTTCATTCTCCGAGGGCTGCCCCATCCAGAGGTTCTCCGGGTGGAAAAACACCACCGCGCTCTTGATGTGCGTGTGGAACAGACGCGTGACCTGGTCCAGAAACAACTGCTCCGCGCTGTCCCCCGAATTCGTCACCTGCGTCGCCGCCTGGTTCGCACGCTCCTGCAGCTGCCCCCCGCCAGGCGCCTGCGACGACGAAGGCGGAGCCGCGGGAGGAGCGGCAGGCGCCGCCGC
>JAEEGL012468963.1_pt1 | contig 12064 bp, 10 predicted proteins | sample 9134231 | NCBI WGS metagenome assembly JAEEGL01 (sample SAMN16246548, study PRJNA631951) | gut metagenome | biome: gut microbiome; feature: rumen; material: fiber-attached | host: Bos | place: Iran: Karaj | collected 2018-10
CTTTCCGTTTTTCAGGATCAGGCATTTGGAGGCGGTGGAGCCCACGTCCACCCCCATGGTGAAGATGTCAGCCCCCATGCTGCGCCTTCAGGTCTTCCCAGGTGCTGTATACCCCGGCATCGTGGAGCCTGGCCAGCTCCCGGTCCCCGTAGCCCAGGCCCCGGAGGATCTCCTCGCTGTGCTCGCCCAGAAGGGGAGCCATGCGGTAGTCCGGCAGCTCATCCCCCACGAAAATGGGCTGGCGCACCAGCACCCGCCGGTTCCCGGTGGGATAGTCCATCTCATAAAAGGCGTCGTTGGCCCATGCCTGCTCGTCCGCCAGAGCCTCCTCCCAGCCCTTCAGCACGGAGTGGGGAATGTCGTTTTCCGTGAAGATCGCGTCCCATTCCGCCGCCGTCTTCTTTTCAAAGGCCTCGGTGAGGATGTCGATGAATTCGGCGTGGAGCTTGTTGGCGGAGATGCTCGCCATGGTGTAGCGGGGATTCCCCACCAGGTCCGCCCGGCCGATGAGGGGCATGAACTTGGGATAGAAGACGTCGAAGGGAGGCATGGAGATCTGCATGAAGCGGCCGTCGGCGGTGGGGTAGGCGCAGTTGAAGGGGTTGTCCGCCGTGCGCCGGGAGATGGGGTATTTCTGGCCGTATTCCGTATACTGGGCCGCCTGCACCATGATGGCCTGGTCCCAGATGGCCGTGTGCAGCAGATTGATGCATACCCGCTCGCCCTGTCCCGTGCTCCGGGCCTTCCACAGCGCCGCCATGACGCCGGAGGCCAGCAGCAGCCCGGCGATGTGGTCCCCCATGCCGGGAATGAGATTGATGGGCCATTCGCCCTTCTGCCGCAGGGATTCCATGATGCCGCCCCTGGCCCAGAAGGCCGTGAAATCATAGCCGGGCAGATCCTTGTCCGGACCCTTGTCCCCGTAGCCGGTGAGGGTGCCGTAAACCAGCCGGGGGAAACGGGCGTGGAGCTTTTCATAGTCCAGGCCGTTTTTCTCCAGGGCCTGGGGCCGCCAGTTGGTGAGGAAGATGTCCGCGTCCTCCAGCAGACGGAAGAGGATCTCCTTTCCCTCCGGGGCCTTCAGATCGAGGACGATGCCCCGCTTGTTGGCGTTTTCCAGATCGAAGGTGGTGTTTTCATAGGGGCTGTCGCTCCGGCCCTCGCTGGTGCCGTTCCAGCGCACCGCGTCGCCCCCCCTGGCCTCCACCTTGACGACGTCCGCCCCCAGGTCCGCGAAAAAGCGGGCGCAGGCGGGAACTGCGATGAACGTGCTGAGCTCCACGACCTTCAGGCCGGCCAGCGTCGTATTCATATCGGGCGCTCCTCTCCGCTCCCCTCCGCTGCGGCGCAGGGAAGCATACGTTCTGCGATTCATTATACCGGGATCGCCGACCCTGTCAATACTCGGAGCCGGGACGAACGGAACCGCCGGAGCGGATGCTCCGGCGGCTCGTGCATACGTATCGGAACTGCATGCCCAGCGCTTTGATGAAGCGTTCAGCAACGGCGTTATACCGGAAATCCCCCGGCTTTTCCGGATTGGCGGCCGGGATCCGGCCCCCGGCCATGGTCGTGGCCGCTCCCTTCCGGCGGCTTCAGCGCTTTTTATACAGCAGGAGCTCCGGGTCGCTGCCGCCCGCGCCGTAACGGCAGAGGAGAATGAAGGGCGTGTCGGCTGCAGCGCCGATGCAGGCTTCATTCCCCGGCTGCTCGACCTGGGCGCCGAGATATACGTCCTCGTCCTTCAAAAACTTCACTTTCTCCCCGCCCGGCAGGGGATATTCGAGATTGATGTATGACCCCGGAAGCTCATACAGCTTCTCCGCCGCCGGGAACCCCTCCGCGGCCAGAAGGGCGTTTACCTCCCCCAGCAGCCCTTGTTTGAAGGCCCGGTATGCCTCCGGCCCCCGGGATTTGATATATTCCGCCGCCGTGCAGCGTCCCCCGAAGGGGGAGCCGCATGTCGCCCTGCAGCCCCTGCAGCTCTCTCTGCTCCGGCAGCTGTCACAGTCCGCGCCGCAATAACCGGTCATGTCTGTCCTCCCTTTCCCGTGCTTTTCTCTTCCCGGATGCGCAGTCCCCGCAGATATTCCTTCCGCTCGGGACTGATCCGGTTGCTTTCGATCGCCTTCCGTATGGCCCTGTTGTGGGTCCATGGGTCCAGCCGCCGCTCTTCCAGCCAGGGAAGGGCGGCGTCGTACCGCTTCGCCAGTGCCGTGGCGAAATACCAGGCCGCCATCATCCGGACGTAGTACTCTTCGGAGCGGATCGCCGCCACCGCCGCCGGATACTTCGGATCGAAGTCCCCGTCCAGGAAATGCTCCATCAGCATGCCGATGCCGAAGCGCACCGCATAGGTCTCCCCGGAGGCGATCCACCGCCGGATGGACTCCGGCAGCGCCTGCCGGTGCTTCCGGAATACCTTGGGGGAGAGCTGGTCGCAGGTCGCCCAGTTGTCCACGAAGGGAAGAAAGCGGTCTACGGCCTCCACACAGAGGACAAAGTCCTTCAGCTCCGAGAGGATGAAGGCGTGGAGCTGGTTCTCGTCGAAATACCCGTGGGGCAGCTCCCGCAGAAAGGCGTCTGCCTCCCCGCTCCTCAGCAGCCTCTTTGCCAGCCGCCGGAGCTCCGGCGTACGCACGCCGATCACCGTTTCCGGGTCCACGGTGGGAAGCAGTCTGCACTGAAAGACGCGGTATCCCCCGTCCTGCAGGCGGAAGAGCTCCGCCCGGATCCCTCCGCTCATGCTTCCCCGGCCTCCTTCGGCGGCGATGCGGCCGGTCCGCGGTATTCAAAGCCCAGCATGGTCAGATCGTCGAATTGCTCCGCGTCCTCCACAAAGCGGTTCACCGCCGCCCGCACGTTTTTCAGCATATCCTCCGGCCCGGCCTCCGGCGCGGCGTTCAGCGCCTCCAGCATCCGCTCCGTGCCGAAGAGCTCCTGCCGGGCGTTCATGGCCTCCGGCACGCCGTCGGTGTAAACAAAGAGCTTCGCCCCAGGTTCCAGCGTGAGCTCGTATTCCCCGTACCTGGAACCGTCCAAGCCGCCGAGGACAAAGTCGTGCTTGTCCCGGAACAGCTCGAAGGGCCCGCCCGGCCGCTGCAGCACCGGGTATTCATGGCCCGCGTTGGCCGCGGTCAGCCTGCCGGTGGGGATCTCCAGGATGCCCAGCCAGACGGTGACGAACATCTCCGCCTCGTTGCTGGAGCAGATCGCCTCGTTTGCCTTGCTGAGGATCATCTTCGGGGAGCCGCCCAGCATGGCCACGCTCTGCAGGATGATCTTCGAGGCCATCATGAGCAGGGAAGCGGGCACGCCCTTGCCCGAAACGTCCGCGATCACCAGGCACAGGTGGTCGTCGTCGATCAGGAAGAAATCGTAAAAATCGCCGCCCACCTCCCTGGCCGGGTCCATGGAGGCATATACGTCGAATTCCTTCCGCGCCGGGAAGGCGGGAAAATCGCTGGGCAGCATGCTCGTCTGGATCTGCGCCGCCAGCTGCAGCTCGTTTTCCAGCCGCTCCCGTTCCGCCGCCTCCCGGTGCTTTTCCTCCATGCGAAGCATTTCGCGCCGGATGTAATTCTGCACCAGCCAGGACAGGAGGAACGCTGCGGCGACGCCGATCACCAGATAAAACCACAGCTGCTCGTGGAGGGCCTTTTCCTTGACGATGGGAACGGTGAGGAGCTTGCTCCCGCGGCCCATGGCGTCCTTCAGCTCCATCACGAATTCATAGGAGCCGCCGGGGAGGTTCGTGTAGGAAACCGGCCCCAGCTCGCTGCGGCTGACCGTCACGGCCTCCCGGTCGAAGCCCTTCAGCTGATAGGAGACCTGGGGGTCCGTCAGGGAATAGTTGTATACGAAGCCGTATACCGTCAGCTTCCGCGCTCCGGCGGGAAGGGTGAAGCCGCCCGCCTCGTCGGGGAAGAGGCGCGCACCGTCGATCTCCACGTAGGGCACGGCCTGCTTGAGGTCGCTGATGTTTTCCAGGGAGGCCTCGATGTTGACCTTGGCCACGCCGGAGCTGCCGGCGATGTAGAGGTCGCCCTCCGGCGTCAGCGCGCTGTAGGAGTTGCTGGTGGCGATGAAGGGCAGGCCGTTGGCCAGCCCATAGTGCACGGGCTTGATCTCCCCGTTGGCGATCAGCTCCGCGGAGGGCAGCACGTAGATGCCGTCGCTGCTGAGGATCCACATGTCGCCCTTGCTGTTTTCGTAGAGGTCGAAGTTGTTGGAATAGGGAAATTCCCGGACGGTGGTCACCCGGTAGTCCGAGGTCATGTAGGCGATGGAATTGCTGGTGACGAGCCAGAAAACGTCCCATGCGGGGTCATAGCGGACGCGCATCACGATGCCGGAGCTCAGCCCGTCCTTCGTGCCGACGCAGCGCACGCCCTCCCCGTTGACGACGTAGATGCCGCCGCCGTTGGAGCCCAGCACGTAATCCCCGTTGGGCGCCGCCGCGACGGACAGGCTTTCCTGGTTGGCGATGCCGTCCGCCTGCCCCCAGGAGGCGGTCACCCGGTCGCCCTCGATGAGACACAGACCGCCGGTGCAGACCGCCAGTATGGATCCGTCGGCGGTCTCGCAGGCGATGCGGACGTGATCCGAAAGAAGTCCCTCGGCCTCGGTGAAGGCCGTCAGCTCTCCCCGGTCGTAGCGCAGCAGGCCGAAGCCCCGCCAGGTGGCGATCCACAGCCGCCCCCGGCTGTCCTCCACGACGGAGCGGATGCGGCAGTCGTCCAGCAGCTCCAGCAGGTCCGCGCACCCCAGCTCCGCGCCGGAGGCGGTCCGGGCCGAGGCGAGAGGGAAGGCGTCCAGCGCCCCGTTTTCATCCAGGATCATGAGTCCCGTATCCGTGGCGACGAATAGCCTTCCGCCGTACATGCACGTGGCGTTCACGACCCGGGGCGGCAGATCGAAACGCGCGAAAACGTCGGAAAACTGGTTCGACACCAGCTTCATCACACCCTGGCGGGAGGAGGTGAACCACAGGTTCCCTTCGTAGTCCTCCATTATGTGGTTGACGGAATTCCGCATGGGCAGGTCGGCCAGATCGTGGAAGCCGCTGCCGTCCAGCACGCCGATGCCGTTCCTGGCGCAGATCCAGATCTGCTCCCCCCGCAGCCGGATGTCGATCACGCTGAACAGGGGATCGATGTCCACGTAGTCCACGACGCTGAAATCCCGCTTCAGGTCCACGTGGTAGAAGCCGGAATCCCCCATGCCGAAATACACCATCCCCGGGGCGTTCGGGTCGGGGAGAAAGCTGGTGATCTCCCCGATGCCGATCTCCGTATGGTCGTAGTACGTCTCCGGCCTGCCGTTCCGGAGGGTGAAAAAGTCGCCCTCGTTGGTGAGGCAGTAAAGGAGTCCGTCGCACCCCCAGCACATCCGCTCCATGTACGCTCCGGCGATCCGGGGATCGTCCAGAGGCCGGAGGCTGAGGTCCGGGGAGATCATCGTGATGCCCGCCGTGGTGCCCACGTAGATGTTGCCGTCGCCGTCCTCCTCGATGGCGCAGATCTTGGCGGAGCCCAGCCCGTCCGCCTCGTTCCACATCCGGATCTCTCCACGCTCCATCAGGGCCAGCCCGCTGTCGTTGGTGCCGATCCACAGCCGTTCCCGGCTGTCCACGTGCAGGCAGACCGCGCTGCTGATGCCCGAGGTGGAATCCACGCGCTCGAAGGTGTTTCCGTCGTAGCGGATGAGGCCGCTGTAGCAGCCGATCCAGATGAAGCCCTCGCCGGTCTGGGCGATATCGTTCGCTTCCGAGGTGGGCAGGCCGTTGGTGTTGCCGTACATGACCGCGGTGTAATTCTCGCTCTGCCCGACCGGGTCCACCGTCCGGTCGCCCTCCGCGGCCTCGGCGGCGGCCGCCATATGCGTCAGCAGAAGGAGCGGCAGCAGAAGGATGAGGAGCGCCCGGCGGCCGCGCCCGGCTCCCGGTGAAGAATGCCGTCTTCTCATCGTCAGCCCACCCTTCCGTTTTTGATCTGCGAAGCGGATGCTCCGGCACGGTGCAGCATTTAATACTTTATTTTATAGCATCCCGGAATACAATTCAATACCCGCGCCTCAGATCGCCGGGGCCTTGGGCCGCAATCTGTACATGACCTTTGAAAACTCGTGTATGATTTCTACGACGTTTTCCCGGGGGATCGGACACCCGTTGTTGAGCCATTCCAGAATGAAGCTCAGGATGCCGGCGTTGTGATAGAAGGCGGTGTAGTATTCTATGGGATCGCTGGACGGCCCCAGCGCAAGATCCACGTGGGCGCGGATGATCAGTTCCCGGTAATTGGCGCTGTTCGCGCAGGTGCAGAAGCGCATGAGCGTCGGATTGTTCAGAAAGCGGCGCAGATAGGCGGCGATGACGGTCCGTTTGACGCCGCCGTTCTCCAAAGGCAGGTTCCATTGGCTGCCCAGACCCTCGAGCACCTCCGCCACGCTCTCCCGCAGCACCTCCCGGATCAGCCTGTCCATGTAATTGTAGTGGGCGTAGAAGGTCGAACGGTTCAGCCCGGCCTTCCGGCACAGCTCGACCACCGTGATCTCCTCGGGCTCCCACGTATGAAAGAGCTGCAGAAAAGCCGTTTTCAGCGCGGCTTTGCTCCGTTCTGCCCGGGCGCTTCTTTGGTCCATGTTCCTTCCTCCCCGCCAAAAAGAATTCCGACAGATGTCGGCTTTTGCCTGTTGTTATTCAGTATACATTCGCCTATAATCCCTGTAAAGAGGAATCGAGATTTTCGACGAATCCGGCGCTTTCAAACAATGAGTAAAAGAGGAAGGACTATGAGCAGACTGAAGATCAGAACCAGAAGCCAGGCTCAGGAGCTTGTGGACAGCATGTACGCGGGGATGGAGCGGAGGATCGCGGCCAGCCCCTCCGGCCTGTGTCCCATCGACATCACTCTCAGCTTCCTGAACCTGTGCCACGCCCAATCCTGCGGGAAATGCACCCCCTGCCGCATCGGTCTGGGGCAGCTTTCCGCCCTGCTGAAGCAGGTGCTGGACGGCGACGCCACGATGGAGACCCTCGACCAGATCAAGGCCACCGCCCGGAACATCGTGGACAGCGCGGACTGCGCCATCGGCTTCAACGCTGCCACGCTGGTGCTCAACGGCATGGCCGGGTTTGAGGACGACTTCCGGGAGCACATCCTGCACCACCAGTGCCTGGCGTCCCACCGCAATTCCGTACCCTGCATCACCCTCTGCCCGGCGGGCGTGGATATCCCCGGTTATATCTCCCTGATCGCCGACGGCCGTCCCGCCGACGCCGTGCGGCTGATCCGGAAGGACAATCCCTTCCCCACCGCCTGCGCATATATCTGCGAGCACCCCTGCGAGAGCCGCTGCCGCCGCAGCATGATCGACGATCCCGTCAACATCCGGGGCCTGAAGAAGTTTGCGGTCAATCAGGCGGGGAACGTGCCGAATCCGCCCTGCGCCGAGGACACCGGCAAAAAGGTCGCGGTCATCGGAGGCGGCCCCAGCGGCCTGTCCGCAGCCTATTACCTGCGCCTTATGGGGCACGCCGTCACGGTCTACGAGAAACGGAAGCGGCTGGGCGGCATGCTGCGCTACGGCATCCCCAGCTATCGCTTCCCCCGGGAAAAGCTGGATGAGGAGATCGCCTCCATCCTGTCCACCGGGATCGACGCCCGCACCGACGTGGACATCGGCAGGGACGTCACGATGGAGCAGCTGAAGAAGGACTACGACGCCGTTTATATCGCCATCGGCGCCCAGAACGACCGGAAGGCCGGGCTCCCCGGCGAGGACAGCGGCCACGTGATCTCCGCCGTGGAGATGCTCCGGGGGATCGGCGATTACCAGATGCCCGATTTCTCCGGCAAAAAGGTCGTCGTCATCGGCGGCGGCAACGTGGCCATGGACGTGAACCGCTCAGCGGTCCGGCTGGGCGCGGAGAAGGTCACCTGCGTCTATCGCCGCCGTCAGGCCGACATGACCGCCCTTCCCGAGGAAGTGGAAGGCGCGATGGCCGAGGGCGTGGAGCTCCTCACGATGATGGCCCCCGTGCGCATCGAGGCGGACGAAGAGGGCAACGCCAGGGCGCTGTGGGTCAAGCCCCAGGTATCCGGCGCCTTCGACAAGGGCGGACGGCCCGCGCCCGTGGCCTCCGACCTCCCCGAGCTCTGCATCCCGGCGGATCTCATCGTGGTGGCCGTGGGCCAGGGCATCGAATCCCGTCATTTTGAGGAATCCGGCATCACGGTAAAGCGCGGCTCCATCATGGCCGGGGAAGACACCACCGTGGGCGATGAGAAGATCTTTGCCGGGGGCGACTGCGTCACCGGGCCCGCCACGGCCATCCGGGCCATTGCGGCCGGCAAGGTGGCCGCGGCCAACATCGACGAATTCCTGGGCTTCAAGCACGAGATCTCTGCGGACGTGGTCCTGCCTGCGCCGAAGATCAACAGCGTGGTGCAGCGCGGCCGCGTGAACCTCAGCGAGCGGGAGGCCGGCGAACGGAAGCACGATTTCGCCGCCATCGAGCATGAAATGACCTGCCTGCAGGCCAACATGGAATCCTCCCGCTGCCTGCACTGCGACTATTTCGGCTTCGGCAATTTCAGAGGAGGGAGAGAAACAAAATGGTAAAGCTGACGATCGACGGAAGGGAAGTCCTCGCCCCCGAAGGCTCCACGATCCTGGAAGCAGCGGCTTCCGTCGGGATCCGCATCCCCACCCTCTGCTATCTGAAGGACGTCAACGAGATCTCCGCCTGCCGCATCTGCGTGGTGGAGGTGGACGGCTTCGAGCGCCTGGTCCCCTCCTGCACCGAAAAGATCGCCGAGGGGATGGTCGTCCATACGAATTCCCACCGCGCGAAGACCGCCCGGGAGACGAACCTGAAGCTGATCCTCTCCCAGCACGACGGCGACTGCACCACCTGCGTCCGTTCCCGGAACTGCCAGCTGCAGGACCTGGCTTCGGAGCTGAACATCATCGACAACCCCTATCCGAAGGAAGTCCGGAAAAACGAATGGCCGGAAAACAGCTACCTGATCCGCAAGGAGTCCAAGTGCATCAAGTGCATGCGCTGCATCGAGGTCTGCGACAAGATCCAGACCCTGAGGATCTGGGACGTGAAGGGCAGCGGCTCCCGCACCACCGTGGGCGTCCGGCTGAACCGCAGCTTCACCGAGGCGGACTGCGCCCTCTGCGGTCAGTGCATCACCCACTGTCCCACCGGCGCCCTCTCCATCCGGGACGACACCGCAAGGGTCACGGCGGCGCTGGAGGATCCCGAGCTCACCACCGTCGTGCAGGTGGCGCCCGCCGTGCGCTCCGCCTGGGCGGAGCAGCTGGGCCTCAGCCGGGAGGAAGCGACCGTGGGGAAGATGGCCGCCGCTCTCCGGGCCCTGGGCTTCGACTACGTGTTCGACACCAATTTCACCGCCGACCTGACGATCATGGAGGAGGGAAGCGAGTTCATCCAGCGCTTTACCCACCGGGATGCGTACAGCTGGCCCATGTTCACCTCCTGCTGCCCCGGCTGGGTGCGCTTCGTGAAATCCCAGTACCCCGAATACACGACCAACCTTTCCACCGCAAAATCTCCCCAGGCCATGTTCGGCGCCGTCGCCAAGAGCTTCTTCGCGGAGAAGATCGGCGTGGATCCCCACAAGATGCGCGTCATCTCCGTCATGCCCTGCACCGCCAAGAAGAGCGAGGCCGACATCCCCAATCTGAAGGACGCCTGCGGCGATCCGGACGTGGACGTGGTCATTACCACCCGTGAGCTGGGAAGGCTCCTGAGGAGCTATCATGTGAACATGAAGGAGCTGAAAGACGAGCCCTTCGATTCCCCTCTGGGCAGCGGCACCGGCGCGGCGGTGATCTTCGGCGCCACCGGCGGCGTCATGGACGCGGCTCTGCGCAGCGCCTATTATCTGGTCACCGGGACCAATCCTCCTGCCGATGCTTTCACCGCCGTCCGCGGCATGAAGGGCTGGAAGGAAGCCAGCTTTGAGGTGCCCGGCGCGGGCACGGTGCGCGTAGCCGTCGCCAGCGGTTTGGGCAACACCCGCGCGCTGATGGAAGCCGTCAAAAAGGGCGAAGTCGAGTACGACTTTGTGGAGATCATGGCCTGCCCCGGCGGCTGCTCCGGCGGCGGCGGCCAGCCCATCCACGAGGGGGAGGAATTGGCGGATACCCGCGGTAAGATCCTCTGGAACCTGGACAAGGACAGCGTGCTGCGCTATTCCCATGAAAATCCGGATGTCCAGGCCCTGTATAAGGAATACCTGCTTCAGCCCCTGGGCCACAAATCCCACCATCTGCTGCATACGGACCTCACCGAATGGTCTGTGCCCATGAATCCCGATCTGCAGTAATCGTAATGCGCGGCGCGGAAGGGTCCTTCCGCGCCGCAGACGGTTAAAGGCCTCCGGTCCTCCCGGAGGCCTTTGATATTATTGTCCCGTTCCCAGGGCTTCGACCTGCTCTACCAGGGCTTTCCAGCGTTCTTCCCCCGCCAGGATTCTCAGCCCCGGATGCAGGAGCTCCCGCCGGAGCTGCGCCCGGAGCAGCAGCGAGGCCGCCTTTGACTCCATTCTCCCCTGCCCGAAGGTGGAAAAGAGGACGTTTTCTACCCGCTCCTCCCCGTGGGAAAGCAGCGCCAGCCGCCGGGCCGTCATCTCCTCCAGGGCGTCCAGGGCTTCCTCCCGCTGCCCGAGGGCGGCGTGGGCTCGCGCTTTCAGCCCCCGCAGGTCGCCCCGTTCCCTCGCCTGGAGGGAGGTCAGCCCCTCTTCTCTGCCGCTGACCAGGACCATGGCTTTCATGGCCATATCCGCCGCCTCCAGGGCCTTTTTCGGCTTTCCCAGGGCCAGCGCGTTGTCCCCGCTGGCATAAAGGGTGTCCAGCAGGAAATGCGCCGCCTGCACCCCGGCGCTGTTCAGGCAGTCGCGCTCCATCTGCCGGTCTCCCAGCAGCCGCCAGGTCTCCCCGTCCTCCGGACTGACAAGCTGATCCGGGTCCCCCAGGCGCTCCGTTCCCAGGATTTCAAAAGCCCTCTTCCGGTCCCCCGCCAAGGCGTACAGCCGAGCCAGGAGGCGGCGATACTTCGAGCGCATACTCCAGGCCTCCGTGGGTTCCGCCTCCGGGAAGCCCCGGCCCAGCTCCAGGGTGACGGCCAGTACCTCCTCCGCCTTTTCGGGAAGGTAAACATAGGAGCCGGGGTCCGCCAGAGCCAGGGCGAGGGAGAGAAATGTCCAGCGCCTCAGGCTGCGGTTTTTGCCCATGTCCCCGGCGCGGTAGTCCGCGGCCAGGCGTGACCAGTCGGCATAACTGGCCGCCGGATCCACGCCGCTGTAAAGGGAGAGGACCAGCCCCTGCTCGTCTTCGTCTTCCGGCCCCGTGTCCATGCCGTACAGCGTGTCGGTGCTGACGCCGAAGAGCCTGGCCAGGGAGGGCACCTGGCTCACGTCCGGCAGGCTCAGCCCCGTCTCCCAGCGGGAGACGGCCTGAGGGGAAAGATGCAGCTTTTCCGCGAGAACCTCCTGGGTCCAGCCCCGTTCCAGCCGCAGACGGCGGATGACGCCGCCCATGCCGGTGTTCTCCGTTCCTTCCATGACCTCGCCTCCTTGTCTTTTGTGCCTTCAGGATATCATGGCGTTCCCGGAAAAACCAGCAATTCCATCGGAAGTCGAAGCTCAATTACAAATTGAGTTCATGAAAGCCTCAGCTTCGATTCGATTACAGCAGGATGCAGATCATGCCGTTGGCCCCTTCGTTCACGATGCGCTGCAGGGCCTCCTGGAGCTTGCCCCGGCTGTCTTCCGGCAGGCGCTTGAGCTTGGCCTGCAGCCCCTCAGAGGCGATGTCGTAGAGGCTCTTCCCGAAGACGTTGGATTCCCAGATCTTCCCCGCGTCCCCCTCGAATTCCTGGAGCAGGTAGTTGATGACGTCCTCGCTCTGTTTCTCGCTGCCGATGGCGGGGGAGCCCTCCGTTTCGATGTTGGCCAGGATCATGTGGATGCTGGGAGCGCTGGCCTTGAGGCGCACGCTGTATTTGCCCCCTTGCCGCACGATCTAC
>JAEEGL012854049.1_pt1 | contig 12064 bp, 6 predicted proteins | sample 9134231 | NCBI WGS metagenome assembly JAEEGL01 (sample SAMN16246548, study PRJNA631951) | gut metagenome | biome: gut microbiome; feature: rumen; material: fiber-attached | host: Bos | place: Iran: Karaj | collected 2018-10
ATACTTTACTTCTCCTTTTCATGACATACCTCCGAAAAAGAATAAAAACTACCTGTAACGATCAACTAACATGCCGTGCTTACAAAATAAAACTACCGGTTTAATTATAGCATATTATGATAAATCTCCTTGAAAAAAACAAAAAAGAACCGTACCCGATCGGATACGGTTTCTTTCATGATAGGCCCAGAGGGGCTCGAACCCACGACCTCTCGCACGTGAAGCGAGCGCTCGCTACAAGACCATTCAGGATTCGGGGTTTTGTTCTGTTTTACTCAGCCTGATTCGTGTAAACACGATTGAAATACTCAATGATCCTTACAGCCAGTTCATCGATATCCTGGTTATCCGGATCCTGAAAGAACCTTACGATCAGGGCTACGGATCCGGACAGAATATAGTCGATCATATAGTCGTCCATCCCCTGTCCGTTAGCAGCATCAAAGTTTTTCCGCAGGATGGGAAACAACATGGTTTTATACTTTTCTGAAAAACCGGGACCGTCCTTCTGTACGGCCAGCATAAACCTTTTCTTATGCGTCTTTAGAATATCCAGGAAGATCTCTTTCGTGAACAGCTGCCGGTTGACCATCTGCTCATCCGCATACGGGACCAGCAGTTCAACCAGTTGCTGCTCCAGCGAATCACGCAGGTCGTAAATACCGGTATAATACCGGTAGAACGTGTTCCGATGAATACATGCCAGCTGCGCGATATCAGTCGTCGTGATCTTCTGCACGCTCTTCTTTTCGTATAATAACCAAAAAGCTTCCTGAATGCGTTCCTGTGTTTTTACCGACTGAATCGGGTTATCCACAACCTCAACTCCTCACTCACGCTGATGCCCGTTGATCACTGACTGTCCCTGCGTACCCTGCCCATGTTGCGCATACGCATCGGATAAAACATGGCCATGCAGCAGGGGCAGTTGGCTCCGTGCGGAATATCCAGCTCCCAGGCCAGTTCATTGATCTCCGGATCTGTACTTTCTATCTGATGCCCCTGAAGGATCTTTTTCAGCTCTTCCCTGTTCCGGGACTTCTTTGCCAGCTCCATGACTTCGGGGCTTAATTCGATCATGATTCCTTCCTCATTTCTTTTTCCAGAATAAGAAATCTGTCCGCATTTGTCAAGAAATGCAAAAAGGAACTACTCTCCTTTACAGAAAGCAGTTCCAAATCGTGTTCCGTCAATGTCCTTACTCTCCGACAGTAGCTGCCAGACGTCCTTTTACACCGCCCTTTTTCAGAAGCTCCAGTCCTTCATCGATCTCCTCAAACTTCACGAAAGAGAGCTGCGGGGTCAGCTTTCCGGTTGCAAAGTACTCATAAACGCCCTTGACATCTTCCCAGGTGTTGCCGAAGCTTCCCTTCACCTGGATGCCTCTGCTGACGAGATCATCGATCATGAAGCCCACCTTGCCGCCGGACTGTCCAAGACCGACAACGACAACCGTTCCACCGTTCCTGACGGTTGAAACAGCTCCGGTGAGAGTGCTGTCAAAGCCCGCGAAATCAATAATGAGATCCAGCTCCTTATCCATAAGATCTGTGATATTGGAAACGACTCCGTTCACGCCAAAGCTGCGCGCAAGCTCCTGCGCTTCTGCTTTTCTTGTCGAAACATATACTTCACAGCCTGCGATCAATGCCATCTGCGTCGCAAACTGGCCCAGTCCGCCAAAACCGAGGATTCCTACCTTCATGCCCGGCTTTGCCTGACCCACTACGAATAGTGCATGGTGGGAGGTTGCGCCCGCATCGGTTCCGACCGCGCCCTGGATAAAGCTAACATTCTCAGGAAGGATCAGACACTGATCCGCCGGAACCAGGATCTTCGTAGCGTAACCGCCGTCACGGGTGCATCCGATGATCTCGTAGGGGTTTGCGGGGCTCTGAGGAACGACATCGACACGGTCACCGACCTTCAGCGTTGTCACGCCCTCTCCAACCTCGGAAACGATACCTGCACATTCATGTCCGAAAATGCAGGGGGCCGCCTTGACATATGCGTCCGCCATCTCCTGGCTCTCCAAAAAGCCTACGTCGGAATGACATAATCCGCATGCCTTGATATCGATCACAACTTCTCCCGGTACTGCTTTCGGGTCTTCCTTTTCAATGAGTTTCGGTGCGACAAACGCCTTCGTGAACAACCAGCCTTTCATAAAACCTCCTGCGAAAATGAGTATAGTTTGCATATTATTGTTAATTATTATACAATCTCTGCTTTCTAGTTCAATGTGCAAATGCCCTGTTTTTTCGCATCTTACCGCAGCTGTCTTTTCAACCGGTGACAGTTTGTCACCGGTTCATTCATTCTTTAAGACGCTGTTTAAGGTTATTCCGTTACTTCCATACGGAAAAAGCCCTATGTAAGGCTACTTAGCTTTACACAAGGCTTTTCTTTACTTTATAGGCCCAGAGGGGCTCGAACCCACGACCTCTCGCACGTGAAGCGAGCGCTCATCCCAGCTGAGCTATGGACCCATTAATGCGGAGTCTATTGTACTACAGCTTCCCACCACTAGCAAGCGTTTTTTCAAAAAATGATTCAGAGGGCAGGCCCGTGATCGTACTGTGGTCTGCCCTCTCTGTTTCATCAGTCGTCCTTCTCAGCGCCGTCCGCGCTTTCCTCATCGTTCCGGGAAGATCCCTGCGGCAGAGCCGCGTCATTCAGGCTTTCGGAAACAGGGCCGGCATCTTTTCCGTCATCGCCGGCGCTGACGCTTTCGCCTCCTCCGGGGAGGTCCCCGGTTTCCGCACTTCCGGCGTCAGGATCGCCCGCTGAGATCTCTCCCTCACCGGGATCTTCGTCCCCGTCTTCTTCCTTACCGGTTCCGGCGGACACGCTGCTTTCCGCCCCGGCATCATCAGGATCACTGCCAGCACCGGGATCGTCAGCGGAGACAGTGTCCCTGCCTCTTCCGGCACTTTTGTCTTTGCCGTCCTCTCCTGAAGCGTTCTCATCCCTGCCGGCGTCTGTGCCGTCCGCATCCTTATCGACTCCGGCGGTTTCTCCGTCCCCGGTATCTCCGGCTTCCACGATCTCCACGACCTCTTCGCCCTCGTCGTCTTCCGCTTCCCCGGTAGGTCCTTCCTCTGCGGAATCGCCGTCCGCTTCCTCCACTTGTGCTTCACCCTCAGGAAGGATCTCCTCACGGATGATCTCCGCGTTCATGGCCGCGTAGCCCATCCTGCCTTCATTCAGGATCATGCCGTTCCCCTCACAGAGGATCTCGACCCATTCCAGCATCTCGTTGCCTTCGCCGATCCTGAGATCGTCCCAGGCTTCTTCGCCTCCCGCAAAGGCCAGCTTCGCCAGGTTCTCCATGCCGTAGAAGGTATACGCGCCGATATAACTCACGCCGGATTCGATACGGGCAGATACGATCGTATAGCCGCCCTCATTCCAGGGTGCCGTGGATATACCGCCGTCAGCCTCAAAATCATCCATTTCGCCGCTCCCGGCAATGTACAGGGCGTAGAGGTCTTCCTCCCCGCTCACTTCACCTGCGCTTGCCAGTTCATCCGTCATCGCCAGGCCCTCCGGCAGCGTGATGTCCTCGTCCTCGTCATACTCGTCGTCGGTGATGAGCTTTGTCACGTACCAGTAAACATTCTCCCCGCACATGCCGCCGAGCTCACTTTCTATGACCGGGTTGGAACCCGCGTCAAGCTCCGGCGAGGACGCGTCGGGATCCGCCACCATGACACCCTCATTGACGAAAATACTGTCGGTCTCGCTGGTGATCTCGCCCGCGTTCAGGATCACGCCTGCCGTGTCGCCGTCCGTCAGGTTCAGGAAGCGTCCGGGCTGGTCGGGGCCGTTCGCGATCACGCCGGTGGAGCCGTTGATGACGATGCCTCTGTTGATGAAGGTATTGATCGAATTATTGATGACTGTGCCCTCGTTGATGACCGTCGCATAGACGTCGTTGTCAAAGGTGCCCCGGTTATCGACCGTACCCTCGGGTAAGTTACGGAACGTGGCGCCTGATTCATTGATGACCGTATCATAGTTGTTGAATCGCCCTTTAACTGTGACAGTCGCTTCGTTCCATAACCATATGTTATTGAACACGCCGCCGCTGTTGACCGCTATGGTGCCCCGGTTGATCACTGTGCTGTTGTTCTCAAGTTCACCGAAGATATCCATCTGTACTCCGCCCACGATCTCGAGTTCGACAGGGTCCTCCTCGGTGATCAACAATTTCTTTCCCGCAGGGATCGATATGTCATGGGAGACCGTGACCTGATTCTCGGTGTTCTCCATTCCCAGATTCAGCAGCACGGTATCCGCGCCGTAATTCGTCAGCGCGTCGGTCAGCTCGGTATCCGTAAGCGGTGTATGAAGCACCACCGCCTCATCAAGATCATAGATCAACACCTGAATGCTTTCAAAAGGCATTTTCACGATATCAACAGCCGCTGTTCCGCCGGCAGGAACAGTGAGCGCAGCAGCCGGAGTATTGAATCCGTCATCTATCAATATCTTGTTTTCCGTCTTAATCTCGTACTGCAGGCGCCTCTCTGCCGTTCCGGTGTTGGTAAAACGGAGCGTCACAGGCTCTTCCGGATCCGCTTCGGTGATGATCTCACCGGTTCCGGTCCGGACAGCTTCCACCGTTATATCGGTGAACACTCCCGGCGTTTCGGCCGCCTCCTGGAAGTCGATCATGGAGAGCCTGTGGAACTCCTCGAATACGACCTCTTGATCCGGCATGATGAACTCGGGTGTTTTGACATTCGAGGATGCGGGAGACAGGATGGTGCCCTCGGAGAGCAGAACCGAATCCGATGTTTTAGCGACGTACTTGAATTTGAAATCATATGACGAAGTGTTTTTGATCTGCACGCATACGCTCTGTCCTGCAAGAGCCTTGTTTGTTTCCACCCCGTCTGCCACCACCACCAAGTCAATGCCTTCTACGATTGCCGGGAGCGTGATGGTATGCTGCTCGACCTTATCCATCAATGCGGTAACATCCTGGTCCGGCATAGTAAAGCTGACGGACGCGGTCCCGCCCGGGCCGAAGCTCAGGGCGCCCTCCTTCACGACCACGGACACCGGCCTTGTAACCTGATATTTAAGGAACCGATCCTCTGTGGATGTATTGGTGAAGCTGATCACGATCGTTTCCCCTTCCGCGCCCTCGGTGACTTCATATCCGTTGGCTGTGATCAGATAGGTGAAGTCATCCAGAGAACCGGCGACCGCCGGCCTGATGCCGATGTCATGGAGCGCCGGTGAAAGGTCTGTGATATTGACCGTCACGTTATCGTCATTCAGCATGATATCGTCTGTATGCGTACCGCCGGGCGGGAGGTTGACCGTCCCGTTTGCGAGACTCACGCCGCCGTCGGTCACCGCATCATACTGCACGGATCTTGTGTGGTTCGTCGTATTCTCAAACCGCAGGCCGAATACATCGCCCGCAGGGAGCCCGGTGACCGGGGCGCCGCCCTTGACAGTGCTGACCGCAACTCCCGCCGCGGTCCCCGCGGTCGTGATCGAATAGGTCAGTTCCGTGTTCGAGACCTCTGCCGTCACCGCCTCATCCGGCATCGTGAAATACACGGACCCGCTGCCGTTGTTTCCTTCGATACGGAGAGTTTCCTCCGTGACTGCGGTCCCCCGCACGGACATAACACGGACCACGATCTCCTTCTGATACGCACCGGTGTTGACAAATTCGATCCTGGCTTCGCCTCCGCCGGGAAGCTGGTCCAGAAGCATGTCGTGGATATAAAAGTCAGTGCTCAGGTTATCCAGCGCACCTGCCGCAGCTTCCGTGACGTTCACGTCATAGGCCTTCGCAAGCTCGAAGTATTCGCTCTTCGGAAGCTGCGCCCAGCCTTTCACCACGGGATCGATGATCGTGCTCGCGAAGAGAGAGCGGAGCGTGGTCCCGCCGTCATAGCTCAGCGTACCCGTGGCTGTATTGAAGATGAGCGCGTAGTTTTCACCCGTCAGCACGCCGCCGGTCAGCTTCACCTTGCCGAGGTCGATGTTGTTGACCGTCACCGCGGTGCCGGTATCGACCGTGACCTCGCCGCCGCTGATCGTGACCGTTTCAGCCCGGTCGAGCCGCACGTTGCCATTGATTTTTCCGCCGCTCAGGGTAAATCTCTTAATGGTATTGGAATCGATCCTGCCGTTCAGCATTCCGCCGCTCATCGTAAATGCCGAAGCATTGAACGGATCTTCGATATTGCCGTTGATGGTGCCGCCGCTGACATTGACGGAAGCGAAATTGCCGGTGATATTCCCGGCTACGGTGCCGCCCTTTACGACCAGGGATCCGCCCTCGCCGGTGATGTTTCCGTCAAGGCTGCCGGAGCCGGCGACGATGAGGCTGCCGCTCCGTACCTTCACATCCACATGGAACTTGCCGCTGACGGTGAAATTGCCCTTGTCGACGACGACGGATCCTGTGATGGTGCCGTTGTCATAGTCAAAGCCGTTCTCGTCCGTGTTGACGGAAACGTCGCCGCTGATGGTGCCGCCGGTCTGCCGGAAGGAACCCCTGCCGGTGGAACCCGCGGAGCCGGCGACCGTGCCGCCGCTCATGGTAATGCTGCCGGAACCGGAAGCATTGACATTGCCCCCGATCCTGCCGCCCGTAATGCTGACCGTACCGCCGGTGACCGAGATGCCGCCGTTGAAAGTCCCGCCGGAGATCGTCACCGTGCCGGCCGAGACTTTAAGGCCTCCCGAAACAGTGCCGCCGCTGATCGCGGAAGTGCCGCTGCCCGCCTCCAGGCTGCCGCCGACGGTGCCGCCGGTGAGGCTGACCGCGCCGTCTCCCGTGACAGACCCCTCGAAGGTTCCCGCATTCCGGAAGGTAGCGCTGGCATTGTTGCGGAGGCCCGATGCGGCAAGCGTACGGCCCGGGGCGTTGTTGCGGAAGGTATCGTTATTGGTAATGAGTCCCGCGACTTTCAGGGTGTTGCCGCTGTTGACGTCGGTCGTGCCATTGTTGATCATGGTGTCGCCGTAGTCAGCCGTACCGTTGACCGTCATGGAACTGCCGGGATTGACATCAACGGGAACGCCCGCCCTGGTCGTGAGGGTCTTGCCCTCCGGGACCGTGAACGGGATGTCGATATCAAACGTATTGTCACCGCTGCCGGGCTGCAGGATGACCTGGTCCACCCCGTCGTCATTCAGAAGGTCCTGGACTTCCTGTGCCGTTACCTTCATGGTCAGGGTGCGGATGCGGCCCGGTTTTTCATCCCTGTTGTTGGAAGGACCGGAATCGTCATCGTCATCTGTGATCTGACGCTCCCATACCGGGTCCTTTGAGATGTTGTTCTCCTGTAGGGATTCGAGCTCTTTGATCTTTTTCTTCTTCTCGGCCATCTCGGACTCGTCCCGCTTCCTGCGCTCTTCGGCTTCCTCCCTGGTGAGGTCCCTCAGATCGATGCCGGAGTCCTCCCAGATCTTCCAGATGGTCTCATCGTCACCGACGAGTTCCTCCAGGACGAAACCGGGAATGTCTTCCCTGCCGAAGCGCCTGATGATGATGTCCGTCTTGTCGCCGGGCTGCGTCGGATCGTAGACCAGGAAATCGGCATATTCGCCGCCATGCAGCGTGATCCACTTGGTCTGTCCGAAGATGGGGTTGGTCACGAAGCAGGTGACCACGCCTTCCAGGAGCCAGACGCGGGTGGTCCGGCCGTTCACGACCTGGACCCAGCCGCAGGTGCCCCTGACGCCCATGACCATGGTTGATGTGCGGATATTGAGCGTCTCGTCCTCCTGGAGAGGTGCCGTGACATTGAAGAAGAGCTGTCCGGAGTCCAGCATGACCTCCAGCTGCTTTCCGTCCGCGCTCTGTCGGAGCTCGACTTCACTGACGGCGTCTTCTTTAAGGGCTTTCTTGTCATCAAGGCTCAGCCATGCGTAGCTCGCCTCGGAAGTGATCGAATGGGTGCCGCTCGAAAGCCGCATGTTGCCCACAGGGAGCATGGCCTTGGCAGCGCTGTCAGTCACCTGCACATTGCCTTCCGTCCTGGCCAGGCGGATCGTCGCAGCAGCCGCGGATGGCTCCGCCGCCAGAGGCTCGATCTTCACGGAAACCGAGAGCATCGAAAGAACGAGCAGGAACGCGAGCACGCGCGCGCTGCCCTTTCTGATCCTGAAGAGGATGGAACGACAGATCTCCTTGTTCGTCATCATTTTCCCCTCCTTCCTCACAGCCTGATCATGAAGACCTTGTGCGAGAAGTTATCACAGACGTAGAGCACGCCGTCCATCACGCAAAGGCCTCTCGGTGAGACCGGATAGGTCATGGGGTTATTGGGATCAGGCTTTGCGAGCGTATCGACCGTGCCGCCTCTCAGGCGCCTTACCGCGCCGTTTCCGGTATCGGAGATATAGACCGTCCCGTCCGGTCCGACCGTCAGTTCCTGCGGTGAGGAAAACGCGGCGGCAGCCGCTGCGCCGTCCGTGAATCCGTCCGTCCCGGAACCCGCGATATAGTCGCGCTTTCCGTGGCTCACGCGCAGGATCCTGTTTGAACCTGTCTCCGCGATATAAAGGGCATCGCCGAACCAGCAGAGACCCATGGGATTATTGAGACCGTCGATGACCGTATCCACCTGGCCGTCTGTCGTACACCTGCGGATCGCGCCTTCATGGGTATCCGCAATATAAAGGTTACCCTCCGGATCGGTCGCGAGTCCCGTAGGATAGCTGAACACGACACCCAGGTCGTTCATCCTGAGAACGGGGGAATAGCCGTTGACTGTCTCCGTCTTTTCCGGGCGCAGCAGCCTGACCGCCCTGTTGTCCGCATCGGAAACAGCGAAGCCGTTCAGGAAGGGCGTGATGCCCCAGGGGTTCCTGAAAAAGCTCCTGATATGCTCGGCATCGTTGTAACCGCCCACCGGCTGCTCATAAGGGTCCTTGACCGTATCGCCGCCGGAATAAAGCGTGCAGACGCCGTTCTCGACCTTCCAGATCACCTTGTGGTAGGTGTCGGTGACGAGGAGGGTATTGTCCGCGATCTGCATAATACCGCTGGGCGCACAGATCACGTCCAGTGAACTCAAGACCGCATGCTGCATCGAATCAGGCAGAGCGCCGAATGCCGGCACCGCGGCAGCCGCAAGGATCGCCGCGCCTGCAATGATTGCTGCTGTTCTTTTCATCTTCATGGTGCACCTCCTCAAGGACGGTCACTCTTATCGCTGACTGGCTCATAAATGTATATATCCCCAGTATATTTGTATAATTAACCAATTTTATATTAACATGTAATATCATGATATACAATAAAACAGAACGCCATCAGGGATTATTTATTCTTTAACAAAGTCCCTGTTTTCAAACATACAAAAAACCTTATGTACAGCCATATCTGACTACTACATAAGGTTAGTTCCGATCCTTGTTTTTGGAGCCGGCCCCGCACGTGAAGTGCGCGCTCATCCCGGCTGAACTATGGATCCATACGCTTTACAAAGAAAACAGATCATCGATGATCTCGCCCGCGTCGACCTCTCCGGCCATGCGGTTCTTGCAGTTCATAAGTTCCGCCTCGACGCTGAGTTTTTTTGCTTCGATCGCATAGGTGATCATGGGGTCAATGTTGCCTTGGGTGATATATCCCAGACGGATCAGTTCCATGACCATGTCGACATCATTCCGGTCGGTGAGGTAACGCACGAGGTCCACGGTATTTTCTATCAAATAGTTTTCGTAGACCGGATGCGTCAGGCGGTAATTAACCGCGATCGGGATCTTATAGGCAGGATGCGTCAGCTCCATGAAATGCTTCGGCAGCGCACTGCTGCCCCCTTCCTGAAGCAGAAATGCCGCAAGGGTCCTTTCTTCCTCGTCGTCAGCCCATTCGCCCTGCAGCACCACTTTCAGCGGCGCCCCGTTCCTCTGCACGACGACCGTGCGCTCCTTGCTGATCGCGCCGATCCCCGCTTCCTTCAGCCCGTCCGGAAGGACGACCGTCCTAAGCTGCGCGCAGTCCCGGAACGCATTGCTCCCGAGATACTTCAAGCCTTCCGGAAGCCGGATCTCCCTGAGTCTCCGGCAGCCGCTGAACGCGCGCTCGCCGATACTTGTGACCGACTCCGGGAGCGTTACGGTGATCAGGTTCTCACAGTTATAAAAAGTCCAGTCTCCGACAAGGTGCACCCCTTCAGGTATGACGAGATCCGTAAGCGCCGAACAGCCGTAAAAGGCACGGCTTGTGATCTCTTCGAGTTCCGCAGGCAGATGCACGGCTTCGAGGCTCCTGCACTCGGAAAAGGACCACTCCGAAAACTTTCGGATATGGGCGGGAAAACGGATGCTCCGAACATTGCGGCAGCCCGAAAAGGCGTTGATCCCGACTTCTTTTACGGTGTCCGGAAGTTCCAGTTCCGTCAGTCCCGTGCAGTTATAAAACGCGCTGAAATCGATCCGCTCCACGGTCTTCGGGATCCGGATCTCCCTAAGCTTCCGGCAGTTTGAAAATGCGCTCACACCGATGGTCCTGACACTTTCCGGGATCCGTATCTCCTCCAGCTCGCTGCACCAGTGGAACACGCTCTCTTCCAGTTCACAAAGACCTTCCGGAAGATTTACTTCCTTCAGGCCTCCGCACCAGTGAAATGCTCCCGCACCGATCTTTCCGACCGTCTCCGGCAGCTTCATCGAACGGATCTTCTTGCATCCGTGAAAAAGGTCCGGCGCGATCTCCGTCAGCCCCTGCGGAAGCCTGACCTCCTCCAGCCGGCTGCACCACTGGAACGCACTTTCCCCGATCGATTCGACACTATCCGGGATCGCGACGCGTCCGAGATTCAGACAGCCGTGAAAAGCGTCCGCTCCGATCGTCTTCAATCCCTCAGGAAGCGTGAGTGACTCGATCTTGCGGCATTCAAAGAAAGCGCTGGCCGCAATGGCAGTGATGTCTTCCGGCACCGCGACGAAACGCCCCTCCGGGTCGCCGTCCTCCACGAGGACGCTGTCAGGGTCGATCTTCTCCTCGGCCTCACGCTTACGCATGCCCCAGGCGGTCGGACCTGACTCTGTACCGAGATCCCAGGCGGAAGCCGCCGTGTGTTTCACGTGCTTCTTTGCTTCGGCCTCTTCCTCAGCCCTGCGCATCGCCTCGCGCTCTTCTTCGGTGATCGGCGCATGATACCTGATCAGGATGTGGTCTTTGATCTCAAACAAAATTTACTCCAGCTCGAGTGAATCCAGCTCGTGGATGATCTCTTTCTGGCGCTCGTAGAACAGGAGCTCCTTGTTGTGCTTAAAGTACTCCTGGCAGCCGTAGCGGCTGATGAAACGCGCGCTGTATTCGTTGATCGTAAGTTCCGTCACAAGGATCAGGATCTCCTGTCCCTCGTCGAAGACGTCCTCGCAGAAACGGAAAACGTTGCTGAGCCTCTGACCGGCACGCCTTGCCATGTCCTTGAGCTCGCCGGTCCTGCGGTCGAAATCCGCTTTCAGCACTGCAAATGCCGCCGCATCATCCGCGGGACGCTCTCTGAGGAGCATCTCAGACTCCTCCCGGAGCGCCGCCATTGAAGCGTTGAGCGCGTACTGCTGATCGAGAGAGATCGAACCCGCTCTTCTTCCGAGCGTCAGCTCTTCCTGCTTCGCGGAGATCTCCGCATCGAGGATCGCCCTTGCCTTTTCAACTGCGGTCAATGCAGCAGCTTCCGGCAGATCATCTCCTGTCCCGCCGCCAAGCTCAGCCTTGGCTGTCCTTAAGGACTTTACCAGCTCCCCGAGGGCAAGTTCCGTATTGCAGACCGCCTTCATATCCTCTCCGACTGCATCCAGCATCAGGCCCAGAAGCGAAAGACGCTCGTCAAAGCCCGCGGAGGAAGCGCGCTCGCGGATCAGGGTGACGTCCTGGCCTTCCAGGATACGGCTGACCTGATAGTCGGAACGGTATTTGTTGAAGAGGTCGTAGTATACGGCAAACTCTTTCGCGATCTTCTTATCCTGCAGATACTGAAGGATAAGATCCTCGTCCACCTTCAGGCCGTTTTCCTCATAAAGGCGGATCATATCGCTCAGGTCGGACCAGCCGCGGGCGGTGACA
>JAEEGL013334945.1_pt1 | contig 12064 bp, 16 predicted proteins | sample 9134231 | NCBI WGS metagenome assembly JAEEGL01 (sample SAMN16246548, study PRJNA631951) | gut metagenome | biome: gut microbiome; feature: rumen; material: fiber-attached | host: Bos | place: Iran: Karaj | collected 2018-10
CCCCACATTGGAAGGGGATGCGGAAGTTATTTTGACTGCCATTGATACGTTAAAGGAAATAGGCCTGACCGGATTTCGCATAGATATTGGTCAGGTCAATTTTTTCAAATGTATCATTGAAGAGATCGCTTTGCCGGAAGAAGATAAAAATCAGATCGAGCAGTTTGTGATGCAAAAAAATATCGCTTCTTTGGAAAATTTTCTAAAGGACAAACCTATAGAAGAAGAGCTAAAAAGACTTTTGATCTCGACTCCTATGCTGTATGGGAACGTGGAAAAAGTCTTGAAGGAAACGGAGCAGTTCCCGTTGGATCAAAAAGCAAAAGAAGCGGTGATGGAAGTAAAACGGGTCTATGAGATGATCCGGGATTACGGCTATGAAGAATATGTGTCTTTGGATCTGGGATTAGTACAGGATCTGGATTATTATACGGGGATCGTGTTCAAGATCTTTGCGAAAGACATGGGATACATCATCGGCAGCGGCGGCCGTTATGACAATCTGATAAAAGAATTCGGAGAAGAAGAATGCGCCACAGGCTTTGCTTTTCAGATCAATCGGATCGCGCAGATATTGAGAAGCAAAGAAGAGCTGCCTTTTTGGCATGAAAATTATATTGTCTTGGCCTATGAAGAAAAACTGCGAAAAGAAGCCTACGCTCTCTCCAAAATCTTGAGAAGAGCCGATTATACGGTGGAAATGGATCTAAAAAACAGTGATGAAGCGGAACTGCTGCAATACGCGGCAAAAAGAGGATTTGCGTTCGTGTGGAAGCTGATGGACGCGGATCGGGTCAAAGTGGCGGATATCAAGAAAAATACGGTAAACATCCTGCCTTTAGAGGAATGTCTTATAGTCTTCGGCATGGAGGAGGAATAGTATGGAATATTTAAAATTGGCTTTGGCAAAAGGACGTTTGGCAAAACAGACACTGCCTTTACTGGAAAAGGCGGGCCTTGCTACGGAACAGATCGATCTGGACGGCAGAAAATTGTTGTTTACCGATGAAGTCAATCGGATCCAGTATATTTTGGTCAAACCTTCGGATGTACCCAGCTATGTGGAACATGGGGCCGCGGACTTGGGCATTGTGGGAAAAGACGTATTGGTAGAACAGGAACCGGATATTTATGAAGTAGCGGATCTGAAGATCGGCAAATGCAAAATGGCGGTTGCCGGTCCCAAAGAAAATACCGGATCTTGGATGCAAAAACCGGTTTTGTCGGTGGGGACCAAATATCCCAAATCGGCAGAAGCGTTCTTTAAAGAAAAAGGAAAAAACATTTCTATTGTGAAATTGCAGGGCTCTGTGGAATTGGCGCCCATTGTGGGCCTTTCCGACGTGATCGTGGATCTGGTGGAAACGGGGAGCACCCTAAAAGAAAACGGACTGGTGGTATTTGAGGATGTTTATCCGGTCAGCGCCAGATTGATCGTCAATAAAGTGAGCCTAAAAATGCAAAACGAACGGATCCGACAATGGATCGATGCCTTTCGGCAATAAAGGGAGGCTTTTAAATGAAAAGATACGACAGTCAAAAAGGACAGCTGGAGGCGCTTTATTCCATGCTGGAAAAAAGAGCTTCTTCCGATAACAGGGAATATGAAAAACAGGTCGAAGAGATCATTGCGGCAGTAAGAGAAAAAGGAGATCAGGCGCTCCTTTCTTATTTAAAAAAATTCGATCAGGCAGACCTGTCCCCAAAAGAGTTGAAAATAAAAGAAGCAGAGATCGAAAAAGCCTATAAAGCGGTAAGCCCCGCTTTTTTGGAGGCTGTAAAAAAAGCGAAAGCAAATATCAGCGCATTCCATGAAAAACAGCTGGAAAAATCTTGGTTTACTTTGGAAGAAGGAAAACTGCTGGGGCAGCTGGTGAGACCCATAGAAAAAGCGGCTGTCTATGTGCCGGGCGGCACAGCGGCGTATGTTTCCACCGTGTTGATGACGGCGGTACCGGCAAAAGTAGCGGGAGTGGAAAAAATCATTATGGCAACGCCCGTTCGGCAGGGCGGTATTTTACCGGAGCTGTTGGTGGCGGCAAAAGAAGCCGGTGTGGATGAGATCTATACCATAAGCGGCGCCCAGGGGATCGCGGCTTTGGCATACGGAACAGAAACTATCCCTAAGGTGGACAAGATCGTAGGCCCGGGCAATATCTTTGTGGCGATCGCCAAAAAGAAGCTGTTTGGCACGGTGGGGATCGATATGGTAGCGGGACCCAGCGAAGTGTTCGTTGTGGCGGATCGCTCCGCGAATCCGCGGTATATCGCGGCAGACCTTTTGGCGCAGGCGGAACACGATAAGTTAAGCTCCGCTATTTTGACGACAGACAGCATGGAACTTTTGGAAGCGGTGGAAGAAGAGATCAAAAGACAATTGGAAGCGCTTCCCAGAAAAGAGATCGCGGCGGCGTCCATAGAAACGTACGGTGCTTTGGTCAAAGCAAAAGACATCAAAGAAGCGTTTCGAATCGCCAATCGGGTAGCGCCGGAGCATTTGGAGATCTTAACGGAAAATCCCATGGAATATTTGAGCTTGGTCAAAAACGCGGGAGCGATTTTTTTGGGAGAATATACGCCGGAACCTTTGGGCGATTATTTTGCGGGACCCAGCCATGTACTGCCTACAACAGGCAACGCAAGGTTCTCTTCTCCTTTGTCGACAGACCAGTTCTTAAAAAAATCCAGTATTTTACAATATGACGAAGCTTCTTTGAAAGAAGCGAAAGAGGATATCTTGACTTTTGCGGATATTGAAAAATTAGATGCCCATGGCAATTCTATTAAAATTCGATTTTAGGAGGGACAGAAATGCGGGAAGCAAATCTTTACCGAAAAACCAATGAAACAGAGGTTTCTTTGTCTTTGAATCTGGACGGGACAGGAACCTATCAAGTGGATACCGGCGTGGGATTTTTGGATCATATGCTGGAATTGTTTTCAAAACACAGTTTAATCGACTTAAACGTCAAAGCCAAAGGCGATCTTCAAGTGGACAATCATCATTTGGTGGAAGATGTGGGGATCGTGCTGGGACAAGCGCTTTTACAAGCTTTGGGCGACTGTAAAGGGATCAACCGCTACGGCTTCTTTTTGCTGCCCATGGATGAAAGCTTGAGCCTTGTGGCGCTGGATCTAAGCGGCAGGATCTATCTGGCTTATGATGTAGCTTTTAACGAAGGAAAGATCGGACAGTTTGAAACGGATCTGGTGGAAGAATTTTTCAGAGCCGTTACAGCCAACGCAAAAATGACGATGCATGTCAAGCTGCTGCACGGGTCCAACAATCATCACATTGCGGAAAGCATTTTTAAAGGATTCGCCAGAAGCTTGAAAGAAGCGGTCAAAATAGGAAATGAAGCGGCAGGCGTTCCGTCCACAAAAGGGATCTTATAAAGAGAAAATAAGAGAAAGGGCAAGATAATCTCCTTTTGGGGATTTGACAAAAATATGATAGCGATCATTGATTATGGAATGGGAAACCTTTTAAACGTCAAAAGAGGTTTCTCCTATTTTGGGCTGGAATCGGAGATCACCCAGGATAAAAATAAAATAGAGAACGCATCCAAAGTGGTGTTGCCCGGCGTAGGGGCTTATCCCGACGCTATGGAACGGTTAAAGATCACGGGGCTGGATGAGACCATCTATCGTATCGTGGAAAAAGGAGTGCCTTTTATGGGAATCTGTCTCGGCATGCAGATGATGTTTGAAAAAAGCATGGAAGGGACTGTTACGGAAGGGTTAGGACTTTTTCAAGGCACGGTGGAAAAGATAGAAGGTCTGCCGAAAGGGTTCAAGGTGCCTCATATGGGCTGGAATACCATTCATGTGGAACGGGAGTGTACTCTTTTGCCCAAGTCGCAGGAAGGCATGGCGGTTTATTTTGTGCATTCGTATTACGCAAAAGTAAAAGACGAAGAGGACCTGGTGGCATGGGCGGATTACGGCATGAAGATCCCGGCCGTTGTGGCAAAAGAAAATGTATTTGGGATCCAGTTCCATCCGGAAAAAAGCGGTGAAAAAGGACTGAAGATCTACGAAAGATTTGGAGGATACAGCGAATGAAGATCTATCCTGCGATTGACATCAAAGAAGGAAAATGCGTAAGGCTATTGCGGGGCGATATGAACCAGGCCACTATATACGGGGACAGTCCCGCCCGCATGGCGGAAAAATGGCAGAGTTTGGGAGCAACGCAGCTCCATGTGGTGAATTTGGACGGCGCTGTGGAAGGCGAATTTAAAAATCAAGAAGCGATCCAAAAACTGCTTCGGTCGGTTTCGATCCCGGTACAGATCGGCGGCGGCGTCAGGAACAAAGAAACCTTTGAACTGCTGCTGGATATGGGCGCGGACAGAGTGATCATAGGGACCGCCGCGGTGCTGGATCAAGCGTTTTTTGCCGAATTGGCAAAAACATATGCGGATCGGATCGTGGTTTCCATCGACGCGGTGAACGGTTTTGTGGCGACACGGGGATGGAAGGAAGTAACGGACGTTTCGGTCTTGACATTAGCGGAAGAAATAGAAAAACTCGGCATCAAGCGGGTCTTATATACGGATATTTTAAGAGACGGGACTCTGGAAGGGCCGAATCTGACCAAAACAAAAGAATTGATAGACAAAACATCTTTGGAAGTGATCGCCTCTGGCGGCGTCAGCAGTTTGGAAGACCTGGCCCGGTTAAAAGAGATCGGGGCTTTTGGCGCCATTGTGGGCAAAGCGCTCTATACGGAAGCGGTTTCTCTTGAAAAGGCGCTTCTTTTGGAAAAGGATGTGTAAAAGATGCTGATGAAGCGGATCATTCCCTGCCTGGATGTGAATCAGGGCAGGGTAGTAAAAGGCGTAAATTTTGTAAAATTAAGAGATGCGGGGGATCCCATCGAGATCGCGGCAGGATATGACAAAGAACTGGCGGATGAGCTGGTCTTTTTGGATATTACCGCATCCAGCGACCGAAGAGAACTGGTCAAGGATCTGGTCAAGAAAACGGCGGAACAGATCTTTATCCCCTTTACGGTAGGCGGCGGGATCCGCACCATGGAAGATATCCGCGCGGTATTGCTGCACGGCGGGGATAAGGTTTCTTTGAATTCTGCGGCGGTAAAGGATCCCACATTGATCACCGAAGGGGCAAAAAAATTCGGCAGTCAATGTATCGTGGTGGCCATTGACGCCAAACAAAACGAACAGGGCGGCTATGACGTTTATATCCACGGCGGCAGGATCAATACGGGCCTTGACGCGGTCAAGTGGGCAAAAGAAGCGGAAAAAAGGGGCGCGGGAGAGATCTTACTGACCTCTATGGATAAAGACGGCACCAAAAGCGGCTTTGATATCCCGCTGACCAGAGAAATAGCGGAAAACGTATCTATTCCTGTCATCGCTTCCGGCGGCGCGGGGAAAAAAGAGGACTTTTACGAAGTGTTCACGGAAGGAAAAGCGGACGCGGCTTTGGCGGCTTCTTTGTTTCACTATAAGGAGCTTGCCATACCGGAATTAAAACAATACTTGAAAGAGAAAGGAATCTTGGTTCGATTATGAAAGAGATCAATTTAGATTTACTGAAATTCAATGAACAGGGGCTTTTGCCGGCAGTGGTGCAGGACGTTACGACAGGACAGGTCGTGATGCTGGCTTATGTCAATGAAGTTTCTTTGCAAAAATCCATTGAAACGGGAACCACCTGGTTTTACAGCAGAAGCAGACAGGAGCTTTGGAACAAAGGGGCAACTTCCGGCAATTTTCAAAAGATCCGGGATATCAAAATAGACTGTGACGGGGACGCGATCCTCTTTTTGGTAGAGCAAGAGGGAGAAGGCGCCTGCCATACAGGACATTACAGCTGTTTTTACAGGGACGTGGACGGAGAAGAACAGGATATGGAAAGAGAAGAAGATATTTTTGATCGTCTGGAAAAAACCGTTTTGGACAGAAAAGTCAATCCCAAGGAAGGGTCTTATACCAATTATCTTTTTGAACATGGGATCGACAAGATCTTAAAAAAAGTGGGGGAAGAAGCGGGGGAAGTCATCATCGCCGCCAAGAATCCCGACCCGGGCGAAACTATCTATGAAACAGCGGATCTCTATTATCATTTATTCGTGCTTTTGGCAGAAAAAGGGATCCCTTTTGAACAGATCAAAGAAGAGCTAAGACATCGATTCGGCAAGAAAAAAGAAGAGTATTGAGAAAAAAGTGTTGACAGAAAAAAAAAAAAAAAATGGGTACAATAATGGGTACAATATAAGTAATACAATTTAATAAAAAGGATGTGAACATGCGATGGAAGAAACTGAAAGAAGCAGTAAAAACTTGCAGGTTGTGTTGATCGTATTATTGTTCATCATAAGATTCCTATTAACTTATTTTCCCAATCTTAAATTATACAGTATTCCTTCGATTTTAAATTATGCTATTATTGGACTTCTCTTTATACTCAACAAAGAAAAACTGGAACCATTTCATATTTCCAACGGATTTTTGGTCTTATTCTTTTTATCTCCTTTGTGGGCAGTGCTTGCGGGACCCGGCAATTTCTTTCTTGTTCTGCTGATGGCAGTTGTCGTGATTGCGATCGCTATGGGGCTCTTTCGAAAGAAAGAGGATGGCGTCAAAGCGCTTTCTGTCAGAAAAACAGCGTGGAAAGGGCAGTATTTTGCCTATGTTGCGATAGGATGGGTCATTATGGCCCTGGCGGGATTTTTACTGGCGGGAGCAAAAACGGAAACGTTTTTGTATAACTTCCATATTGTGACGATCCTTTCCGGTTTGTTTACCTGCTCCAATGTCGATCCGTTTTTCTGGGGATTCATATTCCGCTATTTAAAAGAAAAGAATCTGAATATTGTCTTAATAGGTGTAATCACGGCGCTTTTATACTGGGTGTCCAATATTCCTCTTTTGCTTACAGGAGCGTCAAGAGTGTTTTGGATAATGGTTCCCTTGATGGCTTTGATCTCCAGTTATATCACCATCAAGACGGAAGACTTATTTTATACTTCACTGTTTAATACTTTCGCGTTGATATTGATCGTGGCAGGGATCGCTTCGTAAGGAAAAACAAAAACAAGACAATGATTTATGGGACGAAATCAATGGAAATACCGGCATAAGACTTATGCCGGTATTTTTTTGAGAAAACCTACAAGAAGGGAAAGAGGGTCCCGCATGACAGACAAGAGTAAAAAAGGCAGAATTTGCAAAAGAAAGAATAAATTTTTGCGGAAAGTATTGACGAACCTGAAAAAAGTATATTACAATGAAAAAAACTGAATGAAATACCTCATCGAAAGATGGGGTAGAGGTTGCAAAAACTATGAGTAGATCTGCGGAGGCTAAGGCGGCCGAGGAAACAGACCAAAAGGAGTTTTTGCCGAAGCTTGATAGGAGCCTTTCTTATCTTGCTGGGACTGCACTCAATAAGTGCAGGACTGTCATCTTAAATGTCCCGATTTAAGATGGAGCGCTATCTCATTATGGGAAAGGATGGGGGTTATCATATATATTTCGATGATGTTATGTCTTCATGTATATTTGTAGCCGCAACTTTTCTGTGCGGCGTTTTTTGTGTGTAGCTTTTGGATATAAAAGGAGGAGATAAAATGATCAAAGTAGGTATTATCGGTGCCGGCGGCAAAATGGGGAAAGAAGTAGCAAGAACGATTTTGAATGATCCCGAAACAAAGCTTTGTGCTGCACTAGATATCAGCGCCCACGGGATAGACGTGGGGAAATTATTGGAAATGCCGGAACTGGGCGTGATCGCAACAAGCTCTATGGACGAGTTTTTGGCAAACGAATTGGACGTAGTGGTAGATTTTACCAGAGCGGAAGCAGTGAAGACCAATATTCCGAAAGTGCTTCAAAAAAGAGTCCGCGCTGTGATCGGGACCACCGGATTGGATCAGGAACTGGTAAGCTCTTTGGAAAAACTGGCTGTCGAAAACGACACGGCGGTCTTTATCGCGCCGAATTTTGCCATTGGCGGCGTGCTCATGATGAAATTTGCCAAAGAAGCGGTCAAATATTTACCGGATGTGGAAGTGATCGAACTGCATCATGATAAAAAAGTGGACGCTCCCAGCGGAACGGCGGTAAAAACATTGGAAGATATGGCAGAAAACAGAGAACCCAAAAGACAGGGTATGGCGGATGAATATGAAAAGATCCCGGGAGCCCGGGGCGGCGAATACCAGGGGATGCATGTGCACAGTGTGAGATTGCCGGGTATGGTCGCTCATCAGGAAGTGATCTTCGGCGGCTTGGGACAGATCTTGACCATTCGGCACGACTCTTTTTCCAGAGAATCTTTTATGCCCGGCGTATTGATCGCTGTAAAAAGGATCGGAGAATACAAAGGTTTGGTATACGGTTTAGATAAGCTTTTATAAAATTTGCAGATAACGGAAAAGAATTTCCGAACAGATAAAAACAGACAGAATATAATAAAAAAGGACCTTTTTAGGAGGAAATAGAATGAAACCATTGAATATAGCAGTTTTGGGCGCAACAGGCGCGGTAGGCAGTGAAATTTTAAAAGTACTGAATGAAAAGAATTTTCAATTCAATAAAATCAAAATGCTGGCAAGCAAAAGAAGCGCCGGCAAAAAGATCGACTTCAGAGGGACCACTTATACGGTGGAAGAAACGACAAACAGCTCTTTTGACGGTGTGGATATTGCTCTTTTCGCAGGCGGACCGGCCAGCAAAGAGTTCGGACGGCTTGCACAGAAAAAAGGATGTATCGTTATCGACAACTCTTCCGCTTTCCGTTTGGAACCGGACGTGCCGTTGGTCGTTCCGGAAGTCAATCCGGAACATTTGAAAAAACATCAGGGATTGATTGCAAACCCAAATTGTTCTACAATTATTATGGTGATGGCACTTCATCCGATCCACCAATACGGCAAGATCGACAGAGTGATCGTTTCCACTTATCAGGCAGCTTCCGGCGCGGGCGCCGAAGGGATCACCGAATTAAGACAGCAGGCAGCGGATTATTTGGCAGGGAAACCGGTAGAAAATAAGATATTCGCGCATCAGTTGGCGTTCAACCTGATCCCACATATCGATGTTTGGGTAGAAGACGACTATACCAAAGAAGAAATGAAAATGGTTTATGAAACACAAAAGATCATGGATGAACCGAATATGAAGATCACGGCGACCACAGTCAGAGTGCCGATCGTCAGAAGCCATTCCGAATCCATTTATGTAGAAACAGAAAAAATCATCACACCGGAAAAAGCAAAAGAACTTTGGAGCAATATGCCGGGCGTAGTGGTACAGGATGATCCGCAAAACAACGTATATCCTATGCCACTTTATACTTCCGATACGGACGAAGTTTATGTCGGCAGAACAAGAAGAGATCTGTATGTAGAAAACGGATTGAATTTCTGGGTAGTGGCAGATCAGATCAGAAAAGGCGCAGCCACCAACGCGGTACAGATCGCAGAAACGCTGGTAAAAAATAATCTGGTATAATCGGCAAAGAGAAAATCGAAGAGAAAAAGGTCACAAAATAGAATTACGACAATTATTGGAGTTTAAAAATGAAAATCTTAGTACAGAAATTTGGGGGCACCTCTGTTTCCACGGAAGAGAGCAGAGCGTGCGCGGTAAAGAAAATACAAGAAGCAAAACAAAAAGGATACAGTGTGGTGACGGTGGTATCCGCTATGGGAAGAAAAGGCGCGCCTTATGCAACGGATACGTTGATCGGGCTGGCCACCGGCATTACGGAAAACATCAGAAACCGTGAACTGGATATGATCATGACCTGCGGCGAGATCATTTCCGCTGTAGTCATGGGACAGGAATTGACAAAACAAGGTATTGACAATATCGTATTGACCGGCGGACAGGCGGGGATCGTAACGGATGATAATTTTGGGGAAGCCAGGATCATCGAGATCAATCCGCAGAGGATCGTAAGCTATCTGGAACAGGACAAAGTCGTTGTGGTGGCGGGTTTTCAGGGAATGACAAAACTCAATGAAAACACGACCATAGGCAGAGGCGGCAGCGATACTACAGCTTGCGCGCTGGGTGCGGCATTGAACGCGGAAGAAGTAGAGATCTATACGGATGTAGATGGGGTCAAAACAGCGGATCCCAGAATTGTAAAAGAAGCAAAAACATTGAACTATATCACCTACAGCGAAGCGGAAAACCTGACCAATCAGGGCGCGAAAGTCATCCATCCCAAAGCGGTGGAATATGTAAAGAGAAAAAACATCCCTTTGCGGATTAGATCTACTTTTTCAGACGATAGGGGAACCTTGATCGCGGAGGGCAATCCGATAGACAGTCTTTTGATCTGGGAATCCAAGTGCCCTATTTTGGGGATCACGCAGATGGCGGGGATCAGCCAGATCACCGTTTATTCCGACGAAAACAAAGGGACCTGGGAATATCGGGTCTTCAACATTTTGGCGAATGCGAAGATCAGCGTTGATTTCATCAATATTTTGGATAAAGAAGTCTGCTTTACGGTAAAAACAAAAGATATGGCTCCTTCTATCGCTCTTTTGGAAAAAGAAGGGTTCAAAGTAAAAGTCATCAAAGACTGCGCAAAGATCTCTGCGGTAGGGACCCATATGACAGAGGAGCCGGGGATCATGGCGATGCTGATGGAAGCTTTGACGGAAGACGGTATTACCGTCCTGCAGACAGCAGACTCCAATGTGACGATCTGGTGTTTGGTAGAAGAAAAATATATGAATCAGGCAGTGGTCGCGCTGCACAAGAAGTTTAATTTAGAAGTGTAAATAAAAATGATGGGAGGAAATAAACATGTATTTTGGCAGATTGCTGACGGCGATGGTAACACCTTTTGATCAAAATCTTCAGGTGGACTATGCGAAAGTGGAAGAATTGGTAGAACATTTGATCGCGACGGGAAGCGATGGGATCGTTGTGGCAGGGACAACGGGTGAATCTCCGACCTTGAGCCATGAAGAAAAAGTGGAATTGTTCCGCAAAGTAAAAGAGATCGTAAAAGGCAGAGTCTCTATCGTTGCGGGGACAGGAAGCAACAATACACAGGCAAGCATCGAATTGACCAAAGAAGCGGAAGAAATCGGCGTAGATGGTGTGATGCTGGTAGTTCCTTATTACAACAAACCGCCGCAAGACGCGATGATCGCACATTTTACGGCAATTGCGAATGCCACAAAATTACCTGTTTTACTCTATAACGTGCCGGGACGGACTTCTAAGAACTTGGAACCCAAAACGGTGCAAAAACTGGCAGAAATACCGAATATCGTAGCCATTAAAGAAGCTGCGGGCGATTTGGATCAGGTCAGCATGTTGAGAAAACTTTTGCCGGCGGATTTTCAGATCTACAGCGGGGATGACTCTTTGACGCTGCCGATCTTGTCCGTAGGGGGCCATGGCATCATCAGCGTGGCTTCTCATGTAGCAGGAAAAGAAATGAAAGAAATGATTGACGCCTTCTTTAGCGGCGACAATGCCAAAGCATTGGAAATGCATTTGAAACTGCATACGCTGTTCAAAAACTTATTCTTGACCTCCAATCCGATCCCGGTAAAAGCGGCTGTCACCATGATAGGGATCGACGTAGGCGGGCTGAGACTGCCTTTGATCGAAGCCAATGATCAGGAAAAAGAAATCATCAGACAGACCTTGAAAGATCTGGGCAAACTGTAAAGATACAATCGATTCGACCCTAAAAAATGCAAAACAATTTGTTTTGCATTTTTTTTTATAAATTTGCGACAAATGCGCCAAAAGAGGTTTTCAAAGAGCGAATAAATTGTTACAATAACAAACAGAGGGTGAAGTATTTGAAAGAGATCACATATGAAATCATAGAGCATATTGCAGACCTTTCGACAGACAGAAAAGGCTGGATAAAAGAGTTGAATTTGATCAAGTGGAACAATGCAGAACCAAAGTATGATCTAAGAAGCTGGTCACCGGATAAAAGTAAAATGGGAAAAGGGATCACTCTAACGGAAGAAGAGGTCCAAATACTGAAAGAAGTATTGGATGATCTTGCGATATAGTGGAAGACCGTAGAAATTTGAGTTATA
>JAEEGL013560484.1_pt1 | contig 12064 bp, 13 predicted proteins | sample 9134231 | NCBI WGS metagenome assembly JAEEGL01 (sample SAMN16246548, study PRJNA631951) | gut metagenome | biome: gut microbiome; feature: rumen; material: fiber-attached | host: Bos | place: Iran: Karaj | collected 2018-10
CGCCCCTTACGACAAAGATTTACTCTGCCGTAACTGTATCAGGTACTTGTCTATCTTCGAGATAGTTGATTCCCATGCGGTACAGATTCATAGCTCCAATGCGGTCATCGTTTGATTTATAGCCACAGTTCTTGCAAGTAAACAGATGTATCTTCTTGTCACGGTTAGCTTTTTCAATGTGACCACAGACAGGACAACATTGGCTTGTATAACGAGGGTCAACCTTAATAACGGTAGATTGATTCTGCCGCGCCTTGTAGATTAGTTTCTGTTCAAGGTCATAGAAAGACCATGACACGGAAACATAGCGGTCTTTGGTTCTGACGCGCTCTGTGGCATTGCGAACATCCGACAAATCTTCAAGGACAAAGAGCGTATGCTTCGGGTTGGATTCAACGAGTGCCTTTGATACCTGGTGGTTAACATCCTGCATCCAACGGTTTTCTCGCTGACCAATAGCTAACAGTCTACGTCTTGCAGATGGAGTCTGACGCATTTGGAGTTCTTTACGTAGTTTTGAATAATGAGCGCGTTTCTGCTTGATAGATTTACCACTTACAAAACCAGTTTTGTGCTTGCTGTCATAAGTGGCAACGACAAAGTTTATACCTCTGTCAATGCCTACAACATTGCAGATATCGGATATATTACTTTCTTCGATATCATAAGTAACAGGGATATGTAAAAAATACTTACCATGCTTGTTTACAAGCTTGGCAGTTCCAAATTTGTAGATATCATGGTCAAAATACTTAGACATGCCTTCAGCGAAATAAGGAAGTTTAACACGGCCATTCAGCGTATTTACCGAGAAGCAGTTTTGTGTAAGGGAATAATCCCTGTTCCATACAAGGTCATACTGTGGTTTTTTGAAAGATGGCTGAATCCACTCTTTCTGGTTTTCGAGAATGGTCTTATATCTTGCAATGACAGTCTTAAATACGGACTGAGCCATCTGAGATTTGAGTCCAAACTTTTCTCGGAGTGTAGAGTACAAAGCCTTATTAAGTGAAAACTGCTTTAGGTCGTGAGTACGGAACACATAGTCAGATACATAATTACAGGCATCAGAATAAACAGACATGGTTTCATCAAGCAAAACCTTACTGCCTGCATTAACAGATATCTGAATTTTGGCCGTAACTGTCATTTGTTCCATAGCGTACCTCATAGATATTTCACTAAATATATGATATACTAATTTTTAGTGAATTTCAATTGTTTATAAGGAGATTACTCATGGATAAACAGATTAACAATACTACAACAGCGCCATAAGTGTTATTGGAAACATAAGATATTCTGGTCGGACGGCTATTTTGCTTGTAGTATTGGTGAGGTATCATCTGCCACCATACAAAAGCACATCGAAAGCCAAAGTTAATGGCTGCGAATTTACAAGGCTCCTCCCACCGCCCAAGGGCAGTGGGTTTCCGCCTACGAAACCGAAAGGATTTTATATATGAATATGAAAGAAAAGAATAAAGAATTTAGTACAGAGACGAGGGATGAACTGATCGATGAAGGCAGAACACCATGCAATCGATGCAATCCTTAAAAGGTTGATGTACTCGTCTGGGAATGAAATAAATGGAGGCGATGTGCTAAAAATGGCGCATCGCTTTTTCTATTATGTGATTGAAGAGGAATATATTGAAATATTTGTTGTTTGCTACAAGCTTGTTGGTGATCCTCAGATGTGGAATATGTTCTGTTGCACTATGCTGACAAAAGTGCGGAGGAGGATCTCTATATACCGCTCTGCAATTTCTTAAAATGAGCATCAAAACTCATGATTTCCAAGCCTATATGCGTATAAAATTATTTGTCAGTGGCTTTTTATACGTTACAATTTACTGATTTTCAGGCCAATGTACGTATAAAATTATTGAGCAATGGCGTTTTATACGTAGAAAACTCATAATTTCTAAGCCAAAGTACGTATAAAATCCCCGAACAGCAGCTTCTTATACGTTTAGACAAACTCCGTTTTCCCTTTCACAGCCACATAAATGCAAAATGGGATTATAATTATTAGAGTAGCCGGCAGGCTTTTGACCGGATGCCGGTGCTACAGATTAAAAAAATCTTAAGTGATAAAGGGGAAAACTCATGCGTAAAGCACGTACCGAAAAAGAAAATGAAATCAGGGAGAAAATGCTCTCTGAACTGTACGCAAATAAATATAACCAGTTCATAGGGTTCGAGGTTCTTGAGCTTAGTCCAACGTACAGCAAATCAAGAGTGAAATGTGATGAGAGGCTTCATAACACTTATGGAAGTATCCATGGTGGAGCATTGCTTTCATTTGTTGATGCTATGGCTGGGGCAACAGGAAGTATGAGTGGTTACTATGTGACCACAGTGTCTGCTAATCTGAATTTCCTGCTTCCGGCAGTGAATACAGAGTACATATACTGTGAGTGTATGAAGCTCAAGACAGGAAAGCATATCCTTGTCTTTGATATAAGAGTTACTGATGATGAAGGGAATCTGCTTGATAGTGGGGAGTTTTCGTTCTTTGCAAGCAAAGTGCCGGTATTAGACAGTAACCTGAAGTTTGGTAAATGAAAAGAGCAGAGCTAGAGGAGTGACGAAACATGGAACAGATAAGGTTGGGACAAGGTCTTTTTAATAATAGGATGGACGATGCTTGAGGTTGCTTCTATTAACAGAGCCTTTGCATGGGAAAGAGTATCTGTTGACAGAGCCATGGTATTTCTGATAATCGTTGCTGTGGCAGCAGTAATGAGCCTGTTTTTCTATCTTCAGTACTACAAGGTTAAGCCCATGACGGGATACTACTTTGGTATGGTTCCGCTTATCACAGAAGCGGTAAGTATGGGGATATTTGAGTTTTTAACCATACTGAGCAGGTAGCAGAAATTACTAATTACAAAAATGCACCCGGAATAATTCTTTCCGAGTGCATTATTTATATAGTTACTTGGCGCCGTTGTATTTCAGGCACAGAATTGTGATGTCGTCAAACTGCTTTGCATCCTTCGAAAATTCGTCGATGTCATCCTTCAGGTTGCAGATAAGCTTTTCCGGTGAGGCATCTGCTTCTTTATTGAGAGCTTTGAGGAGAGCTTCTTCGCCAAAGGGCTGACCGTTGATATTGGTCGCTTCCGGGACGCCGTCTGTATATACCAGGAGGGTGTCACCGGGGGTCATTTCAAATTCACGCTGGTTAAAGGTGATGTCATCGGTAATGCCTACAACCAGGTCGTGCTCGTAGTTGATGATCTCAAAGGAACCATCTCTTTTCCTAAAGGCGGGTCTCTCATGTCCGGCATTGCATGCAATACCCTTTCCTGTGGAAAGCTCAATGACTGCCATCCAGACCGTGACGAACATCATTGAGTCGTTGTGCTCAAATAGCTGCTGGTTGGCTCCTTCCAGGGCTTTGGAGGGAGAAAGCCCGCTCATGAGGTTGTTTTTTATGAGGGTCTTGGAGACCATCATAAAGAGGGCAGCAGGAACGCCTTTGTCTGAGACGTCTGCGATTACCAGTGCCAGGTGATCGTCATCGATCAGGAAGAAATCGTAGAAATCGCCGCCCACCTCCTTGGCGGGAGTCATGGAGGCATACAGCTCGAACTCATCTCTGTCAGGAAATGGCGGGAAATTCATGGGCAGGATACCCTTCTGGATATTTGCTGCCATGGACAGCTCCTTATCCAGCCTGTCCAGTTCTGAGATCATGGAGGCGATTCCCTTCACTTCATTGCCCGCTGCATTCTCATCAAGGGCCTTTCTCATGAATTCCAGGGGATCTTCATTTTCACCTCTTACTATGCTTCGGATTTTCATCTCAATTTTGTCTTCGGGATTCTTTTCGTTATACTCTGCCACGGCTTCATCCACAAGAGATGAGAGATACTGCATCGACAAAATGGTGTCTCCCTTAAGAAACATCAGGAATCTGTTCTTCTCATAGCGGATTACGTCACCTTTCTTATGAAGCGTTTCGTGAAGGATCCTGAATACTTCTGTTTGATTTCCGTGTGTCTCCAACAGCATTGCACTTCTGGCGCTCTTTTTTTCTCTTACAGCCTTACTTAAATGAGTGTTTAGAAATTTTTTGCTGTAGAGCCCGGATTCCTCGTCCATATAGTAATTTCTACTGATTATTGAAAAATACACCAACGTAACACCCAGAACATAACCTGCAATTCCGGTGTTGTAGGGAGTAAAAAACTGTGGAAGGACTGCTAATAATACGCATATAAACATAGGCAGTACCTGGATGAAACGTGTCTTTTCCGTGATCCTGTCATAACGCAAAGCTTCAAGGATGGATGAAAGGAAGAGCAGGAAGTTGGAAATAAAGATCACATAGAAAAGCGTCTTGGGAACCAGGCTGTTGTCTTCTGCAATTGTGAAAACCATGCCGTTGAAGATATTGGTGATATACAAAACAGCTGTGGCAATAACTATGCATATAAGAGTGGTGCGTTTGTTCTTCCATGGCTCAAAATCTGAAAAGAGCTTCTGCTCGATGTAGGCAATCCACATACAGTTAACCGTTATGGCCATAAAGTCCCAGATTGTTCTGCTTATCAGTGCAACTGTGTGTGACAGATTCGATGTATGGCCTCTCATGGCATTGAAGAAAAAGCATGCCACGCAGGTTATTGCAACTGCCATGCAAAGAGAACGAAAGAGTTTTATGGATGAGCTTTTGTTCTTAAATATATGCCCTGAAAGCACGAGCAGCACGAACATTAACAGAAAAGATGCTGCGTCAAGATAGCAGGACACAAGGGATCCTTCATTATAGCCGGTCATAACTCCTCCTCAGAAAAAGCTCCCTCCATGACGCTTACATGCGCACAGATGAGGAACAGAGTGTACATAAATGATGTAAAGCAAATGTTATGAAACAGAACATCGGAGATTATATGGAAGGCGCCGATCAGCACACACAGCAGCATCAGACGCCAGTTTATCCTGTAGAGCATTATTAGTGAAAGCGCAAAGTAGAAGAGTACAGGTATGAATATAAACTGGTCCATTTTTCCTGATTTCCATGCATTGGTATCAGTGACGTAGAATATCCATCCCGTCCAAACATTCGTTATGGCAACAATAAGGTACAAAAAACATGGAATACCGAAAAGCACAGCCTTCTTTTGTGAAAAAGAGCTATCATTGCCTCTTCTCAGGTAAAGATACATAAAAATCATGAAGGGCAGCAGAGCAAAGGATATGTAGGTCATAGTGCTAAAAAGAATCATCAGTGGTCTTGCGTAAACAGCTTTTATTCCTTCCACAAAATAGGATATGGAATCTGAAAATGCCAGGCAAATAGTGACTGCGATCATGGCAAAGAAGAGTTTGTCATCAGCTCTTTTCCTAATGCCTCTTAATGCTGCATAGCGCAGCATGGCAAAGAGCAGGAAGAGGGAGATAATATCCATAATTATGCTGGCCGCAGCCTGGAAGCTTATCGTTCTGCCCTTTCTTATAGTAAAGGAGACTTCCTGGTCTGTGCCGGTCAGCTTGTTGGTGATATTCATGGAGAAATGATAGGTGCCGGTGGGAAGATTCGTGTAGGTCAGGGAACCAAGTTCGGAACTCTTCACAGCTGTGTCAGTAAGATCAAAGCCCTCAAGGCGATAGGAAATGTCAGGGTCTGCCAGGGAGTAGTTGATCACATAGGGGCGGATCGTCAGTTTTCTTGTATTTCTGGGAACCGTGAATTCGCCTTTTGAATTCGGGTAGTAGTGCTCACCGTCGGCATCGATGTAGGGAAGCACTGCATGGACAGCGGAAGTGATCATCGCAGGGCTATTTGTGTCCACCTTTATAACACCTTCACTGCCGGATATATACAAGAAGCCGGTTTCGGTCAGAGCGTTGTGGGAGTTGGATGTGGCAACAAAGGGAAGGCCATTGGAAATACCAATGAACGTAGGGTCGATGTTGTTGCCTTCCAATATGTCTTTTGCTGAGATCACATAAATACCGCTGCTTCCAAGAATCCAGAGATTGTCGTTAGCAGTTTCAAGGATATCGTAGTTGTTGGAGTAGGGGAAATTCTGTACTGTGGTTACCTGGTAATCCGGGGTCATATAGGCTAGTGAATTGCTGGTAACTATCCAGTAGAGGTTCTGTTTGTTGCTCTTTTTGATGCGGAGAATCATCTCAGACTTGAGACCGTCAGCAAGTCCGAACTGACTGATACTGCCTTTTTTTATGACATATATTCCGCCGCCGTCGGAACCTGCAATAATCTCGTTATTAAAGCCTTCTGTGAGGGAGAGGATAAGTCTGACGCCAAGACCTTCGTTGCGGCCGTAGCCCTTAATCACTTTGTCATCTTTTATGATGTTGATGCCGTCGATAGTGGCTACAAGCATTGACCCATCGCTGCATTCGCTCACCACGCGGATGGAATCGCTCATAAGACCGTCTTTGTGAGTGAACTGGATAAGGCGGCCCTGACTGTATTTTACCAGACCTGGCTCTCCTCCTACTGATATCCACACAGCTCCTGTACTGTCTTTGATAATTGAGCGTATGCGGCGGTCTTTAAGAAAATCGATGAGGTCTGTAGTATCTACCGGAACGCCGGATGCAGTCTGAGCGCTGGTTATGGGAATCGTCGTAACCACAGCGTCATTTTTTATGGCAATGAGCCCGGTTTCAGCGCCGATATAGAGGGTGTCGTCCACCATGCAGGTAGAGTTAACTATCTCAGGTTCAATATCATATTTTGAAAAGAGATTCAAAAAGCGATTGGGAACGATCTTCATAAGGCCCTGCCTTGCAGAAACCACCCAGATGATCCCGTCACGGTCTGTCATTATCTGGTCGAAGGAATTGTCGATAGGGAGATTTTCAAGAATGGAGATTTCCTTTCCATCCAGCCTTCCAAGACCTGTCCGCGAACAGATCCAGACTTTGCCGTCTATGTATTCCAGGCTTTCAATACCTGAAAGAGGGGCCACGTCTGTCTTTTCCCAGGAAGTGAGATCCTGGAGATTGCCGTGGTAAATGTAGTGCGCGGTTCCGAGATAAGTAAGGTCAGGGGAATTGGGATCCTGAAGAATAGTGCTAACCCCATCAAATGGACTGCTGGCGTCAGGAAGGAAAGAAATGAGTTTGCCATCCTTAAGGACATAGATATCGCCGGTGGAGGAAACACCATAGACAAGGTTGTCTGCACCGGAACGTACCTCGATGATGGTATGCCCCAGGAGATTCTCGTCATCTATGCTGTTATAAGACATGGAGGAATCAATCACTCCAATGCCATCGGTGCTGGATACATATATGTTTCCGTTCGCATCTTCGGTTATGCTTCGGATGCTAAGGGAAGAAAGGCCATTTGATCGGTCCCATTTGTTGAGCGTCTCGCCCTCGATCATATAGACTCCGGAGTCGTTGGAACCGATCCAGAGACGGTTGTTCCTGTCGATGAAAAGGCATCTGACATTAGTTATTGATGATGCTATATCCGGGCGCTCGAAGGTGGTGCCGTCATATCTAATCAGGCCGGAATAGGATCCGATCCAGATAAAGCCATCGTCTGTCTGGGCAACGGCGTTGACCTCGGAGATAGGTAGGCCGTTTTTGATGTTGTAGAGGATTACAGAAGAATCGTCGCTGTTTTCTATGGGATCGACAGCGGTATCGTAATTGAGATTGCCGGAGGTGTTCCTGGGCAGTTCTTCTTCTGCGCATTTTCCTTTGATAGAGCATAAGCAGAATAAAACTGTGGCAAAAAGCAGAGTGAAAAAGATTCTGGTTGATATGCTGTTTGATTTGTGAGTAGTTGTTTTTGGCGTGGTAGAAATCATAAGGAATGCTCCTTGGTATTGCTTTGGACGACTATAGGATAATTTTATAATAATTGGGGGTTGTGGACAATGTTTAGGGGAGGTCTTTCTAAGCAGAGGTGATTAAGGTGACTAAGAATATGAAAAAAAGGTAATCTTAGTCACTTTTAAAGCAAAATGAGGATTTAGAATTATAATGACAAATTGTCGATACATAGTTATGACATGGGAGAACTACTTGAGGAATAAGGAAGCGCTTTCGTTATAATATGGTGCTTCACAAAAAAGTAAACTTCAGGTTTATTTACACTAGTTGCCGATAGATTTAGTATTACAATACAGACGATTAGACAGGCAGATAAAAAGACTGATATCAGGACAATTGTTAAGAGCTGACGGGATTACCAGGCCCAAAGCTCTGAACCTGATACCAGTCTTTTTCCGCCTATGCACCTTGACAACTAAATAACAGTATTCGTAAGTCAAAACACCAAAAGGAGACCAGTCATGAAAGTTAACAATAAAAAGAATGTCGTAAGAACAGGAAACAAAACTTACATGGAAGTTAAGCTTGACGGATTCGATGATGGCAAGTTCTACAAAAATCCGCTGACCAAGGCATTCCAGTATGAGTACGCTCTTTACAGATCTATATCTGAATTGTTTGCTTCTGTAATATGCAGATCAATGTGTATCGATAGCATGAAGCTATACTTCAGTGAACTTCCTCATGCGAAAGAAATTGTTGATGACGAAAAAGACGAAAACTCTTCAGAAGAAAAGAGAAGAACGCAGGAAGATCTTCTTGCTGAGATGACAAGGATGGTTGCACGGGATGTAGTAGGGCATATAACATTCCCAATGATGAATATCTGCCAGGCAGAAGCGCATGTTGGAACAAAAGAAGATGGAACACATATCTTTGTCTTTGAAGATGGCATATATGGATTTAGTGTTCAGCTTGATGTACCAAAGAGAGGGAAGGGGCGATGAGCCCCTTCTTCCTATTAATGAGTTTTTTCTGTATTCTGTATGGTATAAACTCTGGATCCACAATGAGAACTTAATCAACTTGTCAATGAAGAGTGAGGTGAAAAATGAGAGTTTTGAATTTTGAGGATTCACCAATCAAACACAGAGCTATTAGAAATGTCCTTTAGCTGGCAGAGTAGAAGTCTTCGGAATACTCACCATCAGCATCCAGCCATGGAAAAGAAAAATTCTTGAAAAGACTTTTTAATGTAAATTCAGCTTTTTTGATATGCTGAATATATTCTTGGGAGGTATAGTTTATATCAAGAATTCCAGGGTTATAAATGTTGAAATGATTTATGTAGTTCCCAAAACTAAATACATCACATAATCTGCTACATTCATCTATTTCGGGCGAGTAGACAATGATTGAATCAGCAGATAGTTTTCTCACTTTACCAAGTATGGCTGTCATCATATCATAATAAGCACAGGGCTTTGAAAAGAATTCTTCCTGGCATTCTTCGAGATCTGCTTCGAGGTCATGGACGGAGGGGTATTCCCATAATGATGCGTCAAAAGTATAGATTCTGTCAGCGTCTGAATGAACCTTTAGGAATGTGTTTATCTTTGATGATGATGCATTGTGACTTGTGTCGATAATAATAATTTTCATTGAGAGGCTCCTTTTCTTATGAAACAAGAACATATTTTTTATCTGTTTGATCTAAAGAATCCGGATAAAGATATAAAAGAACCGATAAATAAGGATATATCTGAAAAAAAGATCGTCGATGAAGTGAGCCGAATGCTTTCTGATCTTGATGAATCAACAACGTTTTCATCAATGACGCTCTATTATATGAGGACCAAGCGATTATCCACCAAGGATCTGTATGAAAGAGCATATATTGATCGAAGGCTCTTTCACAAAATCATCAAAAACCGGAGATATCATCCATCCAAGAAGACAGTGTTTGCTTTATGTATTGCCTTTAGATTGGACTATCCTGAAAGCATCGAACTGCTTGGATTAGCTAGTTACTCTTTTGCATCAAACAACAAAGGCGATATGATTCTGAAATACTTCCTCTCCAAGAGGATTTACGATATCGATATGATCAACAGTGTATTGTATCAGTTCAAATGCCCATGTATCGGTGATTGATAATGCTATTTTATCTATTTTAAAGAGTGAATGTGTCGCCGAGTCGGCGACTGGAGGAGACAATGAAAAAGAGTATTGATGACATGCTAAGAGCTGATGGCCCGGATTATGACCACTGCCTGGTGAATCTGTCAAATTCAATTCTTAAGAAGTTTGGCGCGGAAACCACGGCCGCTACGCTTGATATAGCAGATGAATATCTTGCCAAAGACTACAAAAATGTGATAGTTCTTTTGCTTGATGCTATGGGGATTTCAATTTTGGAAAAGCATCTGGCAAAGGATGGATTCTTCAGGTCGCATCTTGTGGACACTTATTCTTCTGTATATCCGCCGACAACTGTTGCGGCGACAACTTCATTATTGAGCGGGCTGTATCCGAATGAGCATGGATGGCTGGGATGGGATGTGTACTACCCTCAGATCGATAAGAATGTCACGGTATTCATGAACACAGAGCAATTGACTGAAGAAAATGAGGAATCAGGGCCTGCGCCTGCAGCCGAATATAACGTTGCACATAAATTTACACCGTATGAGCATATTCTGAACAAGATAAATGATGCGGGGAGCAGAGGCTGTTTTTCCATGCCATATATGAAACCGTATCCGAAGACTTTGGACGAAGTTTTGGGCCGGGTAAAAGAGCTTTGTGAGGAACCGGGGAAGAAGTTTATATATGCGTATTGGGACGAGCCTGATTCAACCATGCATAAGACAGGAACCATGAGCCAAAAATCTCATGACATGGTTATTTCGATAGAAGAAACAGTGCGAGAATGGGCAGCAGGGCTTTCGAACACGCTGATCTTCATAACTGCTGATCACAGCCATATAGACAGTACAAATTTTTGCTTATTGGATTATCCGGAAGTGCTGGATTGTCTTGTGCGCATGCCGTCGCTAGAACCGCGTACCTTGAATTTCTTTGTAAAGGAAGAATGTCGTGAGGCTTTCCCTGAGATATTTAGCAGGAATTTTGGAGAGGATTTCATTCTTTTGACTAGAGAAGAAGTGTTTGAGAAAAAACTGTTCGGACCGGGAAAAGACCGTCCGGGACTACAAGACATGATAGGTGACTTCGTGGCTCTCGCAGTTTCTGATAAATCAATATTTATTACTCATCATGAGGCTGAATCAATGCCGGGAGTACATGCCGGACTGACTGCGGAGGAGGCAAGAATCCCATTGATTGTTGTGGAGAAAAAGTGATGGCACAATAACAATACTGCAATTTTGTGATATGAATAATTTATCATGTTAAAGTTTTAGTGAGAAATATTATGGGATTTTTAGAGCATATTTTGGGAACTGACATAAATGCGGGTGTTGAGCTTTATAAGAACACTGAAGGCGCGGTTCTGTTGGATGTGAGAACGAAAGAAGAATATTCTAGCGGCCATATACCCGGGAGCATAAATGTTCCTGTAGAAGAAATTCAGAATGTTGAAAGTGTTATTACAGAACATAGTACTCCGGTATTTGTGTACTGCTTAAGAGGTGGTAGAGCAACAAATGCAGTAAAAGTGATGAAGACTTTAGGGTATGATAACGCCAGAAGTATCGGTGGAATTTGTAAGTTCAAGGGAAATAAGGTGAAGTGACGGCGGAAGATTATGTCAGAAAAGGTTGATGATAATCAATGTTACGGTTATTATAGTTGCTATAAAAAAGATTGGAGGAAAAGAACATGGGAATTATATGGGGACTTATTATTGGAGCAATAGCAGGCTTGATAGCAAGTAAGCTTATGAATGAGAACTCAGGACTGCTCAAGAATATTCTTCTTGGAATAGGCGGTGGCTTTGTAGGAAGCCTGGTGTTCAGTCTCATCGGTTTTGCAGCAACCAGCCTGATCGGTACCTTGATAGTTTCAGTTGTAGGTGCTTGCATATGCATCTGGGCTGGAAGAAAGTTTTTTTCTGGCAAATGATATAACTGATATTGAACGGTCTGTGGAGAAGATTCCATGGACCGTTTTTTATTTGCCTTAGAAAAATTTTTAGATTATGCTGATGATAATGGTTTTAGATATTGAATAGTTTTATTTTAGAAAGAAGGAACTGTAATTAAGAGAGCTTTTATATGTGAGGACTTATGTATAGTTTTAGTACAAAAGGAATACGTAGTAAGAG
>JAEEGL014021061.1_pt1 | contig 12064 bp, 13 predicted proteins | sample 9134231 | NCBI WGS metagenome assembly JAEEGL01 (sample SAMN16246548, study PRJNA631951) | gut metagenome | biome: gut microbiome; feature: rumen; material: fiber-attached | host: Bos | place: Iran: Karaj | collected 2018-10
CCATATCAATCTTACGTTTGTGCATATCATCAAGCATTACTTTTTGTTCTTCAGTGAAAGTATCGCCAGCGTGACCAAAACAGCCAACGGATATAACAATATTACCCATAAGGGTAAGTTCACGGTTGACACGTTCAAAGTCCTCCTTAAATCGAGTGCTTCCACATAATGTTATTACTTTATAATTGCCTATCACTTGTTTTACCTCTTAATTCTTTTCTTATATCTCGTAGAATTGAAAGAATCCATAGAAGAATAAAAAGAAATGTATATCCAAATATAATTGCTAGTATACAAATAGTTCTAATACAATCTTCTAAATTCATAAATACTCCTTATGTGAGGTTCCAGTGAGAGTCGAACTCACTAACGTGGATTTTGCAGACCCATACCCGGCCGACGAGTGTTGGAACCTATATAACGTGGAGACGAAGGGTTACGATCCCTCTACCTCCTGCTTGCAGGGCAGGCGCTCTACCAATTGAGCTACGTCCCCATAATAAGATGTGCCAGGGGTGGGAGTCGGACCCACAAAACTCCGGTTCTAAGCCGGATACCTATTCCATTCGGTTACTCTGGCATATAGGACTGGATGGTGTTATCGCCCCAATTACAGAAATCCGGCTTTTCAAACCTTTTCCCATACCTCTCGAAAGTATTTACGGTGTTATCGAGTCGCACCCTCATTCCCATAATGCTCCAATCAATAAATTGTTTAATAATATGAGCAGGAGCTTACTCATTGCGCCTCAATGCTTTGCATATCTTTTAAATTTCTTGGCGCGATGCTTATCTTCTTATGCGACACCCATGAACATTATATCGCTTTGGTATACTGGGCCTATCTAAGATAAACATAAGTACCCTACCTCAGATTCGGACTGAGACTTTACCGCTTTTGAGACGGTTCCCTCTGCCAGTTGGGGTAGTAGGGTATAAAGCAGGTCGACTAGGATTCGAACCTAGATCATCGCTTTTGGAGAGCGAGATGCTACCATTACACCATCAACCTTCACCAAGTTTCGTTGTTACTTAGCATAGCGCCGTAGTTTTCTCTACCGTATCAACTACATCGTTTTGTGTAGTAATTCGGACGTATACGAAATTTACGTGCATCATAAGATGCCTGAGGTCGCAACCTCTGTCAAGTCGGGATGGATAGATTCGAACTACCGAAAACCTCCTGTTTATCAGACAGGCGCTCTAAACCAACTGAGCTACATCCCGGAAGCTTCCCCTGTGCCAACTTATATACGTAACGGGCCACAGGGAGACCGACTACACACATAATGTATATAAACTCACGTTATATCTCTATCTTTGCATTATTAAAGCTTTTCATCCCAAGGGTATATATCATTTCAACTTACTTGGGCAAGAGATTGCCGCCACCCTTCCGCGCCTTGTAGTCACAGCCATATCAGGTGGATTCTGTATTATCATTATATACATGAGCATATTTTGCTTCTAATTCAGTGGCATAACGCCATTTATAGCCACCGACGCCGCATCGTCTATTATGACAAGTATCTTGTATATGACTATATGACAATCCAGTTTGTCTTGCGGCAGCGTAAGCAGAGCTATAAATATGCACTATTTTTTTACCTTTTAATTGAGCTACTGGTTTACTTGGATTCATAAATATTTTCCTTAAAATAGTCATTCATAAATTTAAAGAACTCATCATCCTCAATATAGAAAACATTTTTTCCAGTATTTACGCGACAAGCACGTTCCATGTTAAGAATAAACTGTCCGAAGCGCCAATCGGGTACTTTATGCCACAATGCAGCGAGTTCATCACAAAACTTATCAATACGATTCGGATCTCTCATTAGTACAAATCCTCACTAAATAATTCATGGTTGGATGTATCTACCATCATTAGTTGTCGATGCTTATAGGCTTCATGCCATGCTTCTACACGATTATAAAAATTATCTTTTTCATCAAGAAACCCTTGTTCTAATTCTTTATAATCAGTATTTTTTTTATACCCAAATTCTTTTAGGATATAAAAGGCATCACAATGACGATGGCAAGGAATAATAATTTCTTTATCTTGCCGAAAATCTTTAATTTTTACCGCTGCCGATACAATCATTTTTATTACTCCTTTCTTTCTTACATATAAATTATATTATAATTTATATTAAAAGTCAAATATTAATTCATGTATGGTTCAGCAGGCATCCAAGCAACCACATTATACGTCATATCTCTATGATTAAATTTATCCCAAATCCACCTATATGTAGTACCACTTAAATAATAATTCATTTTATCTGTTAATCGTACATATTCTCCCCAATTAAAAGTTACAAAATATGAACCACTAACTTTGGGCTATTGTTCTTTACAAGGAATCCATTCCATATAATTTACCTCAATAATATAAATTTGGTGCCCAGAGTTGGAGTCGAACCAATTAATAATGGATTTTAGGATAGATTATGATTCATCGCCGTTGGAGAAGTTCATCTACCGGCTCATCTCCCTATCCTAATGGTGCCACCGGCTAGAGTCGAACTAGCATCCTCTGCTTTTTCAGAGCAGTGTACAGACCGCTTATACGACAGTGGCATAATTTGGGTGATACGACAGGATTTGAACCTGCAAGGTCTGGAGCCACAATCCAGCGTGTATACCATTCCACCACGTACCACATATGGTACCCCGTATAGGATTCCAACCTATGACTTACCGCTTAGAAGGCGGTTACTCTATACGCTGAGTTAACGGGGCATAAGTGCACGTGGTGAGAATCGAACTCACGATACCCGGTTTAAAAGACCGGTGCCATAAACCACTTGGCTACACGTGCGAGTTAATTGATAAATCTCCTATGTTTTCGTTTCATTTCAATCACTTCCTATTATATTTCCAAATATGATAATTATCAATCATATCTGACCACCAAATAATAAATCGAGTTTTAAATTGCCACCACTTTACATCTGGTAAACTATCAAGATATTCCTGTAATGGCTTAAAATTATCTAAATTCATAAAATCACTCCGATGTGCGCCATGTGGGACTTGAACCCACAACTCCAGCATTAAGAGTGCTGTACTCTCCCAATTGAGTTAATGGCGCATATTCCGTGGCTCTTTTACTTCGCCACGGCGAAGGTTATTCTCACTACCGCGAATAACTTTAAAGGGCGTCCATAGTGTCCATACTATCACTGGCTATTATAGGATGGAGTACCCGCTGACGGACTTGAACCGCCGACATCTTCCTTGTAAGGGAAGCGCTCTCCCAACTGAGCTAAACGGGCATAATGAGAAGCCTGACTACCTTCTCTGCCGCAGTTAGTCGCTGCGTGCCCAAGCCTGTTCCCTTAACGAATCCAACAGAGCGAAAGAGTTGTTCACGTGCGGCCCTACCGAATCGAACGGCGGGATTAAGCCCTATTGTCGCGACTTCAACACTAAAGTGCTTGATTAAACTTATCAAACGGCTCGTTACGAACATAGAGAACCAAGGCACCGCGAATGTTTGCCTTTACTTACGCATAAGTGTTTGCTACTACCGACATCTCGATGGAATAGGCTGGTTTTCAATACCATTTAACTTCTGCCTTTTGGCGCCCAAGTCTTTTGATACAGCTCATCAAACTGCACTCTTACCATATCCTTGATTCGTTACGAAAGCACCTATTCTCAAAGTTCACCCAGACACTTAATTTATAAGAGCCTAAGGTGAGAATCGGACTCACGATCTTTCGCTTACCAAGCGACTGCTCTACCACTGAGCTACAAAGGCATAATGGTATCCCGTGTAGGACTCAAACCTACGGTCTCCGGTTTCGTAGACCGGCACTTTATTCAGCTAAGCTAACGGGATATGTCCCTATGTCTCTTTTGGTATAGCTACTCAGAGCAAGACGCCTATTATGTAATTAATGCGTTTACCATAGGTATAGACCATGGAAACTGGGTTCCTTGTTTCCTCTTGAACGGCCTTGGTCTGGCGTAAATTACTTCTTGCGTAAGACGCCCGTAGGTTAGTCAAACGATGGTTAGGAAGTATAGCCATGCAGAAGTACGATTCTGCTCCTTGGTGCGCCGGGTTGGAATCGAACCAACGGTGTTTACCGCGAGGGTGCCAGATTTACAGTCTGGTGTCATCGCCAACTAGACATACCGACGCATATAATTGCGGTCTAAGGTGCCGCAAACCCTATCCTTGAACCGCAGGAACTCGGGATAGATTAGTTCCATATAATTGCGCTGATATCATGTTTCGTGCCCTCTGCGCGCCTCGGGGCAGGGTTTTTGCCATAAGACGAGTTTCCTTCTCAAAGAGCCTCCAGACGGATTCGAACCGCCGTTTCATGCTTACGAAGCACGAGTACTTGCCGCTGTACGATAGAGGCATAAAGTACCGAGCGCTTGTACTTACCTATGATATTACTATCATATTTATCTTTTTCTCTCGGTACAATAAAATTATAACAGAATTTTTATTATAAGTCAAATATTAATTTTTTGGTTTATTTTTTTGTAAAAAAATCAATTAAAATCGCGCCGATGAGGAATATACCTACTGCAATTAATCCCCATTCGGTTTCAAATAAGGTCTTGATGAGTATATCCATTTAGATCACCCCTTAATCAAAGCAATCTCCTACATGATTAATTACTATTTGTACACCTAATGGAGTATCATAGTCTTCGAAGAATTCATATGGTTTACCTGGAGTTTTAGGTTTCTTACCTTGAGTTGGTTCTTCCAGTCGCACCCATAGATTGTTTCTAATGACTGTATAATTATTATTAGTATGGATACTATCAAGTGTATATCCAATAACTTCATGTTCTGCCCAAGTATAGACTATTTCTTTACCTTCAGCATCATACATGGGAACATTGATACTTAAATAATCATTTATTATTTTATAGGTACAAATAGATTGCCCATTACCATATAGTTCTACCACAATATGATCTGGCCGCGAATGGTCAGCATTATCGTTGTCGTTCCATATCTTCTGTACTGTTAATTGTACTTCTGGTATAGGTGTAGGCGTTGGTGTAGGAGTAGGTGTAGGACTTGGTGTACTAGTTGGAGTAGCAGTAGGCTTTGGTGTAGGCGTAGGCGTTATTACTGGTATAAGTTCATTGTAATAATCTACATTATAATCACGTACTAAACCACCATTCTCAGGTACAATAATCTTAATTGCATTATCAACATATAATTCCTTTTCTTCATCTGTTAACTCGATTTCTTCCAGTAAAGAATCTTCAGGAATTTCTCTTACTGCAAATGTATACCTACTATCAATATCTATTTCTTCAATGATATATTCACCTGGTAGTACATTATCAAAAGTAAGAATCTTTTGTCCATATGCTGGTTGCACTTCTACTTCAAACACTTCATTCTCCGCATAGCTTGGTCCAGTTACTCTAAAGTAAAATACGTCATAATCAGTAACTTGAGTTTGTGTAATATGCTTAGTAATCTGAAATCCGCCTACAGGTACGGGTGTATCGGTTGGAATTGGAGTTGGAGAGGGTGTAGCTGTAGGTGTGCTAGTCGGAGTTACTGTAGGTGTTGCCGTAGGAGTACTCGTTGGAGTTTCAGTTGGCGTAACTGTTACAGTTGGTGTCAGACTAGGTGTACTTGTAGGGGTTGGAGTAGGACTAGGTGTATTTGTTGGCGCGGGAGTCGGGCTTGGAGTCTCTGTGGGGGTACTCGTTGGAGTAGGAGTCGGCGTGGGTGTCGGAGTGGGAGTTACATATTGATTTGTAAATATGAATTCACCATCCCCTTTTATATACTTAGTAATAGATTCGTCACTGATTAATTTATAATCTTTTGGAATATCTATCTCCGTTACGGTATATTTGCCCGCTTTTAGTCCTTCTAAAACAGTCTTACCATATCCTACTGATGGGTCTACATATACTTCTACATATTCTTCTCCTTCAATACCCGCACCAGTAACTTTGAAGAAGAAATTGGCCGATTCTTCAATATCAATAACAACTTTCTTAATAATCAAATTAATTGTAGGCGGAGTTTCAGTAGGCGTTTCTGTAGGAGTAGGTGTTGGAGTAGAGGTCGGCGTAGGGGTTGGTGTTTCATCTGTGGGAGTTGGAGTTGGAGTGGGTGTAATAATTGGCGGTGGAGGAGTTGGAGTCGGTTTATCCGGATTATCAATCTCATTAATAATTGTATAATGACCTTCACCATCATTTTGAATTTCTTGTAATTTATAATTAGCAGTAGCAATTTCTTCAATTTGCACTAATCCCGCTTCAACATCAGCAATTTCTATAGTTTCGCCAACACCAAGATTATATGGTACACCATTTACAGTAATAGCAAATCTGGGTGTAGTCTTTCTTAATACACCGGTATGGTGCCATACTTGTTTACCATTTTGACTAATCCAGAACAGACGCTCTCCTTCTTGTAGATTAATTGCGCTAAAAGGCATAACATTAGCAGGTGTAAAAACTTCATTAATAAGACGCTGTGTCATTACATCGTCTGGGTCTGTAGGATCATAAATAAGTTGACCTTCTGGAATAGAGGCTAGATCTGCGGGAGCGCGGTACATGATGCTTGGCAGTGTACCGCCAGTTGAACCACTCTTTAGCTGATATAGGCTTAAAGCAACTCCTTCTTCGCTAACAAATAGTACCCAGTTATCCCAGTTACCACAGTGATTAGACCTGTGTCCTTCTTTACTGGTATTATGGCTACTATTGGTAATGTCAGGCATCCAGTAACCACCGCCAGCTTTAAAAGTTGTGTTATCCATTGTATCACAACGAACCTGCCAGATTTCGCCAAGTAGATCCTTGGTTACTGTAATAGTAGTTGGTGTAGGCGTTGGTGTTGGGGTGGGAGAAGGAGGATTAGAAGGATTCCAGTAGTTGATATGTGATTCCCCAGTTGTCCTAATAGATTTAGCCACAACCGATCCGCAATGATTACAATTAATAATAGTTACATTTGCCATTGGGGCAATTAGATGTCCAGCTAAGCCGCCGAGAATAATGGTAGTGGCATCGGTCCAATAGATACGTTCAATACTAGATTGGCTTTCATCACTACCGGGACACTGATAATCCCAATATTGTAAATCTGCATAACCAAATTCATTTGGCTGCACGTATATCCATTGAGTATTATCACCCGCATTTCTAATAACGTCATACCAATAGGCGCGTGTATTAGATATAGCACTTTCCGTTAAACCATAATAGGCATCTGTGCTTTGTTCACTTGTACGTCCTTTAAATTGAATAGCAGATTCATTGTTAAAAACGTAACTATTAGAGTTAGAAACGCCGCCTAACGAGCAGTCATCAACGAATTTCCATGCTCCACCTGTTAAAGTGCCGCCAATCCAAATAGAACCTCGTACATGTCCATTTAGTTCTGCATCGTGTAAAGCGACTAAATTGTATTGCGATAAATTAGATAGAGTTACGGTAAAATCAGCAATTGGAATAACTGGACTCAAATCTGTTTGCGTAGCAGGCGTTTCTCCACTTGAAGAGATAGTACCAAAAATCAGAAAGAGCGTCAAAAGCAACGCAATAAATTTTTTCATATTATTCACCCTCCCATTTAACTATTACACGATACCAATAATGTAAATTAATATCGTCTAATATAAAAGTATAAGTTTGTTCGTGTTCATCTTGAATATAATTCCAATCGGCTGATAAATCAGTTGTATATTGCCAATAAAAAGTAATTTTATCGGTTTCCTTAAAATTAATTAAAATAGCAACTAATGAAACAGTATCACCTATAAACTGAGGCCGCTTATTAATATCCAGAAATACTTCTCGAGGAAATTCTATATCAATTTGACCCCAATCAGCATCATCTAAATCTGTTTGAGTTGCTATTGATTCGCCAATAGCACTACTAATTAAACAGATACAAAATAATAAAAGTGCCATTAGCTTTTTCATTTTAATTCCTCCATTAAATTAGTGGTTTGATATAAAAGAAAATAAAGTAAAATCCTAATTCATAGTCAGAAAAATCTATTATTACCGTACCATTTTCTGTTAATGTATATTCTTGAAAATATACTGCAGCAGCGTCCATTGTTAGTACTTGCAATTCATGCTCCGGTTGAATAGGTAATGACAAATGCCATTCTACTTTTCCCAAAGGTTCATCTAAAAATATTTTTAATCCGTCTAGCATCACATAACCAGGACATAGTTCATTAAATGGCTCTAATCGTTCAAGCAGAAAAGAACGAATAGGTAATTTATCAATTGGGGTCGCTAGGATAGCTGGCTCCATAAAGACGGTTGTTTCTGCTGTGGGAGATGGTATACCCGCGGCATAACCGCTTAAAGGTAATAACATTAATACACAAAAGAAAATAAGTAAACGTTTCATAATAATAACCTCCAATAATAAAAATAAGGACATCCGATGATGCCCTTTGGTGCCCCAAATCAGGGCAGTCGGTCTATGAGTTTTACGACATTGAGTACCACTGGTCGATTGGTGCCCGAGGCCGGACTTGAACCGGCACGCTCTTACGAGCAACAGATTTTCATACTACACTATGTTACCATAGCCGCAATAGCGTTGTAGTCTGGACTATGTCTTCGCCATATCTTATGATTTAGGCGGTTCCTATATAGTCTCTACACATTTACAACTATACAGTTGATTTAGCTCGGCGTTGTCCTAGTAGGATATTCGCCGAATTAGGGAACATTCACTCCGAAACTTTCGTATTCGGGTGCTCTTTCTTTAAATGGGATATATTATACTTTTCAATTAAAGTATAAGCCCTAGAATAATTTCCACCAGAAGGAGTTAATCCTAATTTAATTAAAGCCGCATGAATATTACCACTCATTAAAAGTGCTTCCACAAAATCATTTTCTTGAACTTGTGTATCCTTACTTTTATAACAAAAAGTATTCGTATATGAATGACAATTAGGACAGAGTAATTGTAAATTTTCTAACCGATTATCACTTCTATCCCCATTTAGATGATGGATTTCTAAGTTAATTGGTTGTCCTAACCATTCAGTAGTTCCACAACATTCACATTTTCTTCCTCGTAATTGAATTAATGGCTCTCTGGAACTTTTACCATTTTTCTTATTAGAATGCTCACAAAACGATTCATAATCAAAATTATTTTTATTCCATCCTTGACCTAAAAAATGTGAACAATCTAAACCATATAATTTTATTGCTTCTTTTAATGATTTTGCCGTACCACCGCCATCGCGAGCATAGCCTAATTTATCGGCTAATTCTCGTATAGAACGGCTTTCTTTAACTAACTAAGTAAATTCTTCTTTTGAAACTTGTTTCCATTTAGCAATATTACTCATATCGCTCACCTCCATAGAATATGTAATTCAGTTGGCAAACGATTATTGTAATTTTTTCCCATTCTTCAAAAAGTCTGTGGCGTCTGCCATTCCGCCACTCGGGCATAAAAAGGAAATTAGGATATTGTTTTTGAGCTCCCGCGTCCGCGGAGTATTAAGCCAAATAGCGGCGTTCATGGCTCCTAATCTCCATAAGTCCGTGCCTATAGGTCACGGCATTGTCCATCCATGTAATCTCTTTTGTGGGACTTCCCACGAAGCAGTCTTCACTTCAGTAGCATGGTCTACTTGGATTATTCAATCCGGTGGACCAAGGGCATCTCACCCAGCCCAAACGATAGTTTTTACTCATACTGGAGAATCATAACTTGCTTAGTGCAACTAGTATTCAGCACCAATTACATGATGCTGGCACAGCAGTATGAAGATGGTAGTCATTAGCTACGATCCACAAGGCAGCCCCGTGTTTTACTTGCTTTCTGCAACGCCTTCTGACCAGCAAGATACTTTTATGTATCGCCCAAAAGTAAATGCAAATGGTAATTTGCGCGACTCGCCCTCCCTGTTTTTTACTTGCGGCGCCTAATACGAGATATCAACATGCAAGAGCCTTTTGATAACGCTCCCGTTCTTGGAGCGGGCAGAGAGTCTATTTTTTACTTGCTATCTAGCTACTGTCCATTGAAAGCGCAAGTGTAGCAAATCCCGTGTTTATAGTGTGTTCCTTTGCTACTAGGCCCATCACTCGACCGTTTCATATGGTAGAATACCTCGACCAGTGCTGGCACTGAGCGGTACAACGGTTCATACTACCAAAAATACTAGGCGCAATTAAAATTAAATTGAGATTCTATAAAGCAAATCAAATTTCTATTATGTAGTTTGCTGCACGCGCCTAAAAGGATACCAACGACGTCACCTCACATTCAATTAGGTCGGTCTGTCCTTCTTACATATTTATTATAGCAGAATTTCTGCTCTATGTCAAATATTAGAATTACGGCCACTCGCCAAGGGGCATACCAAGATTCGCGCGCTCTACATCTGTATTATAGAAAACGCCATTCGTAGCTTCACCAGTGAGAAGTTCCTCAGCAATAGTCTGATATAGAGTACTAATGATGCCGTGGCAATCGTTTAGATTGTCAGCCGAAAACTGCACTACACAATTCTTAAATACTACATATGTGGAGCAAATCCACTGATAGCCATCTTCGCATGGGCACGTAGAATATGCATATGCGGGATTACCATTAAAAGCCGCGTCAAATAGGTCAACTTTGCTAGTAAAGGCAATATTGCTAGGAGTGCCGTCTACTATGATTTTTAGTTTAACATTACCAAAGGTAATTTCTTCAGGTAGGATCTTTTGTAGAGCAGCTACCTTATCACCATTGTTGCAAGCGAGAACAACGGAAGGATGCATACCAGAATAGTCAACATTGAAAGCAATTTGAGGGTCACCATCAAATAGTGCTTCTAGCTTTCTAGTTACAATTGTCCATGGGGGTAAAATTTTTAGTCTTGGTTCATTCATATATTTGTACCTCACTATAATATAGAATATGCACTTTACTTCGCTTCTTTATATACCGTTTTCCGCAATGCCACATATCATCCGAAGATGCCGGTGGTAGTTGAAGTGCTAAATCCGTGTTAACGGTTTCCATCCACTAACGAATGGAGAGTACCTAGTACGGGAATTGAACCCATATTTCTTGCTTGAGAGGCAAGTGGCCTGACCATTAGCCGAACCAGGCGTAAGTACCCGGTAGGAGAGTTGAACCCGGTACAGGATATAATTATATTAAAGCCCATTCTTCATCAGAATAAGATTTAATTTCTTTTTGTTTTGTAGGTAATCCTACTGCTATACACCACTTTCTTACTGCATTATCTGAAACATTCCCATATTGTTTCGCAATAGTAGTAAATGGTGTAGTACGAATTAGTAATTTTAAAGTTTCTCTATCCGGTCTTTCTACTATTCGTTGATGCTTTTGTGAACATTCCATACAGTAAGTACATCCATTAGAAATCTGTTTTCCGCAGTCTATACAATAATATTTTTTATGATGAGGATTACGAGCATTTGTAGTATCTAATTGACTATTACAATTAGGGCATACCCAACGTAAATTTTCAATTCTATCATCATCATTAGTACCATTAATATGATCTAATATAAGTGTTAGAGCTTGATTATTCCAAATAGTATTTTGTCCACAAATCATACAATGAGTAGGCGGATTATACTGTTTGTAAAATCGTCTTAATGTACTTTGATTAGCTGTACTATGTTCACAGAATACATTTTTTTCTGTACGTTTTATTGGAATAACACTTGTAAAATGTTCTATAGAAATTCCTAATTTACTAATTTTTTCTTTAAGTAAATTAGTAGAATCTCCAGAATTAGATTGATAACCAAGATTTCTTAAACAATCTGCGTAAGAACAACTATTAGCTACTATCTCAGCAAATTGTTCATCAGTATAAGTATCCATTAATCGCTGTTTCATAAATATCACCTCAATAATATTTGTATAAGAAAGACTTGATGTTGAGGCATCATTATCTCATTAGTTAATTACTCCAATGCTACTCTTTCTTTTAGTACCCGATGGGAGATTCGAACTCCAATCGTCTGCACCTTGAAAGGGTGCTGTGCTAACCTATTACACCAATCGGGCATACAAGGAGGGCAC
>JAEEGL015006927.1_pt1 | contig 12064 bp, 10 predicted proteins | sample 9134231 | NCBI WGS metagenome assembly JAEEGL01 (sample SAMN16246548, study PRJNA631951) | gut metagenome | biome: gut microbiome; feature: rumen; material: fiber-attached | host: Bos | place: Iran: Karaj | collected 2018-10
GCAAAGGGGCTTTTTCACGAGCACGAACTCGCGGATGCACACAGTGCCAATCAACTGGCCTAGGTTCGAAGTCCGCGCACTGCCGGAACAGGGACGTCCGGAAGATTTCTCCGGCGCGGTAGGACGCTTCAGAATTCAACTTGAGGCGACGCCCACCGAAGTCATGCCGCAGGACATAGTCGAACTCAAGCTGACCCTTTCCGGAACGGGTTTCCTCGGCGAGGCCATGCCCGCGATGCCGAAGTTGGACCCCGCGCTTTTCAAGACGTACCCGCCGACAATCAAGCGGGATGAAGGCGGCACCCGGCTTGTCCTTTCCCAATCCGTCATCCCGCTGTCGACCAACGCCGTTGAAATCGGATCGGCGCGGTTGTCATTCTTCGACGCGGCAATCGGCGCCTACACCAACGCGCTGACTGCCCCTATCAGGCTTGTCTTCCGCGAAAGACGCAAGATTGACGAGCCGGCAGTCCGAGAAGTCAAGGTCGATGCTCCGCAGCGGCCGGTGGCCGACGAAGGCATCGACGTTTCAAAATACCTTGTGTTGCCACGCGGCAAGTCGTCCGTGACCCTATCGCATGAAACGACTCTGCGCATCGCCCCGGGACCGGCGGCAAAAGTCATAATGCAAGTCTCGGCCGGAAGCGAGGCCGTTCCACTTGAGACGGAACGCGGCTGGCTGCGCGTAAAGGTTCTTGGTCGAACCGGTTGGCTAAATGGTCGCGATTTAGAGCAGTGAAGATTGCGCGGAGAACTTCACTGTCCGCCGTATTCCGTGCTTAGTCGAGCAGCTTTTCGGCGAGGAAGACGATGACTGCCTCGGGCAGGTCGCCGCTGATGGCGTAGGCGGCCGAACCGGTGGCGTTGTGGCCGCGGTACATTCGGGTCGTCGAACCGAAATCCACGGCGCAGAAGGCGCTTCCCGTCGCGTTGTGGCCGCGGAAGACGCGCAGCGGCGACGATCCGGCGGCCGCAGCCGTCGCGGAGCCCGTGGCGTTGTGGCCGACGTAAAGACGGCCCGACGAGCCATCATAGATGAAGGCGGCCGAACCGGTGGCGTTGTGGCCACGGAAGATGCGCCCGCTGCGCGCGTCATAGATCCACGCGGCGGAGCCGGTGGCGTTATGGCCTCTGTAGAGGCGCCCCGACCCAGTGTCGTAGGCATATATTGCCGAGCCGGTTGCATTGTGGCCGGCGTAGATGCGAGTTGTGTCTGACATGGCGTTGAGCGTTACGATGCCGATTGCGGCGATGATGGTTAAGAGTGTTTTCATGGGCGGGGTATGGAATCCACTTTGGGAAAAGTCTACCACGTCGTCGCATTGTTGTCAATGTAAAGCAACTGGCTGGGCCAAAACTGGGAATCTCTGGAAGCAAAGTATTACCTTGACATATTCCGCATGAGGTGTATGATAGTGGCATAACATAAACACCATGCCACGGGAGCCACCATGGACGACAAGGTCAAACCTTCCAGACTGATGTTCGCCGCAATCGCGGTAGTCGCGTTCGCTTCATCGCTTCATTCCGCCCCGTTTATGACGGCGGACATCACCGTGTCCGGATACGCCGGGGCCTCGCCGCTCACGAACTTTCCCGTCCTCGTGCGGATTTCCCCATCGCTGTTTTCCGGCTTCTCATACGCCGACTGCGCCGCCGCCGGCGCGGACATCGCCTTCGAGGACGAGCAGGGCAACACCCTCCCCCGCGAAATCGACACCTGGAACACGGCGGGCGAGTCGCTCGTCTGGGTACGCATCCCGACTCTCACGAACAACGCCGTCTTCAAGATGACCTACAACGATTCCTCCGTGACCGTCCAGCCCGCCTGCCAAACCGATGGCTCCGTCTGGGGACCCGCAGGCTACATCGGCGTCTGGCACATGAACGAGATCAACCCCGGGGACTCGTCGCCCAAGGGCTATGACGGCACGGCGCAATCGGCTAACATTTCCACAACTGCCGGCATCCTCGGATCGGCCGTAAACATGCCATACCTATCCACCAGCGACCGCTTCTCCTTTGGCGCGACTCCCAATTCAGAAATCACGCAGGGCGTCTCCCTCGAGTGCTGGTTCAAGATTTCGGCCTATCCGGGAAGTTCAAGGTACGCCATCTTTGCCAAGTACAACTTCTTGGAGATGGACATCGTTAATTCCACTTCCTTCCGATTTACGGCGCGCGGCGTCAAGGACATGAAATGGGAAACCGCCAGCTATCCCGCCAATGCGTGGGTTCACTTGATCACCACATTTCGCCCAAGCGGCCACACGGGTTCCACAGAACCTGCCAATACCGACCTCAAGTGGTATCTCAACGGCGTATTGGAACACGAACAGCCGGCATGGGGATTCGCGAGCGACAGGTTGACGGACAATGCCGAACTTCGCATAGGCGCAGGCTGCAGCGATCCCCCGAAATATAACTACAAAGGCCTTCTGGACGAAGTCCGCATGGCTGGCGTGGTCCATTCCGCCGATTGGGTCGCGGCCTCGTACGCGACTCAGGCAAACGCCGCCTTCCTTTCATACGGCGCGGCCCATTCCACGCTGTCGGCGGAACTCCTCACCATTGCCGGCGATCCTTCGGAGGTCGGTGCGCCATCCCCTGCCTACGGCCAGATCGAAGGACTGTCCGTTGGAGCCCCGTTGACCCTTTCGATGGCCGCGACGAATGTCGTGAACGGGGCGGCCATTGCCCATCTTTTGGGCTGGAAACTTGAAAACATCGACCCGGTTACGACCGAACGCACGCTTGTCCGCACATCCTCTGATTCGGGCGAGACCATCGACCAGTGTGAATATGTCTTTTCGCAATCGGCGGTATTCACCTGGCTGTGGGATGTCACAGGCGTTGGCGCCCCCGAACTTGTGGAGAGCGGGTGCAACGCGTTGACGCTTTCCGCCCCTGTATCCGGCATTGGCAACACGGTGCCGTCCGCGACGCTGAAGTTCGTTTACGGCGTTTCGCCGGACGCGATGACCTGCACCAATGTCGTCTCCCCGTCCGTTACGGCCGCCGGAACCTTCACCAACACGCTGACGCGCCTCGCGCCCGGAACGGTTTACTATGTCAAGGCAATCGTGGAAAACAACGACGCCGCAAACGAGACTGCGGAGTCCGAGGTCGTCTGCATCCAGAGCGCGCCGGCCGGCGATGACATCCCGGCCGGCTATACGCTCATAGACTACATCGAGGGTTCGGGAGCGCAATGGATCGACACCGACTACCGCGTCACCCCCTACACACGTACCGTCATTGACGCGCAACTGACGTCGCAATCGGGCACCACGCCGCACATTCTCGGCGTGGAGAAGGTGGCAAGCGGCAGCGGGCTTATCTACTCCCTGTTCCAGAACAGTTCAATGATTTGGGCCTATTCATACAAGGACGATTCCGCCAACAATACAAGTACCCAGATTCCAACTGACACGCAACGCCACCTCTTCGACTTCAACTACTCGTACGGGGCCGAGAGGGCGATGATCATCGACGGCGGTACGCTTTGGTCGGGAAATCTTGCCAACAAGGCCGGTAAAATGGCTTCCTACACCCTTGCGCTTGGCGCAAGCCGCACGGCGACGGGCGCGGAGAAATTCTCGCAGCACCGCATTTTCTCATGCAGGATGTACGAGGATGCTATGCTGGTGCGCGACTTCGTGCCCGTGAAGCGCCTCTCCGACTCCGTCGCCGGTCTCTACGACCGCGTCTTTGGCGTCTTTTATCCAAGCGCCGGAAGCACCGCGTACATTGCCGGTCCGGAAGTGCGGTTCGTCGCAAGCGAAGTTTTCTCCGGCGGAGCTCTCACGGCAGTTTCACTCGCCTTCACGCCAGACGGGACTGCCGCCCGCACCCTCTCGGTGGCGTGGGGACCCGCATGCGGCGGTGACGACCCGGCGGACTGGTTCCGCACAAACGCGGTCGCACAAATCGCCGCCGACGCATCTGAATACGTCTGGCCCGTCCCGGCCGACTGGGGAAGCGACACGAACCTCGTCGCCCGCTTCTTCTTCGACGGCGACCCCGTGGATTGGTCGAACCCGGTCTTCTGGCGCGACTATTCCGCGCCGTCCGTGAGCGCCGTCGCGCTCGACGGAACAGGCGGCGACACACTTTTGGTGTCAGGCACCCTCGACTCGTTCCCCGGAGCCGACTGCGCACTCTCGGTCTTCACCGGCGACAGCCCCGAGACCATGACGAACGCCTGGACAAACCTTGCGGGCGGCGTCCGCGATGCAACCGGCGCCTTCACCCTCACGCTCTTCGAGTCCGACACCAACGCCGTCCGCTACCTGGCCCCCGACTCCACGGTGTACGCCACGATTCAGGCCGTCTCCGGCGGGCGCGTTACGCGAACGGCGCCGCTGCAGGTCACTATGAAAGGCGTCCCCGGATATACGTACTGCCTCTACGACGTCTCGCAGCGCACGGTGACATTCAACAACCGCATCGTTGACCCAGGAATGTGCAACGTCGCGACCGGAACGATCTACATCGGCCCGGCAGGCGCAACCGAGGACGCCCTCGTTGCCGCAGAATCTGTGCAAATTGACGAACCTGGCGTCGTGACAGTTTCCCACACCTTCCCGGACTTCGACACGACCTACACTATCCAAATGCGCGTCAGCGCAACGTCCGCAGGGCAAACTGCCTCGCTCGACGAACGCACGTCTGTCTTGTCAATCACCACATCAGACACCGCGACATACACGTGGAAGCAATCCGTACTATCCGGCAACTGGAGCGACGCCGCAAACTGGGACAACGACAAGAATGACGACTGCCTAGGCTACCCGAAGTCATCCGGTGCCAAGGCAGTATTCACCGCCGGCACGGACGCGAACGTCGTCTTCACGGAGAAGCTCACCATCAATACGCTGGACATGTCGACTGGCCCGAACGTCACCTTCTCGCAGGGCGGCGCCTCGACGAACGCCACGAAGCTCACGGTGACAACGCTCACCATGCACAACAACAAGAGCAGGGATGGCTCAATCACGCTCGACGGCGTGGCGATCGCCTCGACAAGCGGCAACACCTACCTAGACATGTACAGGACGCTCCATGTCGTGAACGGCGCCAACCTTTACATCGAAGGCTATTTCTACCACAGGGCCTCGAACGACGTCGTGGTCGCGGGTGAATCGTTGCTGTCCTGCAAATGGTCCTACTTCGGCGGCGGAACGCTTACCATTTCCAACGCGACATTCTGGACTCGGGGCGCCGACTATGTCGGCAACCAAAGGCCAGGCGGCCACGTCATATTTCAAGGCAACCACCCGCTCATGTACCATGAAGGCACTCTCAACTCCTTCTTCTCCGATCTTGCAACCGCAAATGTCCAGCTAGATTTTCTAGTTCCGGTCGGCGGCTACACCGCCGCGCCAATCCAGGCAAAGGCGACACCATCCTACCGCATGGGCAACAGCGGGAACAACCCAGGGGCTTGCCCGCTTACGGTTAACGTCCTCGATGAATCGCCTGCGAACCACACCAAGGCGACGATCTCAACTCCCCTCATCTCTTGGCCGAAGAACAGTTCCGGGACAAAAGGCGGCATCAGCAGGACGATGGTCCTTGAAGGCCAACTGCCACTTTCAAAGGGGCAGGATGTCACGGACGACGAGTTCGTCTGGGGCGATGAAAGCGATTATCCGAGCACGCTGGGCGTGGTGATCCGCGGCTTGTCGCCCCTTAGCGAAAGGGCGACGAAGATCATGCTGGAATAGTTTTAACTGTTTTGTGTTGAATCCTGCGGCATTCTTCGGTAAAATATTATCATTCAATTCGGGGCGTAGCGCAGCCTGGTAGCGCATCAGCTTTGGGAGCTGACCGTCGGGGGTTCGAATCCCTCCGCCCCGACCACCTTTAAAAGCCTTGAAATGCGCAACTTAAAGCGGTTTCAAGGCTTCTTTTTTGCCCCTTTTGCTTATCCCCGTGAAGCCTCATTTTTGCCCTTTTTCGCTTGAGTTAATGCACCATAATGCACTATGCCGGAAAACCGCTTTCACCGCATGAAATGAGGCTTGCGCGCGTTTTTGCCCGGTTCGTGAGGCTCCGCCTTTTGGGAGATAATGCACTAGTAATGCACTAAACCCGCGAAAACGCCCCTAAAACGCCGGGTTCCGCCCCTTGGCGTGTCGCGTGTCGCAAGGCCGGGGCCAGCCTCGGCAAGGTCGGCTAGTGCATTATGGTGCATTATCGCCGCCGCGCTTCCGGCCTCGTCGCCGCCGTTGAAGTCAGGATTAACGCCCCGCCCGTGCATCCGTTGGCCCGTGGTACGGCTTCGCGGGCATCCGTCGCCCTGGGGAAGACTTCGCGGCCCGTGCTAGGCGGTCGGCGTCTTGCGTTGCGGCCCTGCAAGGATTGCCGCGACAATGGAATCAATCGGGCGTTGCGCCTCAAGCCTCGCCCGTGCCTCCGCCGTGCGCGCGGCCCGCTCCGCCTCGATCTCTTCCGGCGTCGGCTTCGGAGGCTTCGCCGCCCTGGGTTCGTGGGGCTTGTGCTTCCGCTCGGCGTTCCAGTACGGGCTATTGCAATGCGGGCAATGCTTAGGAATGCCCCGCTTTAGATCCCACTTGTAGCCGCACCGCCCGCAAGTGGCGTGAAGCACCTTAACCGTGATAATCTCTTCTTCAATCATACCAGCATCATACCACTTTCGACGGCCTCCGCGTGGAAAAATCGACACGTGCGAAAAAATAATTTTGTGCGTGTCGCATAACGAGGCTTATGTTGCGTTTATGTAGGTGATTTCCGCTTTTCCTACATATTGGCACGGGAAATGCTAACGGCCCCGCGAGGCACGTTGAATGCACCCCGCGAGGCCCGGCGAGGCTATTCAAAACACTCGGCTTTGAATTCATCCCGCATTGCCTTTGCCAGTTCCGGCGGGGCGTCTATGCCGTCCGCGATTAGTTCCGCCTGCTCCCGCGCCCTCTCGCCGTCCGTCAGCATCCATGCCAGGATGAAGTTTTTGAAGACGGTTTCCGCCGTGTTGTCGGCGTCGGCCTCCGCGCCCATGCGCCGACAAGCCCGGTTCATAGCCTCGGCCATACGCCAAATGTTCCTATACGCCGCGCCGGATATGCGCACGGTGAGGGCGTCGCCCTCGTCTGTTATCGTGTACGTTTCTTCGCTCATGGTCTCTTACCTCTGTGAGACGAAAGGCCGCGCCCTTCCGGTAAGAGACGCCGCCTTGAGGCGACGGGCGAAAGGACGCGGCCAAATCAATCAAGTTGTGTCGCGGTCTCTTACCTCCGCCAAGTCATGCCGCTCGGCAATGACAAAAAGAATGATAGCAGATTCCCAGGCGGGCGTCAAGGTACTGTGACAAGATCGTTCAAGCCTTCCCCCAGGGCGAAATCAAGCAAGGGAAGTGAGTAACACCGCAAAAAGCGTTAGTCAGTTCATCGCCTTGACTTCGCCCGGAGGGGAGGGGGAAAAATCGGCTCACAGTACCTTGAAGGGGTCGGCCCCTCGTCGGCCTCCGCACCTGCTACCTCGTCGCCGCCGGGTTGAGGTATAGCAGTTCCTGCACCCGCCCGGAAGAGGCGCGTACAACGCCGGGAAGCCGCGTCGCCTGCCCTGGGCGCATTGCTTGCTCGTCGGCCCTAAATGCCTTGTCGGGGTCGGCGGCGAGGTAGCGGCGAAACTGGTCGCGGCGTCCCGTCCATTCCGCCAGCGTCGCGCATCCTACATGAATGAGGCCGTGAAGAGACTTGCCGCCGGAAAAGGTGATTGAGGCGACTTTCCCGGCAAGCGGCTTCGTGAGGAATCCGCGCCAAAAGGCGCATTGCCCTGGAAGCGGCATATCGTCAAACTCGACGATGAGGAACGGGAAGCGGGCAAGGCATGATTGCGCGGAAAACGATTTCTTGCCGTCCGTTGTCTCGCCCTCCGCGCCCGTGTAGGGGTTCGGGTTGATTAGGTCGCGGTCGCCAAGTCCGTAGAGGTTCCTCGGCCATTCCCCCGCGGGAAGCAAGTTCACCTTGTAATCGGGCGGGGTTGCTTTCTCGATTTCCTTGTGAATGAAAATCAAGTCAGCCGGGGCGAAGAGCGAATTGAGAAACGCGACGGTCTGCGCTCCGCCGTCCGCCGGGATCGGGAACGGCGACAACGCCCGCACCGCTTCGAAGTCCGCCCCGGCCTCGTCGCCTATGCAGTCGCGGACAAAGCCGGGGAAGGTTCGCGGGGGCGGCGGTTTCGGCGTCCGTGGGGCGCGTCTCGATCCTTGCGGGGCGTCGCCCTGGGGCGTCGCGCTCCGCCAGCCTCGCCTAATGTCGCCGTCCCGGTCGCGCACCCCTGCCGCGCGCGCATCCTCGACGATTTCGTCGGCGGTCAGCCCTGCGGCCTTGCCCCAATAGGTCAAGCGGCCCGCGTTGCCCCACCGTGCGCCCGGTTTGGAGAAGTCGGCAAGCGCGGCTTGGTATTCTTCTTTTGCGTCTTTCATGGTCAAGCCCTTTCCAATTCGGCAATTCGGCAATTCCGCATTGCGGTTTTGCTTTTTTGCCCCGTTGCCCAATTCGGCAATCCCGCAAACACCCCTTTAGGGGTTGCGTGTGCGGAATTGAAGGCAACGCCTTGCGGGTTTGCTAGAGGTCAAGCATATTGAATTCGTCGGCATACTGCTTGACTTTTGAAGGCGCGCCAATCATGTAGTTCCGGCCCCCGGCCTTTTTCCTCTTGCCGTCCGCGCCGATTAGCCATTTGTCGGTTTGGGCAAGCAAGCCTTTTTCCAGGAAAGACTTGATCGCCGCCTCGCGTCTTTTCACGCCACCGAAAGCCCTGCCCTCCGGCATCTTCCCAACCTCCAAGAGAAAGGTTGTCTTGTCCATGAGCGGGGTTTTGTCCGCGAAGTCGCATACGGCCTTTTCCAGGGCGGCAAGTTTCATGCTTTCGCGCGCGGCCTCGTCTTTCGGGTCGGCGGTCGCGCCCCGGCCTCCGGGCTTCGTCTGCTTCTTCGTCGCGGGCGTGTCGGGGTCGGCTTCGAATATCAGCCGTTCGGGGTCAAAGCAGATTGAGAGGTCGGGCGGCGTCTGCCGATAGCGGCTAGAGGTCGAAAGCACGGAATAGCCGTCCAGTTCGTGAGGCGACAAGGCAAAGGCGAAATCGAAGTCCGCGCCAGCCGTGTACGATCCCGCGCCCCGGTCTGTGACGCTCTTCCCGGAAACGTCGCCTTTCGGGTCATGCCCCACCATGAGCACCGCCGCAACCTTCGCCAGGGCGTCGCGGAATTGAAGCACCGGGCGCAACCCCGCCTGGCTGTTCTCGTCCTCGCCGTCCCTAATGAGTTTGTAGCGGGGGTCAAGCACTACAAGGTCAATCCCCAGCCGCCGCAACTCCGCGACAAGTTGCTCGGCCATGCCGCGCAACTGTCCGCAACTGGCACGGCAATTCACGATGAAGAGGAATCCTTCGGCGGGCGTCGCGTCCAACGCCGTTTGCATTGCGCTTCCGCGTTCCCATGCGCCGCGCTCCATGAGTTCCAGGTTGAAGTAAACCGTCGGCCTCGGCGGGGAGGCGGGCCAGTTGAGGAACTGTCGCCCGGTTGAAACGCACAAGGCAAGTTGCATCGCAAAAAACGATTTCCATTGCTTGCTTTTGGCGTTCAAGTCGCCCTTGAATCCCTTTGCGATCATGCCGGGAAGTATCCAGTCGAAAGCGGGGGGTTCGTCGGCCATGAATTCCCCCCACTCGCGGATAACGACACCCGCGTCGGCAAGTTCATTCCAGGCGTGGGCCTCGTCATACTGATTTTCGGTAGCCTGAAAGGCGGCATCTAAATCGTTGTCGGCCATTAGCGCACCGTCCTTTCACTCGCGGCCTCTTGAAAGGCCATGTTGAAAGCCTGCGCCGGGGTTTTGCGCCACAATCCGTTTCCGCCATAGGTGTTGCGAAGTCTGATATATTCATTATCCGGCATCTCGCCCGTTGCGGTTCGGGTTCGGCGTCCGATGTACTCGCCGCGCCATGCCTCCAGGATCACGCGTAAGCACTCCAGCCCGTCCGGCATGAAGTCTGTAAGGCCGCGCACGAAAGCGATTGCCGCCTCAGCCGTGGCGACTGGTAGACGGTGTGCGGCGACGTATGCGGCAACGCCAGCGGGAAGCCCGTCGAAGTTGAGAATGATTCTCCTACTCATGGTTGCGCCCCCTTCCGTCGGCGGGTATGCTTCCGACAAGTTGCGCCATTACGGCATCGTATGGTTCGCATACGCGGTTGAGGCCCCGGTCGGTGATGATGATTGCATCTCCGCTGCAGTCGCGGGCGGGAATCACGTTCCGCACCTCGGCCTTTGGGATCCTCACGCGCTTGGTGACGTAGATGTACGCGGAATCTGTCGCGGGGGCGGTCGCGTTCCTGGTCTCGGTGTCTCGCATGGTCTAGCCCTCCGTCCCGGTCGCGGTTGCGGGGGTCGCGGTCGCGCGCCCTGCCAGGAATGCGTCTACAGATTCCGGCGTGAAGCCCGTCGCCCTGGAAGAGCCGCCCAAATAAACGCGGCGCAAGGCTCCCATGCGCGCGTATCTGTCGATGCTCACGCCAGAAAGGCCCGTGAGCCTCTTGAGTTCGCTCCGCTTGACGAGGGGGCGGGCGGGCGGCGTCCCGGCCTTGTCGGTCTTGCCGTCGATTGCGGCCTTTATGCGGTTGAGTTCGTCGGCGTCGATTGAGGGGTCGGCGCGAAGTATGGCGAATAACGCCGGTCGGGTTGACTGGATCACGTTGCCGATTTACTTGAATCCCCGTAGCGCACCATGCGCCCCGGCGTTCAAGCCTTTCTGCTAGTCGGCGTCAATTTTCGCAATGCGAAAGGCCCCCGAAAGGAAAAGCCGCATGAGTAAAGGGCAGAACAAAGTCGGCCTTTCGTTTCCTTTCGCAGTTCCGGCTACCCGTCAAGCCGTTTGAATCTTGCCTCTTGTTCTTCTTTGAATCTTCGTTTCGCCTCTTCCGCAAGGCGTGAATCATGTTCGTTGAAAGCCCGGTCTACTCTAAGCCGCCCCGCCTCGGCATCCGCATATTGCGCCGCAAAATCCGCCGCCGATTGAAGCGTTCTCAAGGTGTTTAACGTGAAACCTTCGGGCGGTTGCGTTCCTTTTGGTTCGCCATGCTTGAGGCGCGCCACCCAGTTCTCAACCGTGCGCCGGGAAACGCCTTTGTAGTTTCCTTTCTTCTTCAATTCAGCCGTGATCAACTCGGCCATGCGCTTCGGCTTCACTTCGTTGTCGGCCCCTCGCCCGATAAGGGCATCAACCTTGCCGTCGATCCCGGCGAGGGTCGCGCCGTTCGCGGCCAATTGCTTAGAAAGCAATGCCATTTGCGCCGCAAAGTTCGCCGGGAGCTTCGCCGGGAGGGTCTGCACTAGCGCGCGCAAGGTCATGCCGCCAAATTTGTAGGAATCGCATAGCAAAGCCGCGCCGGGCGTGTCGCCCTCCATTTGCGCGTACAAACTCGCGCCCATGTAGGCCCATGCCTCGGCTTGGAGTTCGTCGAAAAGGGCGACAAGTTTTAACATTTCCAGGGCCGTGGAAGCAAAGCAACCCCGATATTCAAGTTGCCAGCCGCCGGGGGCGGAAAATGTCCCGCCATGCGTGAAGTGTTTGAAGAAGAGAATCTCGTCAATTGTCCAGTTCGCCCGGATATGCGCGCGCAAAGCGGGAATGCCCCGGCTTTCAAGTGTGAAGCGGTCTATGTCCCGCGCCAGTTCCTCAAGTTCTCTCATGTCTACGCCCTCCGCTTTTCGATTTCTGCGATCATCTTTGACGCCCTCTTGAGTTCGTCGGCGTCCATGTCGGCTAGAAGCCGCGCCAGTTCGTCCAGGCGCGTTTCTGCGCGCGTCACGGCCTCGGCGGGCATCTCCGCACCCCTGCCGCCCTTCGCGCGCCGTGCGAGGCCGTCCAGCCGCCGGATGGCGCGCGCGTTGCTCTCGTCGTTTACGTGGAAGTACCGCGCGCTCATCTCTTCGGAAACGTGGCCCGCGAATTTCCGGGCGAGGTCTAGGGGCGTTCCGCCGTTGGCGAGGTTGGAAATGTAGCCGTGCCGCAACGAATGAAAGCCGTAATCGACC
>JAEEGL016147601.1_pt1 | contig 12064 bp, 12 predicted proteins | sample 9134231 | NCBI WGS metagenome assembly JAEEGL01 (sample SAMN16246548, study PRJNA631951) | gut metagenome | biome: gut microbiome; feature: rumen; material: fiber-attached | host: Bos | place: Iran: Karaj | collected 2018-10
ACTACCTCTAGGAATAAGCACATCAATATATCCATTTAAACGCATCATTTCTTTGGCTGTCTCACGACTAGTATCCTCAATAAGAGTGATTGCATCCTCAGGAAAACCACCCACTCTAAGAGCATCCTTTATAACCTTAACGATTGCCTTATTAGATTCGAGCGCATCACTACCGCCCTTTAAAATGACAGCGTTACCTGTTTTAAAGCAAAGTCCAAAAACATCAGCAGTTACATTAGGTCTAGCCTCATAAATAACACCTACAACACCAATTGGTACAAGTCGCTTTTTAATATCAAGTCCATTAGGACGTGTAAACTCTTCAACAACTTTTCCGATTGGGTCCTCAAGCGCTACAACCTCACGAAGGCCATCTGCCATCCCCTTGATTCTTGACTCATCTAATTTAAGTCTATCTAAAAGTCCTTGGGATAATCCCTTTTGGGCTCCATTTTCCATATCAATAGCATTAGCAGAAATAATTGAAGCAGCATTTGCTTCTAATGCGTCAGCCACAGCTGTGATTGCAGCATTCTTTTTTTCTGTAGATAGTGAAGCTACACTATATTTAACATTTTTTGCTTTAGTAGCTAGTTCAAGTAAAGTCATTATGCACCCCTTTTTATAAGCCTGTCATTAGTTACAATATAGTCTAAAGGCATGTCATGCGCCTCTATCTTCAAATTATCAACCATCTGTTGTTCAAATCCAACACCGATTTTAATATAGTTAGAATGTTGTTCAAAAAATCTATCATAGTAACCGCCACCATATCCAATGCGATTACAGCTATTATCAAAGGACACCCCAGGCGTAATAACCACCACCTCATCCTGCATTGCTTCTAACAATGGTAAATCCTTGCAGGGCTCCATTATTCCATAAGCTCCTGTACTAAAATCCTTTGAAAAATCATTAACTTCATGAAACGATAATTCATGTCTATCAGAATCAGATATAGGGAAAAATATACGCTTTCCTTTACTTTTTAAAGTATTATACAGTCCACGTAAATCAACCTCTGAGCCAAAGGGATAGAAACATAAAAAAATATTAGCTCCTTTAAAATCAGATTCTAAAAGAGCCAAAATGTTTTCTGTAATATCCTGAGACATAGATTCTCTTTGTTCCAAAGAAATATTGTCTCGTACGCTTTTAATTTTTTTCCTAAGTTCTTTATTATTTAGAAACTTTTCCATATTTTTCGCCAAGATTCTCCACCTTGCCATTTTCATCAACTATATCAATATTGTTGAGCTGAGCTCTAATATTGCCTCTGATAGCTTCTATATATGCTTTTCTAAGCTTTGCCTGCTCTTCCTTTTCAGCGTCTGTAAGTCCTTCTGCTTTTTGCTTGTGATAAAGCTCATTTATTCTCGCAATATCTTTCTCTGTAATCATAATTAATCCTCTAACAAATCTAATATTCGAACATCATCGCGCTTATTAGCAACAAACAATGTTCCTTTATCTTTATTTTCAAAAATCCTATGTATATTACCTATATGGGCACCATTTGTTATAACCATGTCTGCGCCGCTATATGTAGCAATCTGAGCTGCACGAAGCTTTGCAGTCATACCACCTGTTCCAACATTTGATGAGCTTTCAGAACTAGCCATGTTCATTACATCATCAACGCTCTCAACTATAGGTACAAACTCTGCATCAGGATTGGTAGCAGGATTATCTGTATATAATCCCTCTATGTCTGAAAGTAAAACTAATGCATCAGCCTTAACAAGAGCCGTAACAATGGCAGACAAAGAATCATTATCGCCAAACTGAATCTCATGAGTGGCAACAGTATCATTTTCATTTACAACAGGAATGACACCAAGAGAAAATAGCTCTTCAAATGTATTTCGTGCATTTTCTCTAGATTCTGGATCAGTCATAGTCTTTTTAGTCATTAGAATCTGACCTGCTCTTTGATTGTACTCAGAAAAAAGCTTTTGATATACAGACATCAGATAGGCCTGTCCAATGGACGCACACGCTTGTTTAGTAGCCAAATCCTTGGGACGCTCCTTTAGCCCAATAGCATAACGTCCAACAGCTATTGCTCCGGAGGAAACAAGACAAACATCCTTTCCTTGAGCTCTTAAGTCACATAACTGTCTAACTAAACGCTCTAGCTTTGTGTAATCAATATTGCCTGTAGCATCATGTGTAATAGTTGAAGAACCAACTTTTACAACTACTCTTTGTTTCTTTGTAAAATCTCGACCGTACATAATTATCTCCCAAAATATTTCCGCATAATCATACCACTAAAGGCTATACAAGCGCAAGAAACATTATAAATTAAATGAGGCACAATTAATTTACCTTGATGTATTCCAAAAACTCCTTTTTCGAAAGAGGCTCAGAAAAATAATAGCCTTGGAAATAATCAACTCCATATTTTTGTAGTTCTTGTATTTGATTATCCGTTTCTACACCTTCAACTAGGACTTTACAGCCCAAACCATGAACCATATTAATACTATTCTCAAGAATAACTCGTCCTCGTTCTGCCCTCATGGCATTCCATAAAATACTCTTATCAATTTTTACAATATCAAAATCAAGAGAAAATATTCCTTCAACATTTGAATAGCCTGTGCCGTAATCATCCATTGAAAGAGAAAATCCTGCACCCTTTAATTGATGAGCCACCTTTGATAATACAGAGTAATTTTCTGCCCCAACAGATTCAGTAATCTCAAAATTAATAGATGAATGCTTTACTTTATATTGGTCTACTATGGCGATTATGTGATTAAAAAATCCAGGTCTCAAGCATTGAACAACAGACAGATTTACATTAATGCAATCAAGATTGTTTTTCTCAAGAACTCCAGTCTGAATCAATTGGCAAACCTGATGTAATACAAAATCATCTATTTGATCAACGAATCCAATTTGCTCAGCAATAGGAATAAATTCTTCTGGTGAAATATCACCTATGTTTTCGTCATGCATACGCACTAATGCTTCTGCCCCATGAAGCACCTTGCCATCACCACAGAATGTAGGCTGATAGAAAACTTCAAATTTTCGATTGTTAATACTATTTTTGATAGCCCTTTCTATTTCAGAACGGCGAGTAATCCATTCGATTTCACTATGCTCACTTATTACGCTTTGAGGGATAATACTGTCAGCTATATAAGCAATATCTTCATGTGAATGAATCTGTTCTGGAATAACTGCTTTAAACACAGAAGCATTTAATTTGAAGGCGTTATCGTAAATGTCCCAAAGATTATTAAATCTCTCTACTATTTTGGATAAGTATCCATCGGCTTTATCTAGATCGTTACTATCGCAAATAATCACAAAGCACTCTTTGCTTGGACTATATATTTTATATCTAGGTACCAAAGTCTTTAGAAAATCTGCAACAGCAATAGCTAAAGCATCATAATTATTGGAACGAGTGACCCTTTCAATAATATTTGCATTAGAAATTTTAATAAATATCAAGCTAGCCTTTTCATTCATAATTAGCATATTATGAACATCATTGTGGAGTGCAATACGATTATATATTCCTGTGTCCACGTGCATTCTATCGTCTTCATTTTCTATTGCAAGCATGGCACCCATTAATGCTAATGCTTCTGAGAAAAGCTCTGTTTTCAAATCAATATTAAGCAGCTGAATTACAACCCCTGCCATAGTTAATAAAAACAGATATGATAAGGCGACACTTCTACGTGGTGTAATAGCCTTCCAAGAGAATAAAAGCTCAAACACAGATAGCGCAAAATAAAATACTGCAACCCAATAAATAATGTATTCGCCCCAGTTTCTATGGAACTTGAATAAGAAATCATAGTAGAAAATGCAATTATAAAATGGGTTAAGTAAAACAAGTATTTCTGTGCATATAAACGGAATATGGAGTAAAAATGATTTAAATAATGAACGTCTCCTGCTTTTACCAGTTACACAAGATACATAGTCGTATAACATAGGACAAAGAGCAGAATGAAACAAGAAATATATATTCTGGGAAACTATAAGGCCCCAGTAGCTAGTGATTGACTTAGCATAATCAGTTTCAAAAACGGCTGTAGTCAATTCGGAAATCGAATTAATAAGAATGATAAATAATACAATAAGAAACCATCTATTTTGTGGCTTATCTGTTCTCTTTTGAATAAGGGTAAATACAAGAACAAATACAGTTATCGCTAAAGCAGTTGCAAAAAATGCCATGTGAAATTGATTAATCATAATGACCATCTTTATCAATATCCTCCAAAATCATTTAATGCAGACGTTTCTTTAAAAAATCCCTTTGATTATGTTAACATTAAATTAGCTCCTCGACAATAATCGAGGAGCCTTTTTGTAATAATCTAGAGAATTATCTTTCTAGGACAAACTTCAGCACACTTGCCACAGCTTGTACATTTTTCTTGATCTATATGAGCATAAAAACCATCAACGGTAATTGCACCAAATTCACAAGTCTTTTCGCATTTGTGACATCCGATACAACCCACCTTACAAACGCTCATAACATCCTTACCTTTATCGTTGTTATGACATTGAACAGCATGTCCAAAATCATAAGGAATAAGCTCAATAAGGTGATTAGGACAAGTTGCAACACATTTTCCGCAAGCCTTGCAGGCTTCTTTATCTACCACTGCAACTCCATCAACAATATGGATTGCATCAAATGGACAAGCCTTTACACATGAGCCAAAGCCCATACAACCATAGGAACAAGCTTTTGGTCCTCCACCAGGAACAAAAGCCATTGCCTTACAATCCTCAACTCCGGTGTAATCATAAAGCTGTTTAGCATTCTCACAAGTACCATTACACATAACAAAGGCAACTTTGCGAACACCTTCTTCTGCAGCCACACCCATAATTTCGGAAATCTGAGCAGCTACAGGAGCGCCACCAACTGGACATTGGTTAACCGGAGCTTCTCCTTTAGCTATAGCAGCTGCCAAACCTGAACAACCAGCATATCCGCAACCACCGCAGTTATTTCCTGGTAAGACTCCAAGTACAGCCTCCTCTTTTGGATCAACCTCAACCTTAAACTTCTCTGCTGAGAAGCAAAGGAAGAATCCTATAATACAACCAGTAGCGCCAACAATAACAGCTGCCAGTAAAATTCCTGTTATACTCATTTGTCAGCCCTCCTTATAATGATATAACTCCTGAGAATCCAAGAAATGCCATAGCCATAAGTCCTGATGTAATGAGGACAATAGCTGAGCCCTTGAATGTCTCTGGAATATCGTTGTATTCGATTTTCTCACGTATACCAGCCATAATTACGATTGCAATTGTAAAACCAACTGCTACGCCAAAGCCGTTAATAACTGATTTGAGAATATCGTATTCTTTAGTAACATTATTAATTGCTGTACCAAGTACTGCACAGTTTGTTGTAATAAGCGGAAGGTAAACTCCCAATGATTCATAAAGTGAAGGTACACTCTTTTTAAGGAACATCTCAACAAACTGAACTAAGGCTGCTATTACAAGAATAAATACAATTGTCTGCATGTATTCAAATCCTGTAGGTGCCAAAATAAATTTATAAATTACACTTGATACAAATGAAGCTATCGTAATTACGAATATTACGGCACCGCCCATACCAGCTGCTGTTTCTACTCGTTTTGAAACTCCAAGGAAAGGACAAAGTCCTAGGAACTGAGAAAGAACAACGTTATTTACAATAGCCGAAGAAACAAGTAATAAAATTAATCCTGTAACATAACTCATTATTTATTCTCCTCCTTTCCTTCAATATCATCATCAGCATAGGACGAATCTGAACCTGATTTTTCAACATCCTCTGTATTTTTTGTGTTTGCTGTCTGTTTAACTGCATCCTTAGCAGGCTCTGGCTTAGCAACATCCTTTGGATCTACTGGAATCTCTTCTTTTGTAACATGAACCATTGATTTTCCAGTACATGCAGAAGAAAGTGTACAGCCTGAGCAATCTCCGCCTAAACAGCCTTGAACTGCAGGAAGTGGCTTGCCTGCTGCTTCCATTTTTCTTCTGACAACATTCATGATTGCTACTAAGAATCCAAGAACAATAAATGCACCTGGAGCAAGTCCAAATAATGTAATATGGAAATCATTGAGAGCTGAAATAGTAACACCAAATACTGAACCATTTCCAAGTATCTCTCTAACGATACCTATTAATGTAAGACCAACTGTAAAGCCAAGTCCCATTCCAATACCATCAAACATTGAAGGAATAACTGGATTTTTAGAAGCATAGCTTTCAGCACGTCCAAGAATAATACAGTTAACAACAATAAGTGGAATATAGATTCCAAGAGATGCGTAAAGCGAAGGAGTAAAACCTTGCATTAAAAACTGTACTATTGTAACAAATGAAGCAACTACAACTATAAATGCAGGCATTCTCACTCTATCAGGAATGATATTTCTAAGTGCTGAAATCATCATATTTGAAAGAACAAGTACCACTGTTGTAGATAGACCCATACCAATACCATTGATAGCTGATGTTGTAACAGCAAGTGTTGGACACATACCAAGCATCAATACAAAGGTAGGATTTTCCTTCCAAAGACCATTATAAAGTCGTTCTAAATTTTTATTCATTGTGCACCTCCTACTAAAGAATTAAAGTAGGTAACGCCAGCGTTAATGCCATTGGTTACTGCCTTTGAAGTAATTGTGGCAGCCGAAATAGCATCAATCTCTGATGAAGAGGACGCACCAGTCTTTGTAACAGTAAATGTCTCAGCATTTCTATTGATGAACTGTGATGAAAATGTTCCATCACCTGTATCTCTAGCCTTCATGCCAAGACCAGCAGTCTCTGAAATACTTGTAATTGAATAACCATTAATCACTGCATCATTGGTAATTCCCATTGAAAATGTAATATTTCCACCATATCCAGCAGATGTTGTTACCGTAATTACGTATCCGATAGGATTACCAGAAGAATCCTTTGCAACTACACAGTTATCAATTTTCTCTTTGTCATAGCCAGCATTTTTAACAATAGCTGTTGCTGCATCAGAATCGAAATCTTCAATGTCTTCAAAGGAAGCAGCATCTGCAAATACAGTTTGGTATGCAGTCTGTAAGGCCTCTGCCTCAGCCTTTGCGATAGGTGCTTTTGTAATTTCATACACAAGTCCGAGTGCAAATCCTGCAATAACTGTGATGCAGGTAAGAACCAAAGCGTCTTTAACTAATTTATTCATTAGCCTTCACCTCCTTTGGTTTTTTCTCTCGAGTAATACCGAAAGCACGTGGAACAGTTACCCTTTCAATGAGAGGAACAAGTAAATTGCTAAATATAATTGCAAAGCTAACTCCCTCTGCACTGTTACCGAAAATACGGAATATGCCTGTCAAAAGGCCAAGGCATATACCAAATATCACCTTTCCTGAAGGTGTAATTGGTGAAGTAACATAATCGGTCGCCATGAAGAATGCACCAAGCATAAGACCGCCACCGCAAAGGTGTGCAACTAAATAAGTTGTATCAAATCCATGTCCACCAAATAGAATGATAAAAATTGAAAATGTAACAATGTATACACCAGGAATAGTAAGATCAATAACTCCAAGCAAAATTAAAATGATTGCTCCAATAAGAATGCAAAGAGCTGAGGTCTCACCGATTGTACCTCCAGTATGACCAATAAGCATATCAAGAGTATTTACCGCCTCTCCACTTTTTAAAAGCTGAAGTGGTGTAGCTCCTGCAACGCCATCATACTCGAAATGTGTCATAGTAGCTGCGAAGGAAATAACAAGGAATGCTCTTCCACCAAGGGCTGGATTCATAAAGTTTTGTCCCAATCCGCCAAATAACATTTTAACAACTACTATCGCAAATACGGAACCAAGAACTGCCTGCCAAATTGGCAAAGAAAATGGTAAATTAAGTGCTAATAACAATCCTGTTACAGCTGCACTAAAATCGCCAATAGTGTTCTTTTTCCCTACTGCTTTTTCAAATAAGAATTCTGAAATCACACATGTAAATACACAAACTAAGATTAAAGCTAGTGCTCTTAAACCAAAATTAACAATACCAAAAATTGTAGTTGGCATAAGGGCAAGAATTACATAGAGCATAATCCTGCTAGTATCATCCTTTGCTCTAACATGTGGTGATGAAGAAACTTTTAATAAATCGCTCACTGTCGTCTCACCTTATCCTTTCTACTTTTTTCTTTTGTCTGCAAGAACCATCTTTTTCATGGTCTTGATTGACTGAGCAAGTGGTTTTCTAGCAGGGCAAGCAAAGCTACAGCTACCACACTCAATACACTCTAAGCCATACCATTTTTCGAACTGTTCTTTATCTCCATGATCAGAGAATTTAGACAATCTAGATGGAATCAGATTCTCTGGACAAGCCTCAACGCATCGACCGCAGTTGATACATGCAGTTGTTTCAAATTTAGATACCTCATCCTCTGACAATGCAAGTAATGCTCCCGATGTCTTTGTTGTAGGAATATCTACATCAATAAGAGCAAAGCCCATCATTGGACCACCAGAAATAAGCTTCTTTGGATCACGAACATATCCACCTGCAGCTTCAAGTATTTCTTTGCAGCTAGTACCAATACAAATTCTGAAGTTGCGAGGTTCCATAATGGCGTCACCTGTAATAGTAAAGATTCTATCCATAACAGGTTTGCCTTCTACAACTGCAGTATAAATCGCATTGATAGTAGCAACATTATCTACAATACATCCTGCATCAGCTGGAAGCTTTTTAGAATTGATTTCTCTGCCAGTACAAGCCTTAATGAGCTGACGCTCTCCACCTTGAGGATACTTTGTCATTAAAGGAACAACCTCGATTCGAGGCTCTTTCTCACAAAGCTTAGTCAAAGATTCAATAACATCCTGTTTATTATCTTCTACACCAAGAAGTCCCTTTGCCTTAGGGAATAGCTGAAGGATTATTTTCATACCAGTGATAAGCTTCTCTGGCTCTTCAACCATAGACCTATAGTCAGAAGTAAGATAAGGCTCACATTCTGCACAGTTAGCAATAATATATTCAATTTTTTCAGGGTTTTTAGGAGAAAGTTTTACATGGGTTGGGAAACCGGCACCACCCATTCCAACTACACCAGCCTCTTGAATTTTTTTGATAATTTGATCATTTGAAAGCTCTGTATAATCTTCACAGGCTTCAAATCCTGTTTCGATAAATTTGCCATCACTTTCAATGATAATAGAATTGACCATGTCACCAGTAGCAACACGTCTAGGTTGAATAGCTTTAACTGTACCAGAAACAGATGAATAGATTGGTGCTGAAACAAATCCTCCAGCCTCTGCTATCTTCTGGCCTCTAAGCAAAGTATCACCAACAGAAACAACTGCATTAGCAGGTGCTCCAATATGCTGGGACAATGGATAAACCATTTCGCCTTGTGGCAATAATTCTTTGATTGGCTTTTCTTTTGATAATTCCTTGCCATCATAAGGATGCACGCCACCTTTAAAAGTCCTAAGACCCATTAGCATTACCCCTCTTTCTTTAAAAATAACTAATCATGAGCTAATCATTTTTCCGCCAATATTAGCTCTATATGTAAAATTATATCATTTTGATTAAAATAGTAGAGAAATATTATCATTTATTTTGTATATTTTTAAGTACCAAACGCAATGAAATTGTGTATAATTTAACAATGTAAAATATAACGCTAAGGAACATTATGGAAAAAATAACTAACGAATATTCAATTGATAATATAAGCTACTCTTTAGATAAGTACTTTGATGAAAACACCATCTTTTTTGATATTGAGTGTACTGGACTTTCTCCTAGGAAATCATTTATTTATCTAATAGGCTATGCTGTTAGATTAGGAAACAAAATCATGATTACACAGCTTCTAGCCAATAACGAGTCAGAAGAATTGGAAATTATACAAGAATTCGAAAATACGATTTCTAATTATGATGGTCTATTAGGATTTAATTCAACTAGATTTGATGAGTCTTTTATTGTAGAAAGATGTAGAAAATATCATTTTAATACCGCAATCAAATCTAAACGACATGTAGATATGTATCTTACCTCTACCAAGGCCAAGTGTCTTTTAAACTTACCTAATTATAAACAAAAGACTATAGAAGCTTTTTTAGGATTAAATAGAGACGATCAGTATAATGGCGGAGAATTAATTCCTGTCTATCAGCACTATTCTCTCACAGGTGATAAACAATCAAAGGATTTAATCCTTCTTCATAATTATGAAGATGTAAAAGGAATGATATACATTGCTGATATTTTAAGCTACAGCGATTTGTTGACCTCAAATATAAGCTTTGTATCTAAAGAAATTGCTGCTGACAAAATCAGATATGAATTACAGACAGATATTAGCCTTCCTAGCTCTATAAATAAAATACGTGAATACGGTATGTATATTATTAAAAATAATCGTATTTACGTTACTTTAAACCTATTCAAAGGAACTCTTTATACATATCTTCCTGATTACAAAAACTATTATTATTTAATCGAAGAAGAAATGATAATTCCAAAAACAATAGGTGAAAGCATAGACAAAAATAATAGACGACCTGCTTCCAAAAAGGACTGCAAGGTTCCACTAGAAGGTACTTTTCTTCAGCTTCCCGAAAAAGTTGATGTAAGTAACAAAAGGATATTCAAATATGATTATGCTTCAAAAGATGCTTTCATTAACATAGATGATGTTGAGCCTGAAATCCTTGTAAAAATATTAAAATATATGTTAAAGCATTAAAAAAACTTCCCTGTAAAGGGAAGTTTTTTTCTTAAACCTTCTCATAGAAGAAGGAATATCTTCTTTTATATCCTAAATCTTTATAATCTATTACTTGTTCCGTAGATCCAATAAATAAAATACCACCTTGTCGTAAAGATTTATTGAACTTACCGTATACATCAGTTTTGGCTTCATCTGTAAAATAAATCAATACATTACGGCAAACAATCATATCGTAATTAGATGGATATGCATCTCTTAGCAAATTATGTTCCTTGAAATCTACGCAACGTTTGATATCTTCGGAAATCTGATAAGAATTACCCACTTGAGTAAAGTACTTCTTTTTCAAATCTGCTGGTACATTAGCAATACTCTTGGCACTATACAGGCCAACTTTAGCTGTTGCAATAACCTGTTTATCAAGATCAGTTGCATATATTTTGATTTTATTCAATGGCACAAGTGTTGAAAGTGCCATTACAAGAGAATATGGCTCATCACCTGTAGAGCAAGCGGCTGACCATATTTTAAGCTGCTGTCCTGATTTTGCCATTAATTCTGGGAAAAACTCCTTAACCATAAGCTCCCACTGCTCAGGATTACGATAGAACTCAGAAACATTTATTGTAAGGAAGTTTACAAATTCATCAAAAACATCCTTATCACTTTTTAGCAGCCCAACATATTCTTCATAAGTTTTGCATTTATTCTTTGTAACAAGAGAATCAATTCTACGGCGCATCTGTTTCTCTTTGTATGCGTCCAAATCAATTTTTGTTAGAGAATAAACACTTTTCTTGAATCCTTCATAATTTTCCATATAATCGGCTCCAATCTTTAACTTTTCTTTGATACAAAATCCATTATACAAATGAATTGTGTATTTATTGTTATATTTTTAAGTTTAAATATTAATAACAGGACAATTTCTTGCCAATAAAAAACAGGCCTAGAATTTCTAGGCCTGCACAAAATTTGAAATTACTCTTCAGAAGCAGCTACTTCTTCGATGTTTACGTCAGCAACGTCAGCATCATCTGTCTGCTCTGGCTCAAGAAGTGCCTTCATAGAAAGGCTAATCTTCTTCTCATCGTCGTTGAACTCAACAACCTTAGCCTCAATGTCCTGTCCGATTGAAAGAACATCAGAAGGCTTCTCGATACGCTCTTTTGAAATCTGAGAAACATGAAGTAATGCATCAATTCCAGGAGCAAGCTCTACGAAAGCACCAAAGTCCTTCATACGAACAACCTTACCCTTTACAACAGAACCAACTGCATACTTGTCAGCAGCACCATTCCATGG
>JAEEGL011082839.1_pt1 | contig 12063 bp, 7 predicted proteins | sample 9134231 | NCBI WGS metagenome assembly JAEEGL01 (sample SAMN16246548, study PRJNA631951) | gut metagenome | biome: gut microbiome; feature: rumen; material: fiber-attached | host: Bos | place: Iran: Karaj | collected 2018-10
CACCTGCCGCACTACGGACTGGCCTGAAGGCGACCCCGCCGAAAAGCCTTCCTTCTGAGCCTCGGACCGTCCGTAATATGCCCCGGCTATAAAGCCTTCCCCCTGAGGGGAAGGTGGCCAAAGGCCGGATGAGATGCTCCCCGTCCGCAGCCACAGCACCACCCGGTTCTCCGCCCGGTTCGTCAGTTGCCCGATATGCTCGTCGTAATACTGCCGAAGTTTACCCTCCCGGATCATCCTCCGGGCTTCATACGCCTTTTCCAGCGGCACCCGGCTCTTCTCCACCGTCCGCAGGAAAGCGAGGTCGATCTTCCGTCCCGCCTTCACTTCCGCCGCGATCAGTTTCTCCAGCCGGTCAAACTCCGCCAGGTCCCCGCTCAGCACCAGCTCGCCCCGCAGCAGCCCCTGCCAGACCCGGTCCCGCCGCTGCAGCTGCCGCAGCGTTCCCTGAAACGCCTCGCTGTTCAGGTATTCCGCTTTCTCCGCCGGCTTCATGCTCCGGGTGATGACCCGCACCTTGTTCAGCGCATGCTGATACAGCCACCGTTCCCGTTCCGGCAGAACGGCCTGAATATAGGCTTCCAGCGTTCTGTCCTCCCGTTTCATTCCGGCGGCCTCCCCTGCTCAGTGACGCGTCATTCTATGCACTTGTATTCTACCACAAAATCGTACAGGTTTTAAACCATCTTTCCAAACAATCTGTCTGAAGGGGTCCAGGGGCAAAGGCGCCAGTGGCGCCTTTGTTAACAGGAAAGCCCCCTGGCCTTCTTACATTTTTTTCTTATTCTTCATATTCTGCCACAGCACGTCCGCCGCGGCCGGCCCCTGCTCTTCCGTCTTCGCCTTCTTCGCCGCCTTCCGTACGCTGCGGGACGGGGAGTCCGTTTTTCCTGCTCCGCGTTCAGCCGATCCGGAAGTTTCCGCTCCCGCCGTTTCGTCTGCAGCTTTGCCGTTCCGCGCCTTCTCCCGGAACAGGTCCAGCCGCCGCTGCGCCACATCGAACACAAACAGCGCCATCGCCAGGCCGATCAGCACCGGCCCCAGGTCCGTACGCTTCCTTGCCGCCGTGTCCGGAAAGTCCAGCAGTCCCTCCGGCCCTTCCGTCACTTTGCCGCCGCTTTCCGCCGCCAGTTTTTCGAGCGCGCCGCTGTCCTCCCGCCGCTGGTCGTATTCCCCGGTCCAGCTGATCACGCTGCCGCTCTCCGCGGTCTTCAGTTCTCTTCCTTTCCCGTCCTCCGCCGTAATCCGGATCGCGTACGCGCCGGCCTGGGACGTATCCGTTTTTCCTTCGAACCGGGTATCGGAAACCCGTTCCAGCCGCACCGTATCCCTCGTGCCGTCCGGCCGGATCAGCGTCGCCGTGGCGTGGGCCGCTTCCGACAGCGCCTCGTCGTTCTCTTCCGTCTCGGTTTCCCAGATCAGCCGTCCTTCGCTCAGGCTCAGTTCACCCGCCCCGCTCCGGTCCGGCAGGATAAAGGATACAATCCCTCCGAAGAATTCCGCTGCCCGGTCCCAGCTCAGGAAGGCCGCGCTCCAGCCGCCCTGCACATCGCTCATCCAGCAGGCAACCCGTCCCGCGCCGTACTGCCACCAGGCCAGCACCGGATCCTTCCGGTCGCTGCACAGGCTCACCGTCGCCAGCGGTTTTTCCGTTGTCGCCAGATAACCGCCCAGTTCCGGGAACCCCGGGAAATCCGTCATCGTGCTGTCCGTCACGATCGGCGTAAACACGCGGTTCTGCACATACGCGCCGGATATCAGCATCGTCTCCTTCGTAAAGATCCGCGGCAGGCTGTCAAAGGGCCCCGCGGCGTACATCCGGCCGTTCCCGGCTTCTGCCATTTTCGTCAGTCCGCTGTAGTCCGCCCCGTCGCCCACGGCCACCGTTGTCACCGTGATGCCCGCCTCCGCCATCTGCCGCACCAGGTCAAGATACCCCGTATCCCCGGCCTCGCCGTCGGTCAGGAAGATCACGTGGCGATAGTGGGCCTTCGCGTTCTTCAGGGCGCTGTAAGCCATCATCAGCGGGGAATAGAAGGCCGTGCCGCCGCCGGAACGGATGGTCGCCACCTTCTCCTGCATCGCCGCCACGTCCGTCACCGGACTCAGCGGCACCACCCATTTCCCCGCGTCGTCAAAGGCGATCACCCCGGCCTGGTCGCGCTCGTTCAGCACCTCCAGCGCGCTGCACGCCGCCTCCCGGGCCAGCGCCAGCCGCGTCACGCCGTATTCCCCGTCCAGCATGGAGCCGCTCTTGTCGATCACCAGCACCAGCGCCGTCGTCGGCAGGTCCATCCGGTTCCGTACGTCGATGCTCACCGGCAGCATGTTTTCCAGCGCGCTCCCCCGGTATCCGCCCAGGGCATAGCTGGCGTCGCCGCCGAACACGGCCACACCCACGCCCAGTTCCTTCGACGCGCTGTCCAGCGCCGCCGTCTGCGCGTCGCTGATCTGCCCCGCGTCCACGTTCACCAGCGCCACCGCGTGGTAAGTCATCAGGTCCGCCGCCTTCTCCGGCTGCATCGCCGCCGGCACCGTCCGGACCTTCATCCCCGCCGCTTCCAGCATGCTTTTCAGCTGGGCCCCCGCGCCGCTCTGTCCCTCGGCAATCAGCACCGACGGTTCGCCCGCGATCACCGTATACGCGGCCCCGCCGTCGTTGGCGGAAACCGCGTCGCCCGGCAGCAGCACCCGCGCCTCCACTGTGCTCACGCCGGCGCCTGTCGCCGTCGAGTCAAACGCAAAGGTGTTTTCCCCCCGGCGCAGGGTTACCTCCCGGCTTTCGGTTTCCCCCTGATCCCGCGTCAGCAGCAGCGTCGCCCTGCCCGCGGTATTGGCGTGGACCGTCACCTGGGTCGTGTATTTCTGTCCTGTGTAAAGAGAGGTCGGCACCGTCACGGAGGTTACCTGCGCGTCCGCCGCTTCCCGCGCGCCGGTCTTCAACACGTTCACCGGCAGCCCGCCGGCCGCCGGCAGCAGGTTTTCCTCCCCCGTCAGCACCCCGTCGCTGATCACCGCGATCCCGCCGTTGCTGTCCTCCGGCATCAGCGCGCCGGCCATCTGCAGCGCCCCGTACAGATCGGTCCCGCTCCGGTCCGCCTGCACGTCGGTCACCTCGGGCAGCGTTTCCTGCCCCGGGGAACGCAGCACCGCCGTGTCCGCGCCGAAGGCAATCACGCCGGTCTTCCGCTCGCCGGCCTTTGCCAGCGCCTCCCGGGCCAGGCGCATCGTCTCCTCGTCGTTCACCGATGCGGAAACGTCGATCAGCAGGTACGCCGTCCGGTCGGGGCTCGCCGTCAGCAGGCTCATTCCGGCCAGGGCCAGCGCAGCCAGAAGGATCATTGCGTACCGGAGTCCGTGAGAAATTCGTTCCTTCCGCGAGCGGCTCTTTCTGAAGTAGCAGATCAGCCAGACGGCCGCCGCGCATACCGGAATCGCCAGCAGCCGCAGCGGATGCAGAAACTCAACCGACATACCGGCTCACCCCCATTTCCGCTACCGCCAGCAGCAGGAACAGCGCCAGCAGAAGATCCTTCAGTTCCCGTCCCTGTTCGTTTGTGTTTTCTTGCTTTTCCGGCTCCGCGTCCGGCGCCGTATCCCGCGTATCGCTTTCGCTCAGCGGCATGATGTGTTCCCCTGTTTCCTCCGCCGTTTCTTCTTCCTTCACCAGCATGTCCAGGATATTCTGGATCAGCACCGGAAAGTCGTATTTCAGCGGCAGGTTGGTGTCGTGCAGGTCAAACCCGAAAATCGCCGTATCCTCCGTCCATACGATCACCGGGTCCTCCCCCAGCCGCGCCGCCGGCCGGCCACCGCTGACCGGCCGCCAGCTGCGGAAAAACACATTTTTCATCGTCACCCCGGCTGTCAGTGGGCTTTCCGCCACCTCCGCCGTCGGGCTTTCCCCGCTTTTTTGTTCTTCCATCCAGCTGAAGATTCCGAATTCCGTCGCCGCGGAGTCGAATGTCTCCGGTTTCTGCTTCGTCAGGATGACCGGATCGCTCCCGAGGATATACAGGTCCGCCTCCGTGGAGCCCAGCGCCTCCGCGTCCGTCCGCATCACTGTCACGTCCGGCCGCACCTTCAGCGCGCTCTCCAGAAATACGCTGTTTTCCGTCATCGCCACCCTCAGGTTCTCCGTCTGCTTCACGGCCGTCTCCGCCGTGCTGTCCGCTGCCAGCGCGTCCTTTTCGCGGATCCTCACCCGTACCGTCTGCGCCGTTTCGGGGATGTCAAAGCTGATCCCAGCGGTTTCTCCCGCCGGGATACTGACCTCCTTCGCCCCGCACAGCATTCCGTCAGCTTCGCACATCAGGGTGATCGTACAGTCTTTCCCGAAGTTCGCCGCCCGCGCGTAGGCTTTGCCGTTTTCCGCCGTCAGTGAATAGACCGCCCGGTTCTCCGCGGCCTCCCCGACGTTGATGATCGACAGCGTGTTTTCCCCGCTTCTTGTGTGAAGATCTGACAGCCGCAGCGCGTCGGAGAACACCGTCACCGCAGCGCTCTGATGCTTCTCGTCCGGATCGTCCTGTCCGGCGCTTTCCCCGTTTCGTGCCAGCGCGTATGCCAGCCTCAGCGCCCGGTCGATGTCCGCCCCGCCTTTTCCGCACGTAATGGACGCGATCGCCCGTTCCGCTTCCTCCCGGTCCCCGTTCAGAATCAGGCGCTGCGCCTCCTCCCCGGCGGTGATCACCGTGATTTTCTCCTCCGCCGGCAGTTCGCGCACCCGTTTCAGGGCTTCCGTCCTGGCCGTCTCCAGCCTGCTTCGTCCGTCGTTTTCCGTCTGCATGCTGCCTGAAATGTCGAAGATGAAAATGCTTCTCCCGGCTGTTCCGCCCGGCAGCGCGGGCCGCATCAGCGCCAGCGCCAGGGCCAGGGCCGCCAGCACCTGCAGCGGCAGCAGCAGGTTCTTCATCAGCCGCTGAAAGGGCCGGTTTGCCGCGTAGTCGCGCACGCTCCGCCGCCAGAGAAACACGGAAGGAACCGACCGCGGCAGATATCTTCGCCGCAGCAGGTAAAGCACCACGATCGCAGCCGGTGCCGCCAGAACCCACCAGGCCCCCGGGGATAAAAATCGTATCATTGTTCTTTCTCTCTTTATATCATTCTGCTGCCCGACAGCAGCGAAATAAAGCATTCTTCAAATGCTTTATCGCTGTCCAGCAGCAGATACCCCGCTTCCCGCGCGGAGCAGTTCCCCTGCACTTCCTTCAGAAAGCCTTCCAGCGCGGCGTGATAGTTTTCCAGCGCCGTCCTGTCCGCCAGCAGGTCGATCTGCTCCCCGGTCTCGCTGTCGCACAGCCGCAGCGCCCCTTCCATCTCCGGCCGCAGTTCCCCGCCGCTCAGCACCTGGATCACCGCCGTCTCCTGCCGCATGTAGCGCAGGTAATCCAGCGTCTCCTTCAGCGCGTCCTCGGTATACCCGTCCGTAATCAGGAAGCAGAGTCCTTTCTTCAGTCCTTCCGCGTGCTTCACCGCTCCGGTCAGCGTCCCTTCTTTTCCGTCCGGAACGCATGAATCCAGAAAAGTATTCAGCTTCGCGAATGCCGCCCGCCCGGAAAACTGCGGCGACCGTATCGCCCGCCCGTCCTTCAGCATATGCAGCCGAAGCCGGTCCCCGCCCGTCAGCGCCAGATACCCGACCGCCTCCGCGGCGGAGCGTGCCGCGCCCCACTTGGCTTCCATGGAGGCGCTCGCGTCCAGCAGAATCGTTACCTGGCTCTCCTGCTCCTCCATGAACAGCTTCATATACAGCCTGTCAAACCGCGCCAGCGCGTTCCAGTCCAGCCGCCGGATATCGTCCCCCGGAATGTATTCCCGATAGTCGGAGAACTCCGCCGACGATCCCGTCTGCCGGGACCGCCTGCTTCCCCCGGCGCCGCCCAGCGCCCGCCCGCGCATCGCCAGACGCAAAGCGTCCAGCCTGGCCAAAAAAGCATCCGTCAGCATTTTCCCTTTTCTTCCTTACAGCGTCAGCAGACGCGAAACTCTATAATCTTTCCGGCTCGAAGGTCCAGGGCAAAGGCGCCGGTGGCGCCTTTGTTAGATGGGCAGGAAAGCCCTGGTCGCATTCGCAGATGCGAAATCTTTATTTCTCCGATACTGCAGAGAGAATCTCCTGCAGTATTTGTTCCACATTCTTCCCGTCAGAGATCGCTTCAAAATTGAGCGCAATCCGGTGCCTCAGGCACGCGGGCGCAACCACCCTGATATCCTCAAAGGCCACGTTATACCGTCCCTGCGCCAGCGCCCTGACCCGCGAAACCGACAGCAGCGCCTGCGCCGCCCGCGGGCTGGCTCCGAAGCGCAGATACTTCCTTGCCGTTTCCGGCGCGTCCGCGTTCTCCGGATGCGTTGCCAGCACCAGCCGCAGCGCGTACTCCTGCACTCCGGACGCCACCGGCACGCTCCGCGCCGCCGCCCGCATCTCCAGCAGTTCCTCGGCCCCGATCACCTGCTGCGCCTCGGCTCCGCCGTCCTTCACCGTCAGATCCACGATCGCGCTCAGCTCCTCCAGCGTCGGGAACGGCACCAGCACCTTGAACAGGAAGCGGTCCAGCTGCGCCTCCGGCAGCGGATAGGTTCCCTCCTGCTCCACCGGATTCTGCGTCGCCAGCACGAAGTACGGCTCCGGCAGCTTCCGCGTCTCCCCGGCCACGGTCACCGCGTGCTCCTGCATCGCTTCCAGCAGCGCCGCCTGCGTCTTCGGCGTGGCCCGGTTGATCTCATCCGCCAGCACGATGGAGGAGAACAGCGGTCCCTCCTGGAATCGGAATGCGTTCCCTTCCTCGGTCCGCACCAGGATATTGGTCCCCGTGATATCCGCCGGCATCAGGTCCGGTGTAAACTGAATCCGCGAAAAGGGCAGGTTCAGCACCTTCCCCAGCACCCGCACCAGATGCGTCTTTCCCAGCCCGGGCACACCTTCCAGCAGCACGTTTCCCCCGGCGATAACCGCCATCAGCAGGTGCTCCACCACCTCCCGCTGCCCGATCATCTCCTTGCCGATCTCCGTCCGGATCCGTTCATACTGCTCCGCGAATCGCTCCGCGCCGCTCTGTTTCTGTTCACTCATGCGTCTGTCCTCCACAAGATTTCACATTATTCATTGCTGTTCAGTCAGCAATGAATAATACTCCTTCACCCACTGTTTCTCTCTGATCGTCAGGTTTTCCCGCTCCGCCGACCGTGTTTCGGTCTCCTCATATTCCCGGAACACCTCGTCCCAGGGCACGCTGCCCCCGAGGCTTCCCTTCCCGGGACCGGTCTCGGCCTGCAGGCTTTCCTCGTTCCCCAGCCGGTTCTGGTTCGTCATCTCGTCCCGGATCGACGCCTCCGTCCGTTCCGGGTCGTAGATGGTCTCGTATTCCGCTTCCCTGTACTTCGGATCCCGGTTTCCTTTCGCCAGACCTTTCTGTGTCTGTCCCCCGCCTTCCGCTTCCAGGTTCGTGCTGCCTTCGCCCGCGCCGCCCGCGGCCTTGTTGCCGTTTCCGCCTCCGGCTGCCGGCGTTCCCTGCCCGTTCTGGTTTCCGTCCTGTCCGGTGTTCCCCTGTGCGCCGGAAGACGCCGTCTGCGTACCGGTCCGCCCCATTGCCGGATTCACGGCAGACTTCAGGGCCGTCAGTGCCTTCTGTGTCGACAGGGTTCCCGTTTTGTTTCCTGAGCTGTCTGACGCGGTCTGTCCGTTCTGCCCGATGACCGTCGTCCCGGTTCCGTCCGCGGTCTCTCCTTCCCGGCTGCCTTCCCCGGCGCTGCTGTCCTTCCCCGCGCCGTCCGCAGCCGCGAGGGCATCGCCGGCTGTCCGGTTTTCCATCTGCTCCAGCCGCTCTTCCGCCCGGTCCAGCGCTACCAGCGCGTCTGTCTCGTCCCTGCTGTTCTCCAGTTCCCGCTTCAGGGCTTCCGTCAGCCGCCGCAGTTCGCTCCGCTTCTCCGGGCTCAGCTGTTCCGCGTCCTTTTCCGCCGCCCGGGCGATCTCTTCCGTGCCCTCCTTCAGGGTCTTCCGCAGCGCCTTCCGGACGTCTGCCTCCCGATCCCGCGGATTCGGGATCAGCAGCAGCGTGATCACCAGCGCTCCGCAGCCCAGCACCGTGAGCAGCTGCTTCCGTACGCTCCCGGTCCGGATCTGTTTCACGTCCAGCTCCCGCAGCGCCCGGCACGCGTCCTCCCGCTGCAGCTTACGGATCGCCGCTGCAGGACCGTTCTGTTCCGAACCGTTCCCTTCGGCATTCTCCGCCAGCTCCAGCGCCGTAACGGTTCGCTCCTTCAGCCCGCAGCCGTCCGCTGCTTCCGCCGCCGTGAAGTCTCCCACCGGCCGTAATGCGTTTCCTGCCGCAAACAGCAGCGCACCGCCCGCTGCGGCCAGCAAGGTCCAGACCCATCGGTCCGCCACCGGCACAAACAGCGCCGCAATCCGCAGCGCCAAAGCCGCCCCCGTCCCGATGGCCAGGCCCCATGCCGCTCCCCGCAGCATCCGGTTCCGCCGTACCCGCCGCTTCACAGGCCTGAGCTCAACCCTCAGTTCGTTACTTTCCAAACTCAACTCTCCACTAATCACTAATAACGGTGGACCGGTGGGCCGGTAGGGACTGTTACACCCGGCCCACGCATGTGGGCAGGGAGTGACTGTCCCCACCGGCCCATCCGACGCTCAACCACGCCACCAACCACTAGCCACTAACTCCGTCTCCGGCGGATCATTACCGCCGCCACTCCCGCCAGTACGGCGGAAAGCAGAACCATTCCTCCCGCGCAGATCACCGCGATCACCTCGCAGTTCCCCCGGTCCATCATCAGCCACGTGCAGTAAATCCTGCCCCAGCCCCGTCCGGTCAGGGTATCCGTCAGGATGTGAACCTGCCCCTGGATCAGGCTTAGCAGCCCGAATCCCGGGTTCAGATACATCAGCTTCGGAATCATCCCCCGGGCTCCAGCGGGCGTCAGCTCCGCGTACAGCCCCGCGTCATAGACCACGTCCGTGATCCTCCGCGCGTATCCGAACAGGAACGGCAGCGCCGTCACCACGCCGATCCCCAGCAGCACGATGTAGCTCATCACGCCGCTGGCCACCGTGCTCCGGCACATCGAGGAGCAGAACACGCCCACCGCCGAACATGCCAGCGCTACCGCCAGCAGGAACAGCGTCCCCGTCAGGATCTGGGGAATCGTCACCCCGCCCGTCATCAGGCACAGGCATTCCACCGGCACCGCGCCGATGATCAGCAGCGCCAGCAGCGCAAAGCTTTCCAGGATTTTCCCGGCCACGATCCGGAACGATCCCGTGTTCGTCACCAGCAGCAGATCCAGCGTCTGCCGCTCCCGCTCCCCGGCCACAGAGCCGGAGGTCATCGCCGGCGCGATCAGCACCAGCATCAGAAACTGCGCCCCCAGCAGCACCGCGTAGCTCAGCGGCCCCCGCTGCATCAGGCTCAGGTACACCTCATCCCGCAGGAACCCGCCCAGCATCGCCACCGCCAGCAGCAGCAGCGCCGCCTCATAGGCGATGACGATCAGCATCGTCCGGAAGCTGCGCATTCTCCGGATCGCCGAAAAACTCAGGATCGGATTAAGCATCATCCTGCGTCACCTCCATAAACACTTTCTCCAGGTTCATCGGCGCCCGGTGGAAGTCGCACACTGGCACGTTCTTCGTCACCATCTCCCGCATCACGGTCATGCAGACGTCCTCGCCGCCCTCCAGCCGCACCCGCAGCAGGAACGGCTCCTCCTGCAGGATTTCCGTAATGCAGGGCATCTCCCGCAGAATGCGTACCGCTGTCTCAACTGCCTCCGCCCCGGCGTTCTCCGCCAGGCGGATATCCAGCGGCGCGTTCCCGTTCATCAGGTCGCTCAGTTCCTCCACGCTCCCGCTGAACACCAGCTCCCCGTGATCCAGAATCGTCAGGCTGTCACACATCTCCGACAGTTCCGGCAGGATATGGGAGCTGATCAGCACCGTCTTGCCCATTTCCCGCAGTGTCCGCAGAATCCCTTTCATCTCCGCCCGTGCCCGCGGATCCATGCCGCTGGCCGGTTCATCTAGGATCAGCAGTTTCGGGTCATGGATCAGGCTGCGCGCCAGGCACAGCCGCTGCTTCATTCCCCGGCTCAGCGCGTCCACGTATTCGTTCTCCTTGTCCTTCAGCTGCACCAGTTCCAGCAGCTGCGAGCCCATCCGTTTCCGCTCCGCCGCCCCGATCCGGTAGCACCGGGCATAAAAGTCGAGGTATTCCCGGCACGTCAGGTTGTCATACACGCCGAAGAAATCCGGCATGTAGCCCACCAGCTTCCGGGCTTTCTGCCCTTCCTTCGTCACATCCGTTCCGTCCACGTACGCCGTGCCCGAGGTCGGGGACATCAGCGTCGCCAGAATCCGCATCGTCGTCGTCTTTCCTGCTCCGTTCGGTCCCACAAAGCCGTGCAGTGCTCCGTCCGGCACCTCCAGCGTAAGTCCCTTCAAAGCCGGAAACTTTCCGTAATTCTTGCGCAGTTCTTCAATCTTCAGCATAATCTCACCCCGCTCTCAACGCTCCGCTCTTCCCTCAACGCTGATCATCGGCGTGGGAATCTCAGCGTACAGTTCCTGCGTATCCGGCCGGAACTGCAGATACAGCATCCCGTCCCCGTCCAGATATTGCTCCGGCTTCGGGATTTCTTCGTTCAGTTTGATCTCGTCCCATTTGCCCGTCGCCGCGTTCAGCGCATAGGGCTTCATCTGGCTGCCGTACCAGTTTTCCATTTCCAGCCGCAGCTTTTCAATTTTCACATCCCTGATTCCGCTCAGGTCGTACCGGAACGTCGGTATTTCGCTCAGCGCGTAGTAGTAACTTCTCGTGGCGCCCTGCTTCATATCCTTTCCGGGTTTGCCGTCTTCGTCCGTTTCCACCCGGACCGGTGTATCTATACCCGCAGGACGGTATACGATGCCCGTTCGCCCGATCTCTTCGAACTCCATTTCCGCCGTCAGCTGTCCGAAGACGTTGATCCGGCTGACCGGTTGCCCGTCGACGCTCAGACCGGATTCAGGCAGGCCTTCCGGCACCGCACTGTAAACAAACCGCGTAGTTTCCGACGGGACGTAGCCGTTTCCGTTTTTCGCCCGGTAAAGCTGGTTTGCCGCCCCGTTGATCATGCCAGCCCGCGCAGCGCCCGGATCCCTGTCCGAGTTACCGTCGTAGGTCTCGGTATAGTTCAGCGCGGCGCAGGTCATCGTGTAAAACTCCGTACCCTCGTTCATGTACAGGCCGCCGTCCTCGTATTCCGGGTTCTGCGGATCCTTCAGTTTCCGGTATGTCAGCGCGGTCTCCGCCTTCTCTCCCGGTTCCAGATCCGCCACCGAGGCGTATCCGAAGTTCGTGATCAGATGCCCGCCCGTCATCCTGTATTCCGTTTTGTTTACGATCTCCGCGTGGAATCCGTCCTCCTCCATCCAGATGGTTCCTTCAATCCGTCCCTGAACGCTGCTCTCCGCCTCGCAGGTCATGTTGATGATCTCCCACGGCGTCGTGCTTTCCGCGGTCAGGGAGTTTTCCCCGCCGGCAATATAGCAGGTCCGCAGGATCGTCGGTTCCTGTTCCTCGGCCTCTTCATCCTCCATGTAGTCGACGTAGTCATAGTTTCGGATTCGCAGCTTTTCCCCTGTCATGCCATAGCTGTGGCGTCCGTAATCAGGCGTTGCCGCGCTGATGCCCCGCTGGCTCCGGATATGTCCGTCCGCGTCCTGAATCAGGTTTTCGGCGATCACGGCCATCGGGCGGTTCGTCTCGCTTCCGCCGCTCAGCACCGCCAGACAGATCACCGCGGCGGCGCTCAGCATCGGCACCGCCGCCCACATCCATTTCTGCTTGCCCGCCTTTTTCAGCCCGAACCAGCATCCGGCGGCCAGCACCGGCATTCCCGCCGCGATCAGCAGCGCCGGCAGCATGCCGCTCCTCGCCTTCACCGGCGCGCTGTATCCGACGAACGTCGCGTCGCCCTGATCCTCGCTCCCGGCGTACAGCGCTGTGTTGTATGTTTCCGAATCGTTGTTGACCAGCAGCTGCTGCCAGTAATAATGCATCAGGTTCA
>JAEEGL011379457.1_pt1 | contig 12063 bp, 10 predicted proteins | sample 9134231 | NCBI WGS metagenome assembly JAEEGL01 (sample SAMN16246548, study PRJNA631951) | gut metagenome | biome: gut microbiome; feature: rumen; material: fiber-attached | host: Bos | place: Iran: Karaj | collected 2018-10
AACACTAAACATACTAGAATTCCTAGTATATTTTTAATATTCTTATTCATAAAACACCCACTTTACATTAATTAAATCTTACCATAGTAAAATATTATAGTCAATTATGGAAAAAATATTGATTTTAAAGATAGAATAATATATACTTTAATTAAATAATAGATGCTAAAAGGGCTGTGAAGAAAATGAAGGAAAACAATCAAACTTTAGTAAACGAATCAGATAAGCTCAACAGAAGAAAAGTATTTGTTCGTGTTATTAAGTTAGCATTTTTATTTTTGATCCTGTTGTTATCTATTATTTATTTCATCCTGTACGTGATTAATGCAAAGGACTTCTTTACTATTAATCTGGATCAGAATGCGTCGGACAGAAAGGTTCTTTACTTATCGGAAGATGGAAGTTTAGAAGGATTATCTATTAAACTTACGGCTGATAGCCCAAGTCATTTAGATAATATAACTGATAAATGGTACAACTTTGATGAGATTGAAAAAGAAGCTGATGGTTCACACAATTTTGAAGAAAGATATATAGCATACAGTTTCTATGTAATTAATTACAGTATTGAAGATACGGTTAACTATTACTATGAAATAGATACGTTGGATGCCGTTAAGGATGCTGATGAAGCGATGAGGATAAGGGTTTACCTAAATGGTAAAGATATAACTTATGCTAAGCTTAATCGTTCTACTGGACAACCAGAGAAGGATACCACTCCTTTCTACGCTGATAAGATTCCAGTCTTAGAAAAACGAGAAAGAATTGGACCTCAAGAAAAAGATAGATTTACTATCATATTCTGGTTAGAAGGAGAAGATCCTGACTGTGTTAACGATATCTTAGGTGGTAAAGTTAAATTTGAGATGAATATTAGAGAAGAGCATCTAACTGACGAATCGCAGAAGAATGTTGAACCAACTCCTGCAGAAGAGTCAAATAATTAAGAAAAGGAGAAAAAATATGGCTCAAAAGAAGAGAAAAAAGAGAAAAGTATTCTTATCGTTCTTAATGATACTATTCTGCGGAGTAGTATTAAGTACGAGTACTTACGCATGGTTTACTGCAAATACTACTGTTACAGTTGAAGATATTACAGTAAACGTTGCCACTTCAAGTGGTATTCAGATTTCAGTTGACGCAATTAACTGGAAGACATTAATCACAAATAGTGATATTACTGGAGCAAGTGCTACTTATGCAGGTGCTGTTAACCAATTACCTGCTAGTACAAACTCAATTAACCCAGTAAGTACTGTTAAGGCATTAGATTCTAATGGATTCTTAACATTCTACGCTGGACAAATTGAAGCATCTACTGCTACTGCTACATTAGGTCAAAACATCCTAGTAGCTAACCTTAGTCCACAAACTAATGGTGTATCAGGAGATTTCGTTGCATTTGATATTTTCCTATCAACAACACAAGCTACACAAGTTTATTTCACAAGTAACACAAAAGTTACTGCAAGTGGAACATCTTCAGGAATTGAAAATGCTGCACGTGTTGCCTTTATCGTTGAAGGAAATGCTAGTGCTGGTACAGCAGTTGCTGATATCCAAGCATTAAAGACTACAAGTGTAGGTAATATTACAATTTGGGAACCAAACTATGATGCACACACTGCTACTGGTATTGCTAACAATAACTCAGTATATAGTGGACAAAATGGTGTTACTTTAGCTGCTTCAGCTACAAGTGGTGCTCAACAATTAACATATTATGGTGTTAAGGCTGCTATTCCTGCTGCTAATAACGTATTACTAGCTTCTACAGATAGTACATACTTTACACAAGTTACTCCAACATTTGCTACAACTAAAGCTGGTGGAATTCCAACAAGTGATTATCAAGATTGGATTACATTACAAGCTGGTGTAACAAAAGTAAGAGTTTACATGTGGGTTGAAGGACAAGACGTAGACTGCGAAAACAACGCATCTGGTGGTTCATTAACATACAGTGTTCAAATTAGTGTAAACGAAAACGCTGGATAATAAAAATTTATAAAGAACTATGTAAAAATAGTTCTTTTTTTTTCACTTATAAGGTATAATATGATATATAGGGTAGTGATTAATTATGGATAATTTGTTTGATATTGAAGAACAAGTTGTCAACAAAAGAATTATTATTAATAAGCTTAATCTTCCACCCGAAGATGAGCTTGCTAGTATGACTTCTGATGACTTGTGGGACTTATATTTAAAAGTAAAGGGATTTACTGAATATTTGGATAAGATGATTATTGAAGAGGAGAATAATGAACAATAATTTAATCGATTATTTAACTCAATTAGATACAATTAAGACTATACTTGAGTCTTATCCATTAGAAATAGAAGATGGTACTAATAAGGCTAGACTTGAATTCCATATTGGTGCTAGAAATGAACGTAATAGAGAAGTAAATGAACTTATTAAAGAATATAAACAAGATTATGACACCATAATTAGAGCAATCACTAAAAGAATTAATAATATTTATCCTAAACAAGAAAACCCTATAATAAGTGAAAAAAGACAAGAAATTAAACACATAAGGAAATTATTTAAATACACTACCATTTATAATGATACTTATGAAAAAACCAAATTATCTAAGATCGTAACTGACTTAGATTCTATGGAATCTGATAATTTAAAGGAAATTAATGATATTATTCATTATGTAGTTAATAAATTTAAATTATCAAATATTAATTTAACTGCTGATGACTTTACTTATACTACCTATACAAGAGAGTATATGACTACTTTCTTAAATAACTTAGGAAGTCCAGAGTTAGATAAAATTATGGAGAATAAATTCAATGAAATTTATTGGAAATGTCCTAAATTATTAACACATGTTAAGTTAAATATTAGACATTTAGCCAATAAATATAAGGTTGAATTAGATAAATATATAAGTGCTCGTATTACTGATTTATTAAAAGAAAGTGATCTTAATATAGATAACTACTTATATATGTATATTAATAAATCAAGAGAACTAAATAACTTAATTGATATTGATAAATATGATTTAGTTAATAGATTTAACTCTAAAGAATTATCTATAGATGACTATCTAATAGGAAGTACTAAGAGAGATAAAATGTTAGATTCTTTCTTAAAAGATAGAACATTTAAAGACTTAACAGGAGAAGAAAAGAGTAAATATATAAGTGATATATTAACTTTAAGAACTACTGTTAATGAGGCAATTTATATTAATAAATATGCTTTCATAATAAAAGATTTAATTGCTAGATATAATGAAAGAGAAGCAAATAAAGCGGTTTATAAAACAAGAGTTAAAGATGTTGATAAACCAGAAGCAACAAGAGATTCTCTAGTAAAGAAGTACTACTCTAAACCTGGATTATTCCATAGAGTAACTGAAGTACAAAAGAAGACAATGGTTCAAGAAATAGAAAAGACTATTGGTGAACTAGATACTTTATATAAAGAATTAGATAACTTAAGAATGAATGATCATTTATATAATGATATAACAGCTGCTAGTTCTTTATATGATGGATTTGCTTTTGCTAACTCATATTATTTCTATTTGAAAGAACAAATTAAAGCTAATAATAAAGGTATAACTGTAGAAGAAATAGATGAAATTATAGATGACTTCAAAGAATTCGTTTATAATCCAGATACTATTATTTCTAAGGATTTAAACCTATTTAATGAATATGATTTAGCTAAATTAATTAAAGATAAATGCTTATTATTAAATATTAATGTAGAAGCTTCCCAATTTGATGACTTAGAAGGATTAAAGAAAAAACTAGATGAAATAGCAAATATTTACTATATTTCTAAGTTAGATATTGATCCATCTGACATTAAATTCATTGGCTTAGGACTAGAGTTAATACAAAGTAGTAGTGAGTAGCCTATGAAGAAGAGAATATTTAAGGGATTAGGCTATACATTAATTGGAATACTAGTAGTATTAATACTAAATGCTTTTGTGCAATTAGTAATACTAGGAAAAGATTATATAACATTATTTGGATATACTTCATTCATTGTTGAAAGTGGATCAATGGAAGGAGCAATTAATTCCAATGATTTAGCAATTGAGAAGATTACTAAAGATGTTAAAGAAAAAGATATTATTACATACTACGATAAAGGTTATTATATAACTCATAGAGTAGTAGAAGTAAAAGATCATACTGTTATTACTAAATCAGATAACTCTAATACTAGTGACTTAGAAATAAGTAAAAATAATATTATTGGTAAAGTAGTAATGGTACTTCCATTTATGAAAGTATTTGAAGTAATAAGTGGAATGCTATTAATACTAGCTATAATAGTAATATTTCACTTTGATAAAATCTATGATAAATATTCAAGAAAGAAACTTGAGAATATTAATCCTGATAAATATAATGATTTTACAAAGAAGATACTTAATTCTATAAAGAATAGAAATAAAGATAAAAAAGATAAGAGTTTATCTAAAGCTTGGGTAGTAAGACTAAGACTTGTATCAATGATTAATGAATTAATTGAAGATAAGAAATGGTATGAACTAAAGAAACTTCTTGATAGTTATACAATTAATAATTATCATGAAGATGATGTATTTACTAAGAGTACTTTAACTAAATTAAGAGAAGAAGAACTTAGTAATTATACAGTATTACTATTAAACTCAATTACATGTCAGGATTTAGATGCATTTGATACTATTTTCTCTGTATATAAAGAGAAATTAATAAAAGAATATATATTTAAATAGAGTGTTAAAACACTCTATTTTTTGTTATAATTAAAGTAATAATAGGAGGATCTATGAAAAAGATATATGGTTTATTACTATTACTAGTTATATTTTTAATTCCAAGTGTTTATGCAGAAGATAAAAATATATATGAACTTAAAATGTATTTATATGAAGACAAAACAGGATTTGATCTTCAAAAAATGGATAATAATGCTTTATTCTTCTTTAGTGCTGAGGATTTAATAAGTGAAGAGTGGAATGATGAAGAACAGGAAACTATTTATTCCTATAAAGGCCAAAAAGTATTTGTTAAAAAGTATGATTCAACTACTGATAAAAGTTTCTTTAAAGTAAAAGACTATGCTGAAGTAGAAAGCATAACTTATATATTTAGTGATGATGATAAATACGATGCATCTTATTATGGTTTAGAGGATTATGACGGAATAAAAATGGTTTTAATAGAACCAACCGAATTTATAAATAATGAAGAATGCACATCAGTATGTATTAATAAAGTAAAAATAGAAGATAAAAATAGTATTATTATAAATAAAAGTGCTCCTATATTTGAAGGTCTTGAACTTAATTTTGATTTAACTTTAATAAAAGTAGGAGATTTTATAAAGTACAAAGTTAATATTAAAAATCCAACTGATAAAGATTACGAGATAGCTGTTGGAGATAAATTCTCTGATAGTAATTATATAAAATATGAATATACATTTGATAATAATGATAATGTATTAAAAGCTAATACTGAAAAATCTATGTATATAACGGTTAGATATAATAAAGAGGTACCTGAAGCAGAGTTTACTAATGGTAAATTTAAAGAAAATAATAAAGCCGTAGTTAACTTATCTAATGGTGAACCAACGCCAGTATCTCCTACTGAAGTAGAAATTCCAGATACTTATACGGGAATAAGTATATTTGTAGTATTTGGAATAATAGCATTAGCTGGATACTTATCATATAACAAAATAAGCGGAAAGTCTTTAATGATCTTAATAATTCCAATTATATTAATACCAGTATTAGTTTATGCATATGAAAAATTAGAAGTAAAAGTAAATACTCATATTGAAGTACAGATTTCTAAGAATATAATTGAAAATCGATATTACTATTCAGTAAATAGAGACTTTTGGGAATATTATGAATCAATAAAAACGATAACTTTCCTAAATAAAATAGAAGAGCCAAATGAGTATAAATACAAATATGATGTGTCAGTTAATAAAGATAATAGCGTGATAGCATATTTGGTTTTAAATGAAAATCCTAGTTATTATGATCTATATATTATGGCTAATGGAAAAATATATGGTAACCCTGATAGTAGTTATTTATTCTCTAGTATGGATAATCTTACTAACATATATAATATGGAGTATTTTGATACTAGTTTAGTTACTAATATGTCTTATATGTTTTATTTTTGTAATTATTTGAAAGAAATTGACTTAAGCCACTTTAATACTACTAATGTAACAGATATGAATTCTATGTTCGATTTGCATTATTATTCAAACGATTTAAGAGAACTAGATTTATCATCATTTGATACAAGTAATGTAACAAATATGTCTAGCATGTTTAGAGGTATTGGTGGATTAGAATCTTTAAACCTTGGACCAAACTTTGATACAAGTAAAGTAACAGATATGTCTCGCATGTTTTTGGATACTGGAGGCGGTAGTGGAGCCTTAACCATAAATTTAGGCGATAAGTTTGATACAAGTAATGTAACAAATATGAGGTCTATGTTTGAAGGAACCGGTATTTATGATACAGATTCATTTTTAGATTTAGGACCTAAATTTAATACAGGCAAAGTAACCAATATGGAATCTATGTTTTACCGCTTTAAAGGTAAAACAATATATGTTCCAACTTCGTTTGTAACAAGCTCTGTATTGGACTCTACCAATATGTTCTATAACTGCACACAATTAGTAGGAGGATCAGGTACGGTATTTGATTTATCTCATACAGATGCATCATATGCTCATATAGATGGAGGACCAAGTAATCCAGGATACTTTACTTTAAGAACTGAAGGATAGATTTAATCTATCCTTTTATGTTAGAATAATTTTGAGGTTAATATGAAGAAAAAAATATTATTAATAATTATTATATTATTAGGTACTATTGGATATCTTTTATATGATAGATATTCTTCAGAACACTACAAGTATCCTTTAATTAATATTCATAGTGATAAAGATATAGTGAATAAAAATGATTTATCTATCTTTGAATATGATGGAAATTATTCTATAAATGAAGAATTACTAGGTAAAGCAAAAGATGGAGAATATACCAAACTATTTAATAAAGATGTAATACAAGATGTTATTATTAAAATAAATGACAATAATTTTAAATATTTACTACAACATGCTTTAGATAAAAGAACGGTATTAATAGATGAAATATCTATAGGAGAGTATCATTTAAAATATTGTAGTATTAAACCTAAAGGATTAACTAGTTTAAGAAGAGTATATAATACAACATCTGATAGGTTTAGTTATACAGTTAATTTTAAAAAGTATATAAATAAGGATAATGGTTATAGTAAGAATCAGAATCTATTCGGACTTTCAAAAATAAGTTTTAATAATATGTATGCTGATCCAACATTAATGAAGGAATACTTATCTTATTATCTTCTAACAGAAATGGGACTTGATACTGTTGATTATTCATATACTAAATTATTTATTAATGATAATTACTATGGTTTATATCTAATGATAGAACCAATTACAAAAGCTTTAATAAATAGATATTTAAATGAAGATGGTGACTTTCTATTTAAGCCTGAAGGGGATTATGCTTCTTTAATATATGATAATTCATTAGATAAATATATAGATAAGAACGGAAACTTTAACTTTAATAGTATTTTGTATGATAAAAAAGGAGAGTTAATTTATCCAAATAATGCTAATAATCCTTTAAATAAGTATAAGGGTATTTGGGAAGATGATAGAGAAGAGTTTAATGAAATAGTTGATGAACTACCATTATTCTTTAAAACTATAAAAAAATTAAATGAATTATCTAATATGAGTAACAAGAATACTAAATATTATGAAGAAGAGTTAAATAAAATCATAGATGTTGATAAATTAATTAGATATTTGGCTGTTGATTCTTATATAGTAAATTCAGATGGATATATGTCTCCAAGAGGCACTAATTATGCGTTGTATATGAATGATAAAGGTTATATTACTATAATCCCTTGGGACTATAATTTATCTTTTGGAGGAACTTTATTTTCTGATATAGATGAAGTAATTAATTTTGATATATATAATCCAGTTGCTAAAACTACCTTAAGTAAAAGGCCATTAATTAATGTAATATTGAGTAATGATAAATATAAAGAAAAATACCTTACCTATTTAGAAGATGCCACTAAAATAATGACAGGTGGTACAACTAGTAGTGGTAAAGTATATAATGAGAGTAATTATAAAGGTATTATAAAAACTAAAGGAGAAGAGTTAATTAATTATTCTTCAAAAAGTAATATGCCATTTTATAGTTCAAAAGATATGAGAATTGCCCAAGAAAACTTAATTAAGTTAATTGAATTAAGAACTGAATCAGTAATTAATCAAATAAATGGCATTGATAGTAAAATCCACTCTGATATAGAAATAAGAACTCTAGGAGGGTTTTAAAAAGAGAAAGTTAACTAACTTTCTCTTTTCTTTTCATATATATTATTAATGATATAAATCCTAACCATGATACTATACTTACATATTTAAATATATTATATAGTTTTGTTCCTGTATATTCTAAAGTATAGGTGCCATTTTCTGTTATATAAGCTTTTATTAATCCGGTATCCGATTTATCTAAATCTATAATAGAACTACCATTCTTTAAAGTATATCCTTTGTAATAAATCTTTGGAAGTTCTATATAAGCATTTTCAACATAAGTAGCATTAAATACTAAGTAATTATAATCTTCTTGAACTATTTCAAATAGTCCATTACCAGTTAAGTTATTAACGTTTTTACCTTTAGTATTAATATAGTCTTCTGTTAACTTACTAGGTAAGTATTCTTTTGAGTGACCAGAAGCGGAAGATACATCTAATTCTTCTAAGTTAAAGTCAAATTTATCTGTAGATAATTTATACATAAATGGAATACTAGTTCCTATTATTACTAACATAAAGATTACTGGAATTATCCTATTTATTTTACTATTTTTAATATAAGTAAATACCATTGGTCCAGTTATAGATAGAGCAATAGTTAAATAAGTAACCATTCTCCAAGGGAACTGAATCATATATAAGAAATCAGGTAATATTTTCCATGGCATTAATTTACTACTTATTAATATAGATAAGAAGAATAATACATAGAAATAGATATTACTTTTATTCTTTTCTTTAGTAATAATAGCAAATGCTAAAGATATCATTGTTAATACAAAAGATCCTATATTAAAGAAATATAATACATCCCAGTTATATTCAACTTTAGTATTAAAGAATTCAAATGGTTCTAGACTATAATAATCCATATATTCTAGACTAGTCATATAATCCTTTTGATATACTAGATAGTCACCTTTAGAGTTCTCTAGGAATGTTATAAAGAATGGACTACATATTAAAGTAACAATAACTGTTGCTATTAATAATCTATTTATCTTTTCCCATTTTAGTAGTTTCTTCATATTTAATAATAGGAAAGGTATTATTAATATAGTAAGATATAGACTCATTACTAGGTGACTATTAAACATACCTACATAACCTAGAATAAAGTATATATAGAATTCTTTATATTTACCTTCTAATAAATATAAAAGTCCAATAAATATCATAGGGGCAAATATAAATATAAAGCATTCGTTAAATGAACATCTTGTTACAAAGTCACTTATACGATAAGGACTAAATATAAATATAATTGTACTTAGTAGTGTTAAGTTCTTTTTCTTTAATAATTTAAATGCTAGATGATAAATAAGTATAGAAGAAATAATACTTATTAAGACATCTATAAATACTAAAGAGTCTAATACTGTCAACTTAAATATCTTTAAGAAATGATAAGTAAATGCTAGTACTAGGTGTGGAAATCTAGGATAGAATAAGTGAACTCCATATCCATAACTATTAAATATAGTTGGTAGGATTAACTTATATCTAAATAGGACTGTCTCTATTAATAAAGCATTAGATAAATGAAATGGTTCATCGTGCATATATCTATTTTTAGATATTAATAAAGTAATCATACTTATAATACTTAATATAGTAATAATGATTACTTCTTTATAATGTTCTTTTATTATTTTTTTCATGTTTTCACCTAAATAAATTATATAATAAAAAAACTTGTAATTAAATATTTTTAATTTTAAAAAACTATGGTATAATCTCTATATAGTAGAGGTGTTGAACATGATGAATCAAAACGATGCTGTAAAAAGAGCTGAAGCCCTAGTTTCTAAACTAGAATCTGACTATAGAAGAGCTGTAAGAGATATTGAATATAATAGAAAAAGATCTCAAGAGTTTTTAGCAAGAGCTGATGAAGCAGAAGCGGCTGCTGGACAAATTAGTGTAGAAGTTGATAAAGCTAGAAAGTACTATGAAACGCTATCTAATTATGCTGATTTACAAAATCAAATTCTTAGTGAAGTTTCTCAAATGGAAGAAGAACACGGATTAGCACCTCAAGAAGAGGAAGAAGTAAAAGAACTTCCTAAAGAAGATGCTTTAGTAGCTAAAGCACCAGTAGAAGAATTAAGTCTTGATGAACCTAAAGAAGAGGTTAAGGAAGATGCTAAGGAAGAAGTAAAAGAAGAAGTTAAATCTGATTCTATTAGTGAGTTTGTTCCTGCTGGAGATTTAGTTCAAGAAGATGTAGCAGAAGCTAAAAAAGAACAAGATCAAGAAGAAGAGAAAAGACAAGAAGTAGAAGCAGAATTCAAGAAGCTTGGAATGGAATACCCTAAGGAAGATGAAAAAGTTATAAAAGATGATCAAGGAAATGAGATGCATATCATCGAAAACCCTGGTACTAAATATGCTTCTAGAGGATTTATTATTGTCGATATTCCTGAAGAAGTAAAAGCAGAAAATGATAACTATGCTAAAAAGAGTAAAGCTACAATACCTGCTAAAGAAAAATTAGCACTTCTATGGAATAAGATTGTTAAGGAAGTAGTAGATATGACTCCTGAAGAAGAAACTAAAGAAGTTAAGGGAGTAGAAGAAGCTAATACTGAACTTAAAGAAATACTTCCTATGGCTGAACCTGTAGAAATTAAACCAATGTCAAAATAAAGTAGATAATATCTACTTTTTTTATGCTATAATAAATATGCTACGGAGGTTAACATGGCTAAGAAAAAAGTAGAACAAGAAGTTGAACAACAAGTAGATCAAGAAGCTAAGTTAGATGACGAAATGGCTAATATCTATGATGAAAAGACTAAAGAAATGTCTTTTGATAATACTGATTTTATTAAAATGAATGAAACTCATAGTGCTTTATCTAGTGATAATGATACTGATAAAAAGATAGATACTCAAATATCTGATATATATAAGAAAAAGAATAAAATATTAATAGCAATAATAGTATTATTAGTATTAACTATACTTGTATTAATGGGTATGGGTTATATGTTATATAGTAACTATAATAAATTAGAAAGAGAAAATGAATCTTTAAATAAAGAATTAGGTAGACTAAATAAAGAATTAGAAGAATTAAAGAAAGAAGAAGAACCTATTATTTATAAACAAGTATTTATTGGAGATAATCTAATTAAGAATTATACTTTATCTAAATATTATTCTGGTTATGAAGTTATAAATAGTAGCAAAGAAAATATAACTAGTGAGTATTTATTAAATAACTTAGATTCTATGTTATATGCCTATAATCCTAGTAAAGTATTTATTAATGTAGGTTTAAATGATTTATCTAATAAAGTAGATAAAGATACTATAGTAAGTAATATTAAAGAAATAATAAGAAAGATAAAAGAAAAAGATTCTAATATAGAAATCTATTTATTATCAATAGTTCCTTTAAATAGTACTGATTATGAAAATATTAAGGCTGTTAATGAAGGATTAAGTAAATTAAGTAATGTTAATAAATATGTTGATATTTATGAAATACTTAAAGAAGTTAATGGAGATACAATTAGTTCTTTATATTCAGAAAATAAGAAAGAATTAAATTCTAAAGGTTATGAAGTATTAACAGATGCTTTATCTAAATATTTAGAAAAATAATAAACAGTTATCATT
>JAEEGL011650700.1_pt1 | contig 12063 bp, 11 predicted proteins | sample 9134231 | NCBI WGS metagenome assembly JAEEGL01 (sample SAMN16246548, study PRJNA631951) | gut metagenome | biome: gut microbiome; feature: rumen; material: fiber-attached | host: Bos | place: Iran: Karaj | collected 2018-10
AGCATGCAGAACATCCGCGAAACCTGCGAACTCTGCCACAAATATGGTGTCCCCGTCAACGTCGACAGCGCCCGCTTCATCGAAAACGCTTACTTCATCAAGACTCGCGAAAAAGGCTATGAGAACAAGACTCTCCGCGAAATCGCTCTCGAAATGTTCAGCTACGCCGACAGCATGACCATGAGTGCCAAGAAGGACGGTCTCGTCAACATGGGCGGCTTCATAGCTACCAACAAGAAAGAATGGTACGAAGGCGCCAAGATGTTCTGCATCCCCTTCGAAGGTTTCCTCACCTATGGCGGTATCAACGGCCGTGATATGGACGCCCTCGCCGTTGGTTTGAAAGAAAACATCGAGTTCGAAATGGTCGAGACCCGCATCAAACAGGTCCATTACCTCGCCGCCAAACTCGACGAGTACGGCATCCCCTACCAGCGCCCCGCTGGCGGTCACGCCATCTTCGTCGACGCCGACAAGGTGCTCACCAACATTCCTAAAGAGGAATTCCCGGCTCAGACTCTCACCTGCGAGCTCTACCTCGAAGCTGGTATCCGCGCATGCGAAATTGGCTACGTCCTCGCCGACCGCGACCCCGTAACTCGCGAAAACCGCTTCGGTGGCAACGACTTCGTACGCCTCTGCATTCCTCGCCGCGTTTACACCAACAACCACATGGACGTCATCGCCGCCGCCCTCAAGAATGTCTACGACCGTCGCGACACCATCAAACGCGGTCTCGAAATCACTTGGGAAGCTGAGCTCATGCGCCACTTCACCTGCCAGTTCAAACGCCTCGGCTAATAACCCGGCTACTGACAATAAAAATCAAAGGCTGCGTCGTTCGCGCAGCCTTTTGCTTTTACACCTTACACCTGAGAACCTTCGAAACACCTCTAACCTTTTTTAAGAAAAGAAAATTGTCTCCGTTTGGTAATTTTTTCGTATCTTTGCATTTCAAAACTTTTGAATACAATGAACAAACATAAAGCAATCATCATCTTAACTATTTCGTCACTCTTTTTTCTGCCTCTCATCTCCTTCGGACAAAACAATAACACAAAAAAAGAGGACAAAACTGTCATCAATATCGACGACCTAGACATCATCTATTCTGAAGACAACGAAGAATACCAAGCCCCTGTCAAAGACCCCTCGACAAAAAAAGACAACGTGCCTCCAATGCTTAAGGCTCCCGAGGAAGAGGATGACGAGGAACTCACCCAGTCTTCACAATACCTGCATCCCGAACAGATGGGCGAAGGTGTGGAAAGCGAATTCGACATCCTCTATGCCAGTATGGACTATGAGGTTATCCACTACGCCAGCGACACAGAGCTTCCCAATGGGGTACGCATTCACCTCACCGACAAGAGCAAAGGCCGCAAATTCTGTTTTCCAACCCCCGAGCACGCCCGCCTCTCGTCTCATTTCGGTGCACGCAAGCGCCGCTGGCACTATGGCGTGGACCTCGCGCAACCCACAGGCGAACCTATCTATGCCGCCTTCGACGGCATTGTCCGCATATCTAAATTCAACAAATCCTACGGCAACCTCGTCGTCGTCCGCCACTTCAACGGCCTCGAGACCTACTACGCCCACCTCTCACAACGCGACGTCAACCCAGGCGACACCATCAAAGCCGGCGCCGTTATAGGACTTTGCGGCAACACAGGACGCAGCTTCGGCAGCCACCTCCACTTCGAAATACGCTACAAGGGCAAAGCCATGAACCCCGAATATGTAGTCGACTGCGTCAACCACAAACTCCGCAGCGACGAAATAGTCCTCAACCCCAGATATTTCGCAAAAGTAGGAAGTTCTCACTCCTCACCCTCGGAATACGAAATAGCCCGTATCAACGAATATGCCGGCACAGCAGCCAACAATGCAAGCACTGTGGCCGAAAACCAGAAACGCGATCCTTCCAAACCTAAGCCCGCTCCCGAACAGAAAACCAAGAAAACTCAGAACAACCAAGCTAAATACTACAAGGTACGCAGCGGCGACACTCTCAGCAAAATAGCGGCACGCAACGGCACCACGGTGAAAAAACTGTGCAAACTCAATAACATCAAGGAAACCAAAGTCCTCCAAATCGGTCAAAAACTGCGAGTAAGATAATCTTGTCTGTCCCTCTCGCCACCATCACTCATAATAATAACAACCTATGCGCATCGACATTCTAACTCTGTTCCCCAACATGATGTCCATGTTCTTTGAGGAAAGCATAATGAAACGTGCTCAAAATAAAGGTCTCGTCGATGTGCATTTCCACAACCTCCACGACTATTCCCTCACTCGCTACGGCAGCGTCGACGACTATCCCTATGGCGGCAACGCCGGCATGGTCATGGCTATAGAGCCCCTCGCCAACTGCATAGAGAAACTCCAATCCGAACGGCACTACGATGAAGTTATATACACCGCTCCTGACGGCCAGGTTTTCAATCAGCCTATGGCCAATGAGCTCTCGCTCAAAGGAAACCTCATCGTCCTATGCGGACACTATAAAGGTGTCGACGAAAGACTGCGCGAACATTTCATCACTCGCGAAATATCCATAGGTGACTACGTCCTCACCGGTGGCGAATTAGCGGCGGCGGTAATATGCGATGCCGTCGTACGTCTCCTCCCCGGCGTCATCGGCGACGAACAGTCGGCATTGGAAGACTCTTTCCAGGACGGTCTCCTGGCTCCCCCCGAATATACACGTCCCCCCGAGTTCCGTGGATGGCGCGTCCCCGAAATACTGCTCAGCGGCAACCACGCCAAAATAGCTCAATGGCGCTATGACCAAGCACTCGAACGCACCCGCCAACGCCGCCCCGACCTACTCAAAAAAGACAATAAAGAATAATCAATATAATCAAAAATATCTAGAATATCTAGAAATAAATCAAAAAGCAATGACAGAATTCGAAAAATTTGCCACACGTCATCAGGGCATTAGCAGCACCACCTATGCCAAATATACCTCTGCCATCAACCGCAACGCTATGGCAGGCATGATATCTGACTCTTTAACTCCTTACATCATTGAGGAACGCCAACTCAACATGACTCAGATGGACGTCTTCAGCCGCCTGATGATGGACCGCATCATCTTCCTCGGCACCGCCATCGACGACTATACCAGCAACGTCATCCAGGCTCAGCTCCTTTTCCTCGAAAGCGTCGACAACCAGAAAGACATTCAAATCTATCTCAACTCCCCGGGAGGTAGTGTCTATGCTGGCCTTGGCATTTACGACACCATGCAATACATTCAACCCAAAATCGCCACCATCTGCACCGGACTCGCCGCCTCTATGGCATCTGTCCTGCTTTGCGCCGGCGAAAAAGGTATGCGCTGCGCTCTTCCTCACAGCCGCGTCATGATCCACCAACCTATGGGTGGCGCCGAAGGTCAGGCATCGGATATGGAAATCACCGTACGCGAAATACAGAAACTCAAAAAAGAACTCTACGAAATCATCGCCAAACATAGTGGACAAACCTTCAAACAAGTCGAGAAAGACAGCGACCGCGACCACTGGTTCACAGCCGAGGAAGCCAAAGCTTACGGCATGATTGACGAAGTCCTCGTAAGAAAAGCCAACCAAGATCTATCCAATCTATAATAGATAGATTTTCCTGAAAATCTCCCTCCATGCAAGTAAAGTTCATCAATCGCAGCCATCATCAGCTGCCAAAATACGAGACAGCATTCTCCGCCGGCATGGACCTCCGCGCCTTCCTGCCCGACGGACCCATAACCCTTAAGCCCCTCGAGAGAGGTCTCATAAAGACAGGCCTCTTCATGGAGCTTCCTGCCGGCTACGAGGCCCAAGTGCGGCCTCGCAGCGGCCTGGCGCTGAAAAAGGGCATCACTGTCCTCAACAGCCCGGGAACCATCGACGCCGACTACCGCGGCGAGATATGCGTCATCCTCATCAACCTCTCTAACGAAGATTTCGTCATCAACGACGGCGAACGTATAGCTCAAATGGTTATCGCACGCCATGAACAAGCCGAAATCATAGAAGTACACGAGCTCTCTGACACTGAACGCGGCACCGGAGGTTTCGGCCACACAGGGAAAAACTAACGCGTCGAGGGAACTCTCAACTTACGAAATCAGCGACGGAAACAGGGAAAAACAATGAAACAACTGGCACAAATAGGGGCTCTCTTTGTTGCGATACTATCGCAACTACTCTTCTCTTGCTGCCATGCTCAACAGAGTCCCGCTCAAGACTCACAACCATCCCAAAACAATGCTGAAGCCTTTGAGACAGGTGCGCAACGAGTTCTCTCCGAAGAATTCGCCATCTTTGGCGACCTACGCTATGCTGTATGCGGCAACCAGTCTTCCCTCGTCGGCAACACTCACCTCGTCGACACCCTTATCGCCCGCGGTGTCAATGTTGTCAAAATTTTCTGCCCTGAGCATGGCTTCCGCGGCAACGCCGAAGCGGGCGCAACAATCAGCAACGGCAAAGATGAACGCACCGGTCTACCGATAGTATCTCTCTACGGCAAAAACAAAAAGCCTACAGCAAACCAAATGTCCGACATCGACGGTGTCATCTTCGACCTTCAAGACGTGGGATGCCGCTTCTACACCTACATTTCTACTCTCCACTATGTCATGGAGGCTTGCGCCGAGAATGGCAAAAGCTGCATCGTCCTCGACCGGCCCAACCCCAACTGCCACTATGTCGACGGCCCTGTGCTCGAGCCAAAATACAAGAGCTTCATCGGCATGCACCCAGTACCTGTCGTCTACGGCCTCACCATCGGCGAATATGCAAAAATGATCAACAGCGAACGATGGCTGAAAGACAGCATGCGGTGCACCCTCACCGTCGTCCCTATGCTCAACTACAACCGCGACAGCATTTACCAGCTCCCCATAGCTCCATCACCCAACCTGCAGACACCTCAATCCATAGCTCTTTATCCTTCGCTATGCCTCTTCGAAGGCACCAATATCAGCGTGGGTCGCGGCACCGAAACTCCCTTCGAAATCATAGGCGCACCTCAATACAAGGTCTCAGACATGGAATCTCAACGTGGCGACGAACCAGGACAGCATATCTCTTTCACCCCAAAGCCTATCAAGGGGGTCAGCGAAAACCCACCCTTCAAAGGACAAAAATGCAACGGCATCGACCTCTCTCATAATAAAGTCGAGGCTTGTTTCGACCTCACCTACCTCCTTTGGATGTACAACCACACCCCAAAGGACTCTTTCTTCAAGAAAACAAACTCCTTCGAACTCCTCGCCGGCACCGACAAGCTGCGAAAACAAATCCAGCAAGGACTCTCTGAAGAGGAGATTCGCGAATCCTGGCAACCCGCCCTCGATCGCTACAAACGCATCCGCAGAAAATATATAATGTACTAATCTGGTAAATCTAGAATATCTAGAAAAACCAGCCCAAATATCCCTCCCTTGAAAGTCCTTCAGCTCATCATAGCCATCCTCTTGTTTCCCCTCTCAATCTGGTATTCCGTAGGAGTGGCGGTGCGCAACATCTTCTATAGCCTCAATATATGCAAGTCAACCCCTACCGACATCACCACCATCGGTGTCGGCAACCTGCGCATGGGCGGCACCGGCAAAACACCTCACACTGAGTATCTCATCCGTCTCTTCAACGACATGCCCACAGCCCTGCTGAGCCGCGGCTACGGCAGAAAAACATCGGGATTCCACCTGGCCACAGGCAACGACGACTCCTATTCTCTGGGCGATGAGCCCGCCATGATGGCACGCAAATTCCCCTCACTAACTGTGGCTGTATGCAAAGACCGACTAGAGGGTGTGGCTAACCTCGCCAAAATGGAGAACAAACCCAGTCTCATCCTCCTCGACGACGTGTTCCAACATCGCAAAATAAAACCGTCGGCAACGATACTGCTAACAGAATATGGCGACCCCTTCTTTAACGACCACATTCTTCCCTTCGGCAACCTGCGCGAGTTCCGCAACGGCCACAAACGCGCCGACATCGTCGTCGTCACCAAATGTCCCACGACACTAAGCGACGCCAAACGCAACGAATACCGCCAACGTCTGAAACTATCCCCAACACAAAAGCTCTTCTTCTCTTATATCGACTACAGCGCCCCTCAACCTCTTTTCCACGACAGCCCTTGGCAACCCGTCAAAGAGGTCTTGCTGCTCACTGGCATCGCTCACCCTTCTCCTCTCAAACATCATCTCGAAAAACTCTGCACCGTAACCCATATCGCATACCCCGACCATCACAACTTCTCCGACAACGACTGCCACCATATCATAAACACTTTCAACGCCATAAAAGACACCTCTAAAGCCATAATAACCACCGAGAAAGACACCATGAGACTGCTGCGACCCGACATACGCCAACTCCTCAACGACCTACCCATATTCTATATCCCTATCAAGGTCTCTTTCTTCGACAATGACATTTTCGACGACACAATCAAAAAAATTTTCTAATTTTGCATTTCACAAAAAAGGCACAGCATAAATCAACTAATTAATAATCAACTCTTCCACATACTCAACCATAATCTTAGTACAACCGAAACATCGAAAAAAACATACCATCATGGCAGAACTGAGTGAACAAGAACAAATCCGTAGAAATTCACTGAATGAGCTGAAAAAACTCGGCATAAATCCGTACCCTGCCGCGTTGTATGAAGTCAACGCGACATCGGCACAAATCCTCGAGGAATTTCCCAACGACAACACCAAATTCCAGAACATCAGCATCGCTGGCCGCATCATGAGCCGTCGTATCATGGGCGCTGCCTCTTTCGTTGAACTTCAGGACAGCTTTGGCCGCATCCAGCTCTACATAAAACGCGACGAGATTTGTCCCGACGAGGACAAGACAATGTACAACACTGTCTTCAAACGCCTCCTCGACATCGGCGACATCATCGGTGTCACTGGTTTTGTCTTCGTCACCCAGATGGGCGAGATTTCCATCCATGTCAAAACTCTCACCGTACTCAGCAAGAGCTTGCGCCCCCTGCCTATTGTCAAGGAGAAAGACGGCGTGGTGTACGACGCCTTCAGCGACCCAGAACTGCGCTACCGCCAACGCTATGTCGACCTCATCGTCAATCCGCAAGTCCGCGACACCTTCGTTCAACGCGCCAAGATCGTTAACACTATGCGCAACTACTTCAACGAACGCGGCTATCTCGAGGTCGACACTCCTGTACTGCAAAGCATACCCGGCGGCGCTGCTGCACGCCCCTTCGTGACCCACCACAACGCCCTCGACATCGACCTCTATCTCCGCATCGCCAACGAGCTATACCTCAAACGTCTCATAGTGGGCGGCTTCAACGGAGTGTATGAGTTCAGCCGCAACTTCCGCAACGAAGGCATGGACCGCACCCACAACCCCGAATTCACCGCCATGGAAATATACGTCCCCTACAAGGACTACAACTGGATGATGACATTCACCGAGAACATGCTCGAGCGCATAGCCCTCGAACTCCACGGCAACACCAAAGTCAATGTCTGGGGCAACGATATCGACTTCAAACCGCCGTTCCGCCGCGCACCTATGTGCCAACTCATCAAGGAGGAAACGGGCGTCGACGTCGCCTCTATGAACGAGGACGAACTACGCGAAGCCTGCAAACGCCTCGGTGTCGAAACCGACACCACCATGGGCAAGGGTAAACTCATCGACGCCATCTTCGGCGAAAAATGCGAGGGCAAACTCATTCAGCCTACATTCGTCACCGACTATCCCATCGAGATGTCACCTCTATGCAAACGCCACCGCGACAACCCTGAGCTCACCGAACGCTTCGAACTCTTCGTGTGCGGCAAGGAACTCGCCAACGCCTACTCCGAACTCAACGACCCCATCGACCAACTGGGACGCTTCCAAGAGCAGCTGCGCCTTAGCGAAAAAGGCGACGACGAGGCTATGTTTATCGATATGGACTTCGTACGCGCTCTGGAATACGGCATGCCTCCAACATCGGGCATGGGCATAGGCATCGACCGTCTGGTGATGATGATGACGGGTGCGCAAAGCATACAAGACGTACTCCTCTTCCCCCAGATGAAGCCCGAAAAGAAAGCCTCGGTGACCACCGACGAAGAATTCGTCAAACACGGCGTCCCCGAAGTATGGGTGACAGCTCTGCGCAAAGCGGGTATCAACACCTTGGCGCAACTCAAAGAGGCCAACGTCAACAAACTCTTCAACGACCTCGGCGGACTACGAAAGAAATTGAAACTCGACGTTCCCGCCATCCAGAAAGATGAAGTTGAGAAATGGATTAACGGATAAAAAACTCGGAAGCTCTGGCTGGCAAACAAACCCCGGAGCTTCCGCTTTTTTCAGACCATGATAAAACAATTCACTTTTAACCATTTTGGCGTCAACTGCTACGTCGTCTACGACGAAGTCTCACGCCAATGCGCCATCGTCGACCCTGGCATGGAAGCCTCCTATGAGGACGCACAACTCTACCAGTTCATCAGCAGCAAGGAGCTCTCCCCAATCATGATCCTGCTCACCCACGCTCATGTCGACCACATCTGCGGACTGCGTCAAACGGCAGAACGCTACAACCTCCCCGTCACCATGCACTCCGATGGTGTCAAACTGCTGGGTCAAGCCGAAGCCTATGGCAGCATTATGGGCTTCTCTGTCGACAACATGAAGGACCTCAACACCGTCTTTGTCAACGACGGTGAAAAGCTTACCATCGGCAACATCGACGTCGATTGTCTATACTGTCCCGGACATTGTCCTGGCAGCATCTGCTATTCCTCCGCCGAAGAGGAGGCCGTCATCACTGGCGACGCACTCTTCCAAGGCAGCATAGGCCGCACCGACCTTCCCGGCGGCGACTACCAAACACTGATCCTTAGCATCAAGGAGAAAATACTTCCACTCCCCGACAACTACCTGGTACTCCCCGGCCACGGCGAACACTCGACAATAATAGACGAAAAAAAATACAACCCCTTCCTCTAGATCATCTAGGAAATACCGAAAGCCTAGAAAAAAATCCCAGCCCATGTCCCCAAAAATAGACCCTTCCTGGCTTGAAGTCCTGCAACCTCAGTTCGACTCACCCTACTTTGCCCAACTCAAAGAGTTCCTCGTCGCCGAACGTCAGCAATACACCTGCTACCCCAAAGGCAGCGACATCTTCGCCGCTTTCGACAACACCCCCTTCGACAAGGTCAAAGTGGTCATCTTGGGACAAGACCCATACCATGAACCCGGACAAGCTCACGGACTCTGCTTCTCAGTACCTCAGGGTGTAACCGTGCCACCCTCTCTCGTCAACATCATCAAGGAGATCAATTCCGACCTCGGAGTCAATGTGCCTCTGGAATCTGGCGACCTACACGGATGGGCTGAGCAGGGCGTCTTGCTTCTCAACGCCACACTCACCGTGCGCGCCCATCAGGCGGGGTCTCACCAACGCCACGGATGGGAGATCTTCACCGACGCCGCCATCCGCGAACTCTCTAGCCGTCGCAATGGTATTGTGTTCCTCCTTTGGGGCAGCTTCGCCATACAAAAAGCTCAGCTCATAGACAAAGGCAAGCACCTAATCCTCACAGCGCCTCACCCATCTCCACTCTCCGCCTACCGCGGATTCTTTGGGTGCAAACACTTCTCCAAAGCCAACGACTACCTCGTCGGCCAAGGATTGAAACCTATCGACTGGACAGCTATACGCTAGTCGCCGATACCAAAAGCTTTCTTCATTCTCTGTATGCGGCCATAGCTGTCATGGATGCGCTCGGCGGGAATAACGCCCTCTTTCACCTTACTGAATAGCATATCCACAACCTGTGGAACTATGTCGGCATTATATTCGGCGCCATTATTCGAAAGACACAGCATATCGGCACCGGCAAGGAGAGTCAACGTCAACGCCTCTTCCAAATTGTACTGCTGGGTCATGGCTCCCATGGCCATGTCGTCGGTGACGATGACACCGTCATAGTGCAGACTGTCACGCAGCAGCCCCGTCAGAGTCTTGTACGACAATGTGGCGGGATACACGCTGTCAAAATGGGCGTTGAAGACATGTGTCGTCATTATCATTGCCACATCGCCATCGGCAATCAGGGTTTTGTAAGGCTCCAGCTCCGACGACTTCCATGTGTCGCTGACGTCGGCAACTCCAAGGTGTGTGTCGTTCTTCGAACTGCCATGTCCAGGGAAATGCTTCAGACAGGCCACAACACCTTTCTTCTGCAACTCTTCAACCCAGATGGCGCCGCAACGTGCCACACGCTTGGCATCTCCGCTGAAACTCCGCTCCAACTTGCCTATCACCGGACAATCGGGGTTGATGTCGACATCCACGCAGGGCGCAAAGTCCAGATTGATGTTGAGACTGGCAAGTGTCTCAGCGGTAAGCCGCGCGGCTTCCCTTACACTCTTGTCTCCCTCGCTGGCACTCTTCTTGGCTGAAGGAAACTCCGGGAAACCGTAATTCTGTTTCAGCCTACTCACCCTGCCTCCCTCTTGGTCTATGCCTATCAACAAAGCTCCGCCAGAGCGTCGTTTCAAATCGGAACACAGCTTCTGGAGTTGGTCTCGCGACGCTATGTTACGGGGACGAGAATGCGACGGCACATCATACTCAAACAGTATCACTCCGCCAACATTGTACTCTTCAATGTCGCGCACTATATGATTGGTGTCACTTATCTCGGTGCCTCTCATTCCCACAATGAGGAGCTGACCTATCTCTTTGCGCAACTGCAACTCCTCGGCGGTGTACTTCTGCGCCTCAGCGCAGCCGCTGGCGACAAGCGCCGCCAAAACAAACAAAGATAATACTATTCTTCTTTTCATGACATTGAAAAAGGTATCCTGTTAACAATGGAACGTCCCAGAGTGACCTCGTCGGCATATTCCAGATTGTCGCCGATGGCAATACCGCGAGCTATTGTAGTCACCTTGACAGAAGGGAATCTCTGCAGCTGTCTGTCTATATATATGTTGGTGGTATCACCCTCCATGGTTGTCGGCAAGGCAAGGATAACCTCCTCAATGCCCCCCGCCTCCACTCGCGACAACAGCTGCGCTATCGTGAGGTCGTTAATTCCTATACCGTCGAGAGGCGAGATAACACCACCCAACACATGATACACGCCCTGATACTGGCCGGTGTTCTCTATAGCCATAACCTCCTGAATGTTCTCCACAACACAAACAATGCCGTGGTTGCGCTTCACACTTGAGCAGATGGGACACACTGGCGTGTCACTTATGCAATGGCACTGGCTGCAATAGTGCGACTCGCTCTTCAAAGTTGTCAGAGAGCCCACAAAGGAGGCGAACTCGCCGTCCTGCATGTTCAGAAGACTCAAAGCATATCGCAATGCCGTGCGTTTGCCCACACCAGGCAATGTGGCTATCTCATCCACGGCATTCTCTAATATCTTAGAAGGTATATTCATATAATTAAAATTTATTGTAGTCACTCTCCCCTTCAATCTCATCAAATATTAAAAACGACGAAAAACAAAAAATATTGCAAAAAAGATACATAATACTGGGCATCAAACAATTACACTTAAGCACATAATAATCGACAAAAAACAAGAGCAAAAATGGCGAAACCAAGCGTAAAAAGGGTGAAAAAAGCGAGCAATGATAAGTCTTGAATAAAAATAATAACAAAAAATACATGATAGATATCACTGAAAGACAAAGTAATAAAATAGCAGTAACAAAAAAAGTTGAAAAAAAATTTTTCCGTATTGGAAAAAGTTGTATTTTTGCACTCTCAAAACAAGAGAAAGAGTTGTTTGAAAAGTTAAAAAAGCCGATGTAACTCAGTTGGTAGAGTAGCTGATTTGTAATCAGCCTGTCGGGGGTTCGAGTCCCTTCATCGGCTCGACCTTTTTACGCCAAAAAGGCATCGGAAAAGAATGGGGAAGTCGCATAGTGGCAATTGCAACAGACTGTAAATCTGTCCTCTTCGGAGTTCAGTGGTTCGAGTCCACTCTTCCCCACAACCTACAGAGAAGCGGAAGTAGCTCATTTGGTAGAGCGATAGCCTTCCAAG
>JAEEGL012558750.1_pt1 | contig 12063 bp, 12 predicted proteins | sample 9134231 | NCBI WGS metagenome assembly JAEEGL01 (sample SAMN16246548, study PRJNA631951) | gut metagenome | biome: gut microbiome; feature: rumen; material: fiber-attached | host: Bos | place: Iran: Karaj | collected 2018-10
CCCCAGCTGCTGGGCGATCTTAGCCTGCGCGATCAGATGCTTGTATTCCCCGTGAACGGGGATCGCATATTTCGGACGAACCAGGGAATAGATCAGTTTGATCTCTTCCTGACAGGCATGCCCGGAAACGTGTACATCCTGGAAGATCACATCCGCACCGCGTACCAGCAGGTCGTTGATCACGTTGGTAACGGCTTTTTCGTTACCCGGGATCGGATGGGATGAAAAGATCACGGTATCCCTGGCTCCGATCCGGATCCGCTTATGGGAACCGTTGGCCATGCGGGACAGTGCCGCCATACTTTCTCCCTGAGATCCGGTGGTGATGATCACGGTCTTCTCATCCGGATAATTCCTGAGAGCATCCTGTTCCACCAGCGTATTCTCCGGCACCTTCAGGCACTCCAGATTACGCGCGGTCTCGATGATATTGACCATGCTGCGCCCTTCCACAGCAACCTTCCGTCCGAATTTGCAGGCGGAATTAATGATCTGCTGAACACGATCCACATTGGATGCAAAGGTGGCTATAATGATCCGGGTGTCGGCATGTTCCTCAAAAAGCGCATCCAGGTTCTGTCCCACCGTTTTTTCGGAGGGGGTAAAACCGGGACGTTCCGCGTTGGTGGAATCACACATCAGAGCCAGCACACCCTTTTTACCGATCTCGGCAAACCGCTGCAGATCAATGGCATCTCCGAAGACCGGGGTATAATCCACCTTGAAATCTCCGGTATGCACCACGATGCCAGCGGGTGAATAGATCGCCAGCGCCGCGGCATCCACAATACTGTGATTCGTTCTGATGTATTCGATCCTGAACTGGCCGAGATTGATAGACTGTCCGAAAGATACCACCTTACGACGCGTAGCATCCAGCAGGTCGTGTTCTCTCAGTTTATTCTCGATGATCCCCATCGTCAGCCTTGTGGCATAGATCGGAACGTTGATCTCCTTGATCACATAAGGCAGGGCTCCGATATGGTCCTCGTGACCGTGGGTGATCATAAAGCCCTTGACCTTCTTGATATTGTCTTTTAAATAGGTGACGTCCGGTATCACCAGGTCGATCCCCAGCATGTCGTCTTCGGGAAAGGCCAGACCGCAATCCACTACGATGATACTGTCTTCATACTCAAAGGCGGTAATGTTCATTCCGATCTGTTCCAGCCCGCCCAAAGGTATGATACGCAGAGGCGACGTCCTCATTAAGTCTTTTTTATTCACATTTTCCTCCGGTTATGATTCTTCCGATATGATCTCCACATCCCCAAGGAGGTTTTCGAAAAGCGGAGCGAGAGCCGACAGCAGATCGTCGTCCGATACGACCTCATAGGTTAATTCCTTTTTGTCGTCCGTGCCGGTCTCTTTCAGGATGAGGGCTTCTCCGTCCCCCTCTTCCGTATCGGTTACCAGAATGTAATTATCTCCGGAAAGTCTGGTCTGCTCCAGAACGTAAAATTCCGCAACAACACCGTCATCCAGATGAAATTCCGCTTTGTTCATATCTTAATCCGATTCGTTTTCTTCTTTTGATCTGCGGTCCAGATATCCCTGCAGGATCAGAACCGCTGCGATCTTATCCACATATTCTTTCCGATGTTCGCGGCGAATGCCCGCTTCCATCATCGTCCGGTCCGCCTCCACGGTGGTAAGACGCTCATCCCACATATGAACGGGCAGCCCGGTCCGCCTTTCCAGCTTGTCCCGGAATTCCAGAGAGATCTCGGCGCGCGCTCCCACGGAATCGTTCATGTTTTTGGGGAGACCCAGAACGATCTCCTTCACCTCGTATTCCGCGATCAGTTCCTCGATCCGTGCAAGTGTCTGCCGCAGTTTGTTCTCTTCCTTTCTGCGGATGATCTCAATCCCCTGCGCCGTCACAAGGAGCGGATCCGAGATCGCCACACCCACGGTTTTGGAGCCGTAGTCCAGACCCATGATACGCATCTTATTCGTCCCAGTGATTTACCTTGATATACTCTTCCAGCATCTCTTCGATGATCTCGTCACGTTCCAGCTTCATCATCTTGGATCGTGCCCCGTTATGGGAAGTGATGTAGGTGGGATCCCCGGAAATGATGTAACCGACGATCTGGTTAACGGGGTTGTAACCCTTATCCAGCATCGCATCACATACCTCGTGAAGGATCTGCTTGACCGAAGAAGAATCGGTCTCCACGCTGAAAAATTGTGTATCGCCCAAATCCGCCATAAGTGCTTCCTCCATATCAGAATATCATATCGCATTATGCCTCAAAAAACAACATTTCATCCGTATACCGGGCGACTTTGCCGGTGATGATCCTGCCGGTCAGATCCTCCTTTTTTTCCATGGCGAGCATCACGTATTCCCGGGTATGTCCCAGGTTTCTTCCTTTCCTGTATTCTTCAAACAGAACTTCCGCTTCCCGGCCGATATAAAACCTTCTGAATTCCGCGGACAATTCCTTCGCCAGGGCAAGAAGCTGCGCGCTCCTCTCTTTTTTGACCCTATCGTTTACCTGATCCGGCATATTCGCAGCCGCTGTCCCTCTCCTGCGGGAATAGGGAAAGATATGCATATCCGCAAAGGCGGTCTTTCGAAGGAAATCCCTGGTGATCCCGAATTCTTCCTCCGTCTCTCCGGGAAAACCGGTGATCACATCCGTGGTCACAGCCGGATGGACAAAAAAGGAACGGATCATGGACACGCCCTCCGCATACTCTTCCGGTGTATACTTCCGGTTCATGCGAAGCAATGTCTCCCTGCAGCCGCTCTGGAGGGACAGATGGAAATGGGGACAGAATTTACCGATCCGGGACAGTTCTCTCAGGAATTCTTCCGTGATCAGACGGGGTTCCAGAGAACTTAACCGGATCCTTTGAATCCCGGAGATCCTGTCAATGGTTTCCATGGCTTCCAGCAGATCATGATTTGTATAACCTCCTCCGGAAGCGACCTCGTTATAGTTCAACCCATGACGGTCAAGTCCGTAGGAACTTAAATGGATCCCGGTGAGGATCACCTCTTTGTATCCGTGATCGGCAAGCGCCTGTGCTTCCTCCCGGATATCCCCCAGTTTCCTCGAGCGTACCCTTCCTCTGGCATAAGGGATTGCGCAATAGGAGCAGAACTGATTGCAGCCGTCTTCGATCTTGATATAGGCTCTTTCGTGTCCGGTGGTCTCCGGAACCAGCATATTCTCGTATTCCCCGGATCCTTCTTCATCCCCGGGATACGGGTTCCGGGATTGGGATCCCTTTACCTCATTCAGATGATCGGCAATGATCCCGGGAAGATCTTTCTTTCCCCTGTTCCCGATGCACAGATCCACTGCATCGTCCCTGAGCACGCCCTCCCGGTCCGTCTCCACATAACAGCCCACTGCCACCACCAGTGCGTCGGGATTTCGCTTCTTAGCCTGATGCAGCATCTGCCTGCTTTTCCGGTCCGCGATGTTCGTTACGGTACATGTGTTGACCACATAGACGTCGGCATATGCATCAAATGGCACAATTTCGTAACCGCATTCCGCCATTTTTTGTTGCATATATTCCATCTCATATTCATTTACCTTGCATCCGAGGTTCCGAAATGCTGCTTTTCGTGCTTGCATGGCTTGAAATTTTTGTCCTTTTTACTCATTGACTTTTTAAGTTGCCCCATTTAGTATAGAGGCAGAAGGTATGAACAAAAGGAGGATTTTAAAATGAAGACAGTACAGATTTCATTGAACTCTATCGACAAAGTTAAATCTTTTGTAAACGATATTACAAAGTTTGACTATGACTTCGACCTGGTATCGGGAAGATACGTGATCGACGCAAAGTCCATTATGGGTATCTTCAGCCTGGATCTGTCCAAGCCCATTGACCTGAACATTCATGCCGAAGACAACATCGATAGCGTTCTTGAAACCTTAAAGCCTTACCAGATCTGATCCGGTGATGCTTTAAGCAAAACCTAAGATTCAGGCACATCTTCAGGATGTGCCTTTTCTTTTACCTATTTCCAGGATCTGTGTTCCCTTTACCGCTTCTTCAAACAGTTCCCCGATCTTTTCCCGGAGATTCCCTTCATGCCGTTTGATCACATTCAGATTCGGCTTGGTCACGGGATGCTTTGCCACAAAGATGGTACAGCAGTCCTCAAAGGGAAGGATGGAAGTCTCGTAGGTTCCGATCTTTTCGGAGAGCGCTACGATCTCGTTTTTATCGAAACTGATCAGCGGGCGGAATACCGGCAGGCTGCAGACCTCGTTTGTCACTGCCAGGGACTGGATGGTCTGGGAGGCTACCTGCCCCAGGCTTTCTCCCGTTACCAGCGCCAGATCATCGCTTTTGACTGCCAGTGCTTCCGCGATCTTCATCATATATCTGCGCATGATGATGGTCAGTTCGTCATGAGGACATTTCTCATAGATATACAACTGGATCTCCGTGAAATTCACGATATGCAGACGGATCGGTCCGGTATAGACGGAGATCTCCTCCGCAAGATCGATCACCTTCTGCTTTGCTCTCTCGGAAGTATAGGGAGGTGCATGGAAATAAACGGCATCCAGCACCACGCCCCGCTTGGCGGTAAGATAACCCGCAACCGGGGAATCGATCCCTCCGGACAGAAGCAGCATGGCCCGTCCGTTGGTCCCAACCGGCATACCTCCGGGGCCCGGAAGGCTGATGGAATAGAAGTAAGCCTTGTCCCGAAGTTCGATGTGAAGCATCACATCCGGCTCATGCACATCCACACGCATCTCCGGATACGCTTCAAGCAGCATCCCTCCCACGATGGCATTGACTTCCATGGAAGGCACCGGATACTTTTTGTCCGCCCTTCTGGTATTTACCTTAAAAGTGACATTTCTGTGGGAATAGACATCGCCGATGTATTCGATGGCCTTTTGTCCCAGCACTTCGGGTTCCGCACTTTCCGTTTCGTACATCGGACAGATCTCGCAGATCCCGAAAACCTTCTGCAGCGCCGATACAACCTCGTCATAATCGAACCCGTCCCGGGCATAAACGAAGATCCGGCCGTCTCTTTTCGGGACGGTAAAGGAACCTTCGCATCTTTCCAGCGCCAGCGTGATCTGCCGGACCAGAGCGTCCTCGAACACATACCGGTTCTTACCCTTGATCCCGATCTCCGCATATTTGATCAAAAATGATGAAAACTTCATAAGGGTTTCTCCGCAGTAACGCAGCGCCATTCTCCCTGTGCGGTCTCATTCTTCACCGTAAGGCCGGCACTCTCCATCGCCTCTTTCACCATGGATTCTTTTCCTTCAATGATCCCGGAAGTAATGTAGATCCCACCGGGCTTCAACTGGTGTACGATGACGGGCGTGAGCAAAACCAGCACATCCGCAAGGATATTGGCTACCACGATATCATATTTCTCATATCCGACACGGTCCCGGATCTCCGGATCCGTGATGATGTTCCCGATGAGCAGTTCGAAATCCTCCTCCCGGATCCCGTTGCGCTCCTTATTGTCCGCAACCGCATCCACGGCACAGGGATCAAGATCCGTTCCCACCGCATGGGAAGCACCGAACATCAGCGACAGGATGGAAAGGATCCCGCTTCCGGTTCCCACATCCAGAAGTTCCGTGTCACCGGTGATATATTTACGAAGTTCCCGGATACAGAGCTGCGTCGTTTCGTGAGCTCCGGTCCCGAAGGCCGTACCCGGATCGATACGCAGGATCATCTTATCCCGGTCTTCCTCTCCCACTTCCTCCCAGGAAGGGATGATCAGGACATCATCCACCGTGAACTGGTGGAAGTACTGTTTCCAGTTATTCACCCAGTCAAGATCTTCGGTTTCGGAAACCTCGATGGTCCCCTCTCCGATATCGATCCCGAACTCTTTCAGTTCCTCAAGTTCTTCCCGGATCTGTTCAAGGATGGCTTCGGCAGTGGTCTCCCGGTCCTCAAGCATCAGAGTGTCTCCGGATTTTTCCACGAAAAAGGAAAGGTACGCCGTTCCGTCATCTTCCTCCGTTTCGGGAGGGATATCCACGAACATCTGCTCCTTTTCCAGCGCACTCAAAGGAATCCTGTCTTCCACCTGAGCTCCTTCGAGCCCGATGTCATACAGGGTACCGATAATGATATCTTCTGCTTCCGTTATGGTTTTTATACGAAATTTCTGCCATTTCACAGATGCGATTGTATCACAGTATGGGACAAAAGAAAACAGGTACGGAAGGCGCCTCCGTACCTGGAGCGGCATCCGATCGTCTGCCGTGAACCATTTACCTGTGAGCCTGTGTGTCCGACTCGCCCTTTATTCTACCCTGTTTCGAAAACATTGTTTACATAATATATTTGACAAATTCCGTTTTCGGCACATCGTTGTGATTTGTCTTTTCCTGTGTTATATTCATCTCTATGCTGGAAAGTTTCTTTATTGTGGGAACACAGGTACTGATCCTGTTCATACTGATCCTGATCGGATTCTTCTGCGGTAAGATCAGACTCTTAAACCACACGGGGGTCTCCTGCATCAATGATCTGATGCTGTACGTGGTAAATCCCTGTGTGATCGTTAATGCCTTTCAGCGTCCCTTTAACGGCGAAGACCTGAAAAATTTTCTGCTGGCCGCCCTTGCTGCCGTCATCGGGCACATCATTTCGGTTTTTCTGGGGATTCTCATCTTCCGGAAACAGGAAGAGAGCAGAAGAAGGGTCCTGCGTTTTGCCACCGCCTTTTCCAACTGCGGGTTTATGGCACTCCCGCTTCTGGATGCTCTGCTGGGAAGTGACGGCGTCTTTTACGGAGCCGCCTATCTGGCGGTCTTCAATATGCTGACCTGGACCTACGGTCAGTATATCATGGCCAAAGGATCCGAAGGGTTTTCCCTCCGCAAGGTCTTCCTGAATCCCAGCATCATCTCGGTATTTGTGGGACTGATCCTTTTCTTTTCATCCGTCAGCCTGCCGGTTCTTATCAAATCACCGGTGGCATATCTTGCAGCCCTCAACACGCCTGTTCCCATGATCATCATCGGCTTTACGATCTCGGGCCTGGAACTGAAACACATATTCCGTCTCGGAGACGAGATGGTGGCGGTGCTGCTGCGTCTGGTGGCATCTCCGCTGCTCCTTTTCGGGATCCTTTACCTCATCGGATTCCGGGGTTCCCTGCTCACGGCCTGTATCGTATCCGGAAGCGCACCCGTGGCGGCGCTTACCACCATGTTTTCCATCAAATTCGGCTGTGACGAGCACTTAAGTGCACGGCTTGTGGCTTCTTCAACACTGCTTTCCATCATCACCATGACGCTGATCGTCGGACTCGCCAACTATCTCTGATCATTTTGCGCGATATCTGCGCAGAAACGGAACGATCTCCCTGATGGCTTTTACGGTTTCGTCCATCTCCTCTTTGACCGTATATACGGACATACTGATGCGGATCGTCGCATCCAGACGTTCTTTTGACAGCCCTATGGCAGATAAAGTATCCGAAACACTCTTTTTCCGGGCGGCACAGGCCGAACCCGAGGATACAAAGATCCCTTTTTCTTCCAAAGCATGAAGCAGGACCTCGGACCGGACTCCCGGGACGGAAATGCTTATGATATGAGGGGCCCCGTAATTCCGGATATTTTCCTCAGGATCTCCGATCCCGGGAAGGTTCTCTTCCGTTGCTGCGGGAACCCCGTTTACAAAGATCTCGTCAAGTTCTCTCATTTCTCCGATGAAATCTTTTTTCAGTCCGTAGAGTCTTAACGCATCTTCCTCCAGATGTTCATGGATCAGGGACGCTGCTTTTCCGATGGCCGCGATCCCCGGAACGTTTTCCGTTCCGGACCGGAGGAGATTCTGCTGACCGCCGCCGTAGAGGATGGGACTGATCTTCACTCCGTCACGGATATACAGAAAACCGATCCCCTTGGGTCCATGGATCTTATGCCCGCTCACCGACATCAGGTCAATGTTCATCTTTTTGGGATTAAGGCGGATCTTGCCGTAACCCTGTACCGCATCCACATGGAAAAGGATCTCCGGATCCACGCTTTTGATCAGCGCTCCCGCCTCCGCTATCGGCTGGACGGCACCGATCTCATTGTTCACGTGCATGATGGAGACCAGGATCGTATCTTCGCGGATGGCCTCTTTCAACATATCAGGATCGATCAGCCCGTTCTTATCCACATTCAGGTAAGTTACTTCAAAATCTTCCCGGATCAGCTGTTCTACCGTCCGGAGTACGGCAGGATGCTCGATCATGGTGGTAATGATATGACGTCCCTTACGCCGGTTGGCACGGGCACATCCCATCAAAGCCATATTGTCGGCTTCGGTTCCGCAGGAAGTAAAAAGGATCTCCTTATCCGATACTTTCAAGGTATCGGCGATCAAGGAACGGGCTTCTTTTACGTAGCGTTCCGCATCCATCCCCTTGCAATGCATACTGGAGGGATTGCCGTAATCCTCCAGCATCACCCTGCTCATCACTTCCACCGCCTCCGGGCATACCCGGGTAGTGGCCGAATTATCCAGATAGATCTCTTTCAAAACTCACTCCTCCAACAGATACATCAAAACGGACATCACCGTCATGCCGGCGGTTTCGGTACGCAGGATCCGCTTACCAAGGGTAATGCTCACAGCACCGGCTTCCTGAAGGGTCTCAACTTCATCGGGATCAAATCCTCCTTCGGGTCCGATAAACACCGCGATCTGCTTCCCGCTTTCCACCCGGCCGAAAACCCGTCTCGTCTCTTCCATATTCTCCGCCAGTTCATAGGGGAGCAGGATCAGGTCACACTGCCTCTTTGCAAGATCCACTGCCTCTTTGAAAGACAGCGGGATATGAATTTCCGGAATGATCCCGCGTCTGCTCTGCTTGGCTGCGGCTTCCGCGATCCCCTGCCACCGTTCTGTCTTCTGCAGGGCCTTTTTCTCATCCAGTTTCACCACGCAGCGCTTCATCCGCACGGGTATGACGGCCCGGACTCCCAGTTCCACGTTTTTCTGTACGATCTCTTCCATTTTGTCTCCCTTGGGGAGTCCCTGAAAGAGAAAGATCCCGGAAGGAAGTTCGTGGGAATCTTCTTTGATAAAGCGAAGTTCGCATTCGATCCTGTCCGGGTTAAGGCTCAGGATCCCGCACCGGTATTCCCTGCCGTCCATGCCGTTTGACACGCTCAGCTCATCCCCGGGTTTCATGCGGAGAACATTTTTGATGTGATTGACATCACTCCCCAGGATGGTAACGGTATGCTCTTTGATCTGTTCGGGTTCCACAAAAAACTGATACATAGAATTAATTCAGATAGCCGTCCGGGGCATAGAGTTCTTCCCACTCTTCCCGGGGAACGGCATAAACTCCTTCGATCCCGTAATAATCCGCATAGAATGTATTGATCCAGTAACCGGGATCCCGTTCCATATCATTCTTATATGCCGTAGAGTAGGGGTTTTCCCATCCTTCCCGGTATCTGGGCACCACAATATCCTCGCGATGACCGTTCTCGTATGCGTTCACCAGAATCTCCACCCGTTCCTTCTCCTCCCGGCAGATCCGGGCCAGATTAACGAGATTCTCAAGATAGCCGAATACGAACAGCAGGCAGAGCACGCTGACAAATCCGTATTTCAGAGCCCGGAAAGAGATCTCACCAAGATCGATCCGGGTCACGAAATGTACAAATGCAATGATCAGAAAGACCGAAGCGCCGAAATAGACCCTGTCGCTGGTGGGTTCGATCACCGCCATTACGTAAATGGTGATCACGGCCACCGTAAGAAATACGATCCCGGGGTCATTCCGTAATTCATAAAAAGAGGAAAAGCGTTTCTGCAGGATCAGGATCACAAGGGCGATCACGATCATGACAAGCAGGGGCAGAAGCAGTTCTCCCACGGATACGGTGATCTTGTAGACATGGGAAAAGAATCCCACGATACCGGAATACGTACTTTGATTCACGACGGATTTGCGGCTTCTGGATCCGGGTCCGAACACCAGAAGGGCGATCCCCAGAAGGATCGACAGATGGGAGACGATCATGTAGGGACGGATGCTGTCCTTTAGTCCGATCCCCTTTTTCCGGTTATTTGCGATCTTGTTCAGGGTAAAGAACAGGATCAGTAAAAAGGCGCCCCCCGATGTATTCTCGTTGGACATACCGGCTGCGATCCCCAGGAGGAACAGCGCGATACAGGTAAGCAGCGGATGCTTTGCCTGCTGTCTGTTCAATACCGCTCTGTAATATGTGACGAAAGAAAGGATCCACATGATCCCGTAGAGATAACTGGCCGATCCCGCTTTCCAGAGGATCGTCTCGTCAAAGCTGACCAGGCATCTCCACATCAGCAGGAAGGTCATGATCAGGATACAAATGTCATATTTGTGATGCAAGCCGGCATTCCTGTAGATCAGCAGTCCCAGTCCGGCAAAGAGTATACTTCCGAAAAGATCGGACCAGATCTTGTTTCCGGAATAAAAGAAGGTGCGCATAAGAAGCTGATCGATGAACCGGCAGTTATTGCTGATATACTCACCCACATTCATCCGGATGATATCCGCATAACCGGATGCGCCCCGTACCTGGGACAGATATGCGATATCGTCCGAAAGATAAGGGGTAAGGATATTGTAGGCAAGTATGCAGAGAAAACTCAGAACGGGTATTGCATAAAAGATCAGTTTTCTTCTTTTTTCGATCCATTCATTCATGATGATTCTCCCAGGTCAGGTGATGAAGTTCGCCGTATCGTTCCATTCCCGTAAACCCCTGCTGCCGCAAAGCCTCATACAGGACGATCGCCACGGAATTGGACAGATTCAGGGAACGGATATCCGGCAGCATCGGGATCCTGATACACGTCTCTTCGTATTCCACGAGGATCTCCTCGGGAATTCCCCCGCTCTCCTTCCCGAACATGATAAAATCGTCTTTCTCATACCGGACATCCGTATAGGATTGATGGGCTTTCGTTGTTGCCATAAAGATCCGGGCTTTCCGGTTCTTCTCCCGAAACTCCTCAAAATTCATGTATCTCCGGTATTCCACGTTTTTCCAGTAATCCATCCCGGAACGTTTCACGCTTTTATCATCCAGCGCAAATCCCAGAGGTTCGATCAGATGGAGCATCGTCCCTGTGGCCACGCAGGTCCTTCCCATATTTCCGGTATTAAGAGCGATCTCGGGCTGATGGAGCACAATGTTCATTCGTGTTCCTCCTCCGCAACGGGAAGGCTGAAGATAAACTCCGAACCGATGCCCTCCGTGCTGATCACATTGATATTCTCCCCATGGGCCCTGATGATCTCCCGGGCAATGGAAAGCCCCAGACCGGTGCCTTTCTTATCCTTTCCTCTGGACAGATCCGATTTATAGAACCGGTCAAAGATCTGGGATAACTGATCCTTCGGGATACCGATCCCGCTGTCTTTGACCGAAACAAAGATCTTGTTGTGCTTTTCGGAGGTTTCGATCTTGATCACGGAATCGCGATGCGAGAATTTAATTGCGTTGTCAACGAGATTATACAGAACCTGCTTGATCTTTTCCACATCGGCCTTAACATAGAATTCCTCATCCGTCAGTGTCAGTTCTATGGCGATCATCTTTTCGATACAGACACCCTCGAAGACGGCAGCCACGCTGCGGATCACGGCATTGATATCAAACACCGAGATATCCAGCAGCATTCCCTGAGTATTCAGATTGTTCAGGGTCAGAAGTCCGTTGGTCAGTTTCCGCAGTCGCTCGGTCTCATCGAGCACGATCTTCAGATACTTCGGATGATCCTCCGGGGGAATGGTCCCGTCCAGCATTGCCTCAAGATAACCCTTGATGGAAGTAAGCGGAGAACGGAAATCATGGGATACATTGGCCACGAATTTCTTCTGATCGTCCTCGGAACGGGCGATCTCCTGAGCCATATAAGACACTGCCGCTCCCAGATATCCGATCTCGTCATCGGAATCCATGGACAGCTCATAATGCATATTCCCGGAGGCATACTGCTCGGTTGCCTTCGGGATCTTGCGGATAGGCATATACACCATATCCGTAAAGAAGATCAGAATGATCAGGGAAAGCAGGAAAAGAA
>JAEEGL014226047.1_pt1 | contig 12063 bp, 11 predicted proteins | sample 9134231 | NCBI WGS metagenome assembly JAEEGL01 (sample SAMN16246548, study PRJNA631951) | gut metagenome | biome: gut microbiome; feature: rumen; material: fiber-attached | host: Bos | place: Iran: Karaj | collected 2018-10
ACCGCCACTGGAACAAAGACGATTTTTCTTCCGGTATATTGAGCGAGACTGATGTTACTCATATTCTGGCTTTTGGGAATTCCGCACAATATCAGAACGCATTAACAATGAGAATCCGAAAGGAAATGCCGTTCTATGCGGAAGATCAGGAAAAAGGGACCAGGCTAATGGGTATCATGGACTTTGTAGCATTTGGAGATGATGAGATCCTGCTGATTGATTTCAAAACCGATGCTGCGCCCATGGAAGAAATACGCAGGCGTTACAGCAATCAGCTCAGGATCTACCGCAGAGCACTCCAGATACTGAAACCCGGCATCACGGTATCCGCTTTTGCCTGGAGTCTCCATAATAGTGAGGCAATTGAAATACAGTAACGGTTGTTTGAAGAATCGTTTCAAAACCAGGATGTAAATTATTTTGCATTCACTGAGAAACATTAAATACTCAGTTAATTTCAAAAATCATAAAAGCAGTGAGGCTGCAGCGGGATCATATCAGCTGATCACTGCTCAGCTTCACTGCTTTTTCTACTGTGAATTATCGTTCGGCACAAAGAACCGGATCAGATAATAGGCAGTCATTCCTATCATGATCAATGTGCCAACAATAAGCATGTAGTACCCGGCGGAGAGTTTGAAATAATCTTCCGGCTTAAAGAAACTGTCCAGCCCAGAAGCCTGAAGCAGATCTTTCGCCTTTTTGTACTCATTCAGCGCCCGCATTGCTTTCGGCACAAACAGTGCAAAGAAGACGGCTCCACACACACTGTATCCAACTTTCGGTATTTTCGGAATCACGATTACCGCAATTGCCAGCAGACAAAGTATGCGTGTAATCATCACCTGCCGATCCAGAGAAAGATCGTGCAGATCAAACGGGTAGTTTAAACCAAACAGGCTGAACCTTCCCACTTCCATAAAGGTTCCTGCTAACAGAATAACAGCGCCGATAATGGCCACAATTGCCGGTACCGAGAAAACATCCTTCCAGCTTTCCTGTTTGTTGTCCACTATTGTCTACCTCCTCAGGCAGTTTTACCCGTTCAGATAATTCATATATTCCTCATATGTCATGTGAGGAACAAAATTCTTTTTCACTTCTTCGACCTTTTCCGGATGTTCCAGAAGATCTGCGACAATTGATGCCAGCAGCTTGGACTGTACAATATAAATCTCTTCCGGATCACTGATCGCAAGATCCTTGCCATGGATTGCTCCGGTAAATCCATTATATCCAAACTGGATAACCGGTTTGAACATACTGACATCGCCGACATCACCCGCCGCCGGGCTTGTCCCCTCATGATGGATCTGGTTTGGTTCCGCAAACTCTAGCATATGTTCATACACCACTTTATTCAGTGTTTCATCCTGATGGAGCGGCAGATAGCCTGGTGTATCTTCTACTATCACACTGCCGCCGATCGCAGCCGCACAGCATTCTGCCGCATTGGTAACTCTGCGATTCAGATCGATCACAACATCCGGATTAACAGAGCGAACATAGCATTCATAAATCACTTTATCCGGAATCGAATTTACCGTATTGCCCCCATAAGCGATCATGCCATGGACCCTGACTACATCCTGATCCCGAAAGGTTTCTCTCAGCATGTTAACCGCATTGAGAAACAGCGCGCACTCATTCAGGGCATTGATTCCCTTATCCGGCAAAGCGGCCGCATGACTCGCCTTTCCGATGAAGGTGATTTTCTTGTATATAAATCCGCTTAATACAGATCCGACACTGAAGCGATATCCGGAACTGCCCATCGCATGGAAATGAAGTATAACATCCGGATCATCAAACAGGTGTTCCGCAAGCATGTTCTGTTTTCCGGAACAGTATCGTATCTTTCCTTCCTTCACCAGCCCTTTGCGGTATTCAATATCCGTGAATTCTTCTGCCGGTGTAAAGAAAACTGTCACTTTTCCCGGAAGCTCCTTCATGGTTTCCTTCAGCGCCGTCAGTGCACCCACTGCGATCACAAGCTGCGTGGAATGCCCACATGCGTGTGCAGCACCGGTCTCTGGATCTGCACATGGATGTCCCGGTGTCGGGATCGCATCTAATTCAGCAATAATCCCGATATGCGGACTGCCTTCACCAATCGATACTGAAAAACCAGTAATATCGAATTCCTGTTCAACTTTGATATCATGTCCTGCAAGCCATTCTTTCAGATGTGCCGCCGTTTTAAATTCCTTAAATCCGAGCTCCGGACAGGCAAACAGCGTTTCGCCAAGAGCCAGCAGTTCTTCACGATGATCATCAATATACTGAAACAGATTATTACTCATAAGTGAAACCTTCCTTTTTCAATACCATTATACTTCTGCGATCACTCTGCACGGCAATCCTGTAGCTCCGACCAGTTTCATAGGAAAGACATAAACCAAGCATTCATCTGCCATCTTAAGCACTTCAGTAAGTCCACATAAATTCTCTATCGCAAATACATTCCGGTCTGCACAAAACTGATCATACTCCGTATGTTCCTCTGCTCTGCGCATACCCGCAAAATCAAGTCCGATGATCGCAATCCGGCATTCCGTCAACGTTCGAATCAGATCTTTTGAAAGCTGCGGATGTCTGTGCCGATACAGTTCTGAACCATACTCATTCTTTTCAATGAAACCTGAGCAGAAAAGCACCGCCATTCCTTCTTCAATTCTCGTAAGATCAATATCTTCGACGGTGATCTCACGATCCGTAATACTTCTCACATCAAACAGGATCGCTTTCCGTCTTGCGTATTCCAGAGGAAAAACCCGATTCATTACATCGAAATGGGTTCCGATATGACCTCTCAGTTCCCCTTTGTTACCTTCTGTTAAAACGGCAATATTGGTTGCCAACGTCAAATCAATTAACATACAGACTACTCTTCCTTTCAGAAAACGCATCGGTGTGATTTCGTTTCTTTGTCCCTGTTTCTGAACTTCTATTGCGGTGCCCGATAAAAACAAAAGGGCGCGAGCGCCCTTGTTTCAAGAATGATCAACCAGCAATCTTGTCTTTTAAGGCACTGATTGCGTTCTCTATATCACTGATCTGTGACTTCTTGATGTAGATATCTTTTTCAAACCCTTCTTTCATTGCAGGGGTTTCAGCTATTCCAATCCGGTATTCCAGATCCTCGAGCTGATTGTTCAGAGTCTTGAGACGTGCCTCTTTCTCCTCAAGCTCTGTCTGCAGCTTGGCTACTGCAATTGCCTTCTTGCCGGACCAGAATACTTCCTTGGCTTCATTAAACTCATTCCAGAGACGATCGTTTTCTTCGCGTCCGGAGTAACCGGCAGCTCTCCACTCAACATCGAGTGCCTTCATACGATCCGTATTTTCACGGGTATAGGATTCTTCAGCTGCGATCTTCTTTGCTTCTTCAATGAGTTTGTTCTTGGTATCGATGCTCTGCTTGAACTTTTCATTACGCTCATCAAAGAATTCCTTACGTTTCTTATAGAATTCATCGCGAACCGCATTGAACTCCTCCCAGAGGGTATCATCGAATTCACGTCCCGCAGAACCGGCAGCTTTCCAGTCACCGAACAATCCGTTCAGCTGATCTCCTGCCGCTTTCCAGTTCGAGACATTGGCAAGCAGATTCTTTGCGCTTTCGATAATCTGGGCCTTCTTTTCCTTTGCCGCAGCCCGGTTGGTATCCAGATTGTCAAAGAATTCCTTGCGGCGACGATCAATATCTTTCTGAAGATCACTGATCTGCTTCGCAAATTCGCGATCCTTATCCTCTCCGGCAGAACCGATCTCCATCAGCTCTTCCCGAAGCTTTCCGGCAGCAGCCTTAGCTTCCTTGAAATTGGTAAGCTCTGCAATTGCCGCAATCTTATCAATAACAGCCTGCTTCGCAGCTGTATTATCACGGATTGCTTCTGCGCGGGGCGCATATTCTGCAAGTGCTCTTGCGAAACGCTTCTCAAGCTCCGCATCCTTTGGCGTATTCCAGTTCTTCATCGCATCCCATTCAGCTTTGATGGCATCAAGTTTTTCCTGTCCATCTTCACCTTCATAGTCACGGGCGATTTCTTCTGCATTCCGGCAAAGCGCCTGCTTCTGACGAAGCTGTTCTTCCATGACGTTTACCGCATCATCTTTATATTCGGTTCCATACTCCGTTTCGCCGCCTTCCGCATTTGAATGTGTCCAGCTGAACATGGTATAGTCACCGCCGCAGTCAATACCGTACCAGCGTCCATGTCCGTCATTTTCGCCGTCTCTCGGTTCCACTGCATTTCCATCTGCGTCTTTTGCGCCGTAAAGAATCTCTACGACATAACCGCCAAATGCTTTATGCTCTCTTCTTCTCTCCTTCAGCTTTTCGTCATTAAATACAGGTCTATTCATTCCATTGCCCCCTTGAAATATCTAAAGAATATTATTTCACATTTTTTCATAATGTGACTAATTAAATATAAATGCATGTTTACTGAACTGCGTATTCAAACAGCACGGTTTCGTGTTCTATGCCTTCCGCATCTTTCTCATAAACCGATACGGTACGCGGTGTTACTTCGGCAGTCTCACTGTAACGGGTATACGACGTTTCCGTGACCTCATCCTTTGTACGAACGGTCACTCGATAATAAGCTTCCTGTTCATTGTCTCCGACTTTCTGGATTTCCGGGTTTTCAAGAAGCTGTATATCAATCAGCTTTACACTGCCATTTTCAACGACCATCGTCCGCAAGATGGAATATACCCCCTGTTTTACAAGACGGGAGAAATCATTATATATTCCTGGATTCAGTGCCTTCCCGTCTACAATGACAAACCATTGCAGATCGTCTGCTGCTTTCTGCGGATCTATCGTCATATCCGCATCTTTGATAGCTCCAAGTTCCCAGGCAACCTCATCGTCTCCGGTCCACCCTGCACAGGCATTGCCTTTCTGAAAATGAAAGGTAACACTGGCAGGAATGCCGCCGGCAGTCTCATATCCCTCCAGTGAAATATCACTGTCTTTCAGATAATAGTAGGTCTTTCCGTAGCACTTGGTTTCTTCTCCGGAATGAAGCGCATTTTCACTATCTTTTGCCAGCGCGTAGGCACTGCGCACACCGGAGAATGTCACACTGCTGTCTGTCTTTCCCGTAAACCAGGTACCAAACGGCACACGCCAGGTACGGTTAACATCATCCGTTCCCTTTACTGTGACAAACGGCATGAAATACAATGCCGCAAGAATCAATACAGCTGCTAAGATCCGCTTCAGCGTGCTGCTCATTGAGCCCCTCTGTTCCGGCGTTCAATTTCCATGATCAGATCAACGCGGTGAGCATGCCTGCCGCCTTCAAACTGTGCATTCAGGAATTCTTCAATCAGAAGCTTTGCCGTCTCTGGACCAACCACACGGGCACCAAAGCACAGAATATTGCAGTTATTGTGCAAACGGGAATACCGGGCAGTATACGCGTCGGAGCAGACACAGGCACGGATCCCGTTAACCTTATTGCAGGCAAGACTAATGCCAAGACCTGTTCCGCAAACCGCAATACCCAGATCTGCATTGCCGCTCGCCACCATATTGGCAACCATTTCACCAATGACCGGATAATCCACCGCCTTTTCTTCGTCGGTCCCGACATTGATCACTTCATAGCCCTTTTCCTCAATGTAAGGAATCAGCTCCTTTTTCAACTGCACTGCACTATGATCATTTCCAAATACGATTTTCTTCATAATCTTTTAACCTGCTTTCTTCTCCTTGTTCCGGGAAACATATATTACGATCAGTCCTGCGATCATCATAAATATCGAAATGAACTGCGAAGTGGATAATCCAAATAAGAAGCCTCTGGCTTCATCACCACGGAAGTATTCGATAATGAACCGACCGACGGCATAAAGAACCAGATAAAGACCGGCGGTCATCGACCGTGTTTTCTCATTACAGTAAGTTTTGTAAAGAATATAGAACAGTACGAAATCTCCGAAGGAAGAGATCAGCTGTGTTGGAATCAGTTTAACACCTGCCGGCGCAAGGGAACCTTCCGGGAACACCACACCAAGTCCTGTTGTTTCCTTGCCATAGCAGCATCCTGCAAAAAAGCAGCCGATTCTGCCGAATCCCTGTGCCAGCGCAACTGCCGGCAGCATCAGATTTGCATATGCCGGAAATGACAGCTTTCTGAATTTGCACCACAGCCATCCTCCCAGAAGACCGCCTAAAATTCCTCCATAGACAACCCAGCCGTCCGCACCAAGATAGGCCATCGGATTCTTCAGAAACGCATTCCAGTTTGTCAGTATATAAACGATCTTACTTCCAAGAAAACCTGAGATCAGGCACACAAACACAAGATTATCTACTTCATTCGGATCCAGTCCATATTTTCTTGCCATGCGTTCTCCATAGAAAAACGCCATCAGGATCCCTATCGCTATCATCACTCCATATCCATGAATCGTAAAAGACCCAATTCTTAACCAATCATTAAACATATAGCCTCCAACGCATATTATAAAAGGAATACTCTTCGAAAGAAAAGAAAAGAACCCGGGAGTTCTCACTCCCGGGACAAGAATCACTTTATCTCTTCTTTGGAATCCTCTGCGGATGGCTCTGCCGGCTCTTCGGAAGACGTTTCTGCAGGTGCTTCCTTCTGCTCCTCTTCCACAGGTTCTGCAGCAGGCTTTTCGGAAGGAATCTCCGGAACTGCTGGCGTGACCGGTGCAGAAAGCTCCTCACGGATCGCGGACATGCCGGTAGCGGTTGTATTCCAGTCTACATAAGCAGCAGTACTTTCCTCTTCCTCAGGAACCGGTTCTTCTTTCGGAGACTGTACCACTGGTGGCTTCGGTTTTTCACGAGCCTCCATAAATTTCTTGATCTTTCCGGACAGATACAGGGTTGTATACAGATCGGTCAGACCACTGTAGAGCAGTGCTCCTCCTGCAACCTGCAGCATCAGTTCTGCACTCGGAATCAGATTAAACATGATCAGAATTCCGGCAATGATCGAAATTGCCGCAAGCACCAGGAACTGCCAGCTGTTCGGATATCCGATTCTCGCCACATCCACACCATTCTGAAGCTTCAGAATACCGCTGGCGATCAGTGCAATCGCAAGCAGGAACGGAATAAGTGACTGAAAGACATCCTTATGGTAAATAACCATGACACCAAGAAGAATCTTGATGATGCCGGACGCAAAATCATTCCGGAATAAAGATAACCGGATGTCCATCATAAAATACATGACGATACTGATAATTCCATAAATAATGAGTGCTATACCGAACAGATCACAGAACAGCTCTCCCATTTTTCCCGGATAAAGCAGCAGAAGAATACCCGCAGCAATATAAAGAATCGAGTACGCAATTGATGTCCATTTCATTCTGTCAAGCATGAACAAGACTCCTTTCCCCTTATAGGTCACATTCTGATAAAACTGTTTTTATCATAGCACACACCTAATGAAAAGAGACGGTCACTCCGTCTCTCTTACTGTATTTCGATTCCGACCCGTATGGAGTCATCATACTCGTTGATCTTGGCTTTATATTTCTCATAAAGACCAACCGGATCAGCCACATGCGCTTCATCTAATTCCTTCATCGGAATGACCTTGAAGTTATGGTATCCGTAATCATAATACGTATAGATCAGATCCGCCCGCGGATCACTGATTGTGATCGTCGTGTTATCTTTGTCCACGGTTTTCTCAATCGTAACACCGCCGACCATTCCAACAAGATTCGGTTCATCAATCTGGGCGGAAACCATGTTGCCCATAGCATAGTAACAGATCGTTTTGCCATCATTGACCCATTCAATCGGCTGAATGACATGCGGATGGTTTCCAATAATAATATCAGCTCCGTTTTCCGAGAGTTTCTGTGCCAGCTCCCGCTGTTCATCATTGGCTTCCATGGAGTATTCCGTACCCCAGTGCATTGCCACTATGACCACATCACTGATCTCGTCGGCACGTTTTACCTGATCAAGCAGTTCATCCACATGTTCCGGATAGATATTTACGATGTATTCATACCCTTCCGGCGGCAGAAGACCATTACAGCCATAGGTCCATGAGAGGAAGGTATAGGTTATCCCATTAATCTCATAGACATTCAACGCATCATGCGCTTCCTGGGAATCATAGGTACCGGCCATATGAACTCCATACTGTTCTTCCTGCTTGCGCCAGTACTCACAGGAACGGTTAATACCGGTCAGTCCCTGGTCCAGAGAATGGTTATTCGCGGTGGAAACGAGGCGGAAGCCAAGATTCACCATCGCGTCGCCTACTTCCTGAGGACTGTTAAACGTCGGATAGCCATGCAGGCCTAACTCCGTTCCTCCCAGGATTGTCTCCTGATTGTAGTATTTCAAGTCATAACCTTCGGAAAGCCTGCCTATATTTTCCAATATCGGCAGAAAATCATAGCTTCCATTCCCAAGGTCCGCATCCATCCATACCGTACCGTGAATCAATGCATCTCCGGTAAAGAAGAACTCCGCCTTGTAATGTTCCGGTTCCGGTGTTGGTGTCGGTTCTTCCGTCGGCTCGGCAGAAACTGCCACTTCGTTCGGTTCCGCCTTCGGATGGTTTTTCAGGTAGAACAGACCGGCGCAGACAACGAGCAATACCGCCAGTACAATCCATACCCAGTTTCTCAGCTTTCGTTTCTGCCGTTTTGCCATAGTCCTTTCCCCCTAACTGCTGTTTTATTTTCGAATACCGAATGCAATCGCACATCCCGGTTCGATTTTGTTCTTCGCACAATAGTCTTCGATTTCCTGATAGTTCTTAATCACGATATAGTCAATCGTTTTCCAGTCGCGCTCCAGTCCGTGCGCATACAGAAAATCTTCAACTCCGGTTTCTGCTGCTGTCTCCGGCACCAATGTAACATGCGGGCTGTTGTCATCCAGCCAGTTCCAACCCAGCAGAATGCCGTTTTCTTCCGGAAGAGCTTCTTCATACATGAAGGTCATCCAGTCTTCAGCATGTCCTCTGCCGTTATAGAAACAGGTGTTTCCGATAAACAGTTTGCCGCTTTCATCTCGATAAAGTACAACAATATTCTGAAATACATCGAGTTTTTCTTCAAATCTTACAACTGTAGACATTATTCAAATCCTCCTTGAAACAATCATATCATAGACGCCACAGATCAAATTTCAAATGCGCCACCCTCATTCTTAGGACGGCATATCACCTGTATCCCCTTTCAAATACCGCTTTTCTGAATCCCCTTTCAATACTTTTTTTCTAATTTGTGCGTGTATATAATAGGAGTCAGGTACAGACAGAATCTCTGGTTTTCAGAAATCTGCTTGGTTTAAGGAAATCATTTGATTGTTACAGTATGAGAATACTATTTTCCATCATCTTTTTAGTTCAAATTATAGCTCTGGCAGTCTGTGGTTTTTATGCGCGCAAATCGCATAAGGAAATTGCACCTTCCGTCAGAAAGCTTTTGCGTTACCTGATTCCTCCGGTGATTGGAAATCTGATTATCGTCGCCTCCGGCAACAAGCTCATTTCAACGGTCGGCTGCTACATCTATTTCATCGGCATGGATTTTGTTATTCTGGCCCTGCTGCTCTTTACCTTCAGCTACTGCCGGTTATCATGGCCCAGCCGGAAACTGCGCTACTTTGTACTTGCCGTTCTGACAATTGATGTTGGTCAGCTTTTGCTGAATCCTTTTTTTCATCATGCGTTTCGTACAGAGGCGATTCTTGTTGACGGATATAACTATTATCGTCTGATTCCATATGCCGGTCAGACATTTCATCGCGTTGTCGTGTATGCCATTTACCTTTCAGCCGTAATCATCTTTATATTTAAAACATTCCGTTCTTCCCGGATTAATTCTGAGCGGTATTCCGTAATTCTATTCGTCATGCTGTTTACCGGCATTATTCAGACATTCTATATCTTCTCACGCGCTCCGATCGATGTTTCCATGATCGGCTACGGTCTGTTCGGCATTCTGGTATTCTACTTCTCCCTCTATTACCGTCCGCTGCGTCTGATGGACCGCATGCTGGCCGGTATTGCCGCAGAGATGAATGAAGCGCTCTTCCTGTTTGATTCCAATAACCGGTGTATCTGGGCAAACAAGCCCGGAATCGAAATGGCCGGTTTGAAAAGCAATGATTTCGATGAAGCAGAAGAAAAACTCAGTAATCTGTTTTCGCAGTATGCCGACAAAAAAGACGACTGGACCACAACCCAGATCTCCGGAAGCGGAAAAGACGCAAAGCACTATGTGCTGGAAAAACATGCCGTAAAGGATGATCGAGACCGATTCATCGGTTCTTTCCTCAGTGTGCGTGACATTACCGAACAGCAGAATGCACTGGAAGAAGAAAAATATATTGCCCGTCACGATTCGCTGACCGACCTGTATACACGTGAATATCTGTACGACAGGATGAAGAATACCCTCGAAAAGAATCCCGCGACACTTTATTATGTTATTTTCGCTGATATTCGTGAGTTCAAGATCATTAATGATATTTTCGGTAATGAATTTGGGGATTTTGTTCTTTTGAACATCGCTGACTGGATTCGAAACACGTTCACGCAAAGTGATGCGGTTTTTGGACGACTGGCCGGTGATACATTCGGTATTCTGCTGCCGAAAGAGAAGTTCGACCCTGAAGTAGTCGAAAATTCCCTCTCCTCTTTTGTTGTCCGGAAGGGAAATGCATCTCATTCCGTCCTTGTTCATCTCGGTGTATATGAAGTCAATGAACCGGATATCAAGATTTCTGTCATGTTTGACCGTGCCCATATGGCACTCTCTTCCATCCGGGATCAGTACAAAACGCATATTGCCTACTATGACGATAATATGCGTGAAAAAGTTCTCTGGAACCAGCACATTTCTTCTCAGCTCCACAATGCGATTAAGGAACGCCAGCTGCAGCCATATCTTCAGCCAATCGTTGATCAGAACGGAACAATCGTGGGTGCAGAAGCACTTGTACGATGGATTCATCCAACCGACGGATTCCTGTCTCCGGCAATGTTTGTTCCGGTATTTGAAAACAACGGCATGATCTCTGAGGTTGACCAGTATATGTGGCAATGTGCCTGTGAAATTCTGGCACGATGGGAGAAGGAAGGTATTGACCGCTTTATCTCCATCAACATTTCACCGAAAGATTTCTACTTTATGGATGTAGCAGAAGTCATAAAGAATCTTGCAAAACAGTACAGCATCTCGCCGGGCAAGCTCAGAATCGAGATAACGGAAACGGTGATGATGGCTGATATCAATACCCGCATGTCTCTGCTTCACGATCTGAAACAGAACGGCTTCTACGTTGAGATCGATGATTTTGGAAGTGGATATTCCTCATTGAACATGTTAAAAGATATGCCGGTTGATCTTCTGAAAATCGATATGGCATTCCTGAGCAAGTCAAATAACGAACAAAAAGCGGAAAAGATCATTCACAACATTATCAACATGTCATATGATCTCGGCATTTCTCCTCTCAGTGAAGGCGTTGAAACAGAAACACAGTACCATATGCTTTCACAGATGGGATGCCAGCTGTTCCAGGGCTACTACTTCGCAAAGCCGATGTCGGTTACAGACTTTGAAACATACTGCCGGCAGAATTCCGGCTGCACAGCTAAATAAATACTAAAAAACGTTATGCATTATCCACGCCGATTGATTTGTGTAAATACCGCATAACGTTTTTCTTTTTTATAATTCCGGCTGATCCTGATGTCTTCCTTTCAGCTGCTTCAGATTGATATTTCTTGAAACATATACAAGACGGAACTGGTTTTCCGGAATCATCCGGTAAAATTCCTTCATAATACGGTCAATGACCATCTGAACATTCTCATCCGGCAGATTGGTAAACAGTACGATACGCTGTGTACTTGAGAATCTCGCCGTAACGTCTACCTTTCGTACCGTATTGTTGATAGCCGCCTCCAGATATTTCATGACCATGGTTCGGGCGGATATCGGCATGCTCGCATTATCGCTGAACAGTATGGTTAACAGGACCAGCTGTACAGTCTGTGCATTACGAATACCAAGGTTCCGAATCAG
>JAEEGL015735772.1_pt1 | contig 12063 bp, 10 predicted proteins | sample 9134231 | NCBI WGS metagenome assembly JAEEGL01 (sample SAMN16246548, study PRJNA631951) | gut metagenome | biome: gut microbiome; feature: rumen; material: fiber-attached | host: Bos | place: Iran: Karaj | collected 2018-10
TGGGGCGGCGACACCGAGGTGTGCCGCATCTCCGCCAAGACCGGCGAGGGCATCGACGAGCTGCTTGAGACGGTCATCATGACCGCCGAGCTGGCCGAGCTGCGCGCCAACCCCAACCGCGCCGCCAAGGGCACCGTCATCGAGGCCCGCCTGGACAAGGCCCGCGGCCCCATCGCCACCCTGCTGGTGCAGAACGGCACCCTCAACCACGGCGACATCATCATCGCCGGCACGGCCGTGGGCCGTGTGCGCGTCATGACCAACGACAAGGGCCGCGCCGTCAAGCACGCCGGACCCTCCGTGCCCGTGGAGATCACGGGTCTGGCCGAAGTGCCCGCCCCCGGCGACGAGTTCGCCGCCGTGGAAGACGAGCGCATGGCCAGACAGCTGGTGGAGCAGCGCAAGCAGCGCATCAAGGACGCCGCCGCAAAGCTCACCCAGAAGGTCACCCTCGACAACCTCTTTGCCAAGATGCAGGAGGGCGAGATGAAGGAGCTGAACCTCATCGTCAAGGCCGACGTGCAGGGCTCCGCCGAGGCGGTCAAGGCCTCCCTGGAGAAGCTCAACAACGAAGAGGTCCGCGTCAAGGTCATCCATGCCGGCGTCGGCGCCATCAACGAATCCGATATCCTGCTGGCCTCCACGGCCAACGCCATCGTCGTGGGCTTCAACGTCCGCCCGAACGACGCCGCCCAGGCTGCCGCCAAGCGCGACCACGTGGATATGCGCATGTACCGCGTCATCTACGACGCCATCAACGAGATCGAAGCCGCCATGAAGGGCATGCTGGCGCCGAAGTACCGCGAGGCCGTCATCGGTCACGCCGAGGTCCGCCAGACCTACCGCGTCAGCGCCATCGGCACCATCGCCGGCTGCTACGTCCGCGACGGACGCATCACCCGCGACGGCCAGGTGCGCGTCCTGCGCGACAACATCGTCATCCACGAGGGCAAGATCGGCTCGCTGCAGCGCTTCAAGGACTCCGTCCGCGAAGTCCAGGAGAAGTACGAATGCGGCATGAGCATCGAGCGCTTCAACGACATCAAGGAAGGCGACGTGTTTGAGTGCTTCATCATGGAGGAGATCCCCCGCTGAGGCACAGCGCCCATAGAGAAACCACAGCGCGGGGCAGCGCGGTCTGACCGCCGCTGCCCCGCGGTTCTTTGATCCAACGCCCCCTGCTTAGGAGGCACCCGCCCGACAAACACTGTACAGATGGGAGGAACCCCCATGTCTACCAACCGAATCGGACGCATCAACGAGGAGATCCAGCGCGAGCTCAGCGCGCTGCTGCGCAATGTGAAGGACCCCCGCGTCCAGAAAACCATGATCTCCGTCACCCGCGTGCAGACCACCTCGGATCTGCGCTACGCCAAGGTCTACGTCAGCATGCTCGACAAGGACCAGACCAGGGAGGTCCTCAAGGGCCTCAAATCCGCCGGCGGCTGGCTGCGCCGGGAGCTGGGCGCAAGGCTCCAGCTGCGCTATACCCCGGAGCTCGTCTGGGAGGAGGACACCTCCATCACCCACGGCGCCCGGATTTTCGACATTCTCGCCACCCTGGACATCCCGGAGGATGCGCCGGAGGAGACGGGCAATGATGACTGAGCTTACTATGGCCCGGGCGCTGCAGGCGCTGGATCGGGCCGTGATCCTCACCCACCGCCGCCCCGACGGCGACACCGTGGGCTGCGCGGCGGCCCTGTGCCTGGGACTGCGGGCGCTGGGCAAGCAGGCAGTTATCCTGGAAAACTCCGAGCTGACGGACAAATACACCCCCTATTTTGAGGGTCTGACCTGCGGCGCCATCGACCCGGACGATACCATCATCGCCGTGGACGTGGCGGCGGAGGACATGTTCTCCAAGGGCCTCGCGCTGCCCCGGCCCATCGACCTGGCCATCGACCACCACGGCACCAACTCCGGCTATGCGAAAAAGAGCCTGATCCGGTCCGACCGGGCCGCCTGCGGCGAGATCGTCTATGACGTGCTGCGGGAGATGGGCGTGCAGATCACCGGCCGGATCGCCGAGGCTCTGTACGTGGCCATTTCCACCGACACCGGCTGCTTCCGCTACTCCAACGTCACCGCCAACACCCTGCGGGTGGCGGCGGCCCTGCTGGATGCGGGGGTGGACGCCTATGCGGTCAACCGGAAAATGTTCGAGCTCAAGCGCTTCGCCCGCCTGCGGCTGGAGGCCTATCTCACCGAGACCATGCGCTTCTATGCCGACGGAAAGATCGGCGTATGCCTGATCCCGGCGGATATCCGCCAGCGCCTCGGTCTGACCGAGGACGACGTGGACGACATCTCCGGTTTCGCCCGCATGATCGAGGGCGTGGAGCTGGCGGCCATGCTGCGGCAGATGCCGGACGCCACGAAGCTCTCCCTGCGCTCCGGCCGGCTGTACGACTCCGGGGCCATCTGCAAGGCCCTGGGCGGCGGCGGCCATTTCAGCGCCGCGGGCGCCAGCCTGCATCCCGACCCCGAAAAGGCGGAACGGCAGCTTCTGGAGGCCGTCTACGCCCTGTATCCCGAATTGAGGCAGTAATATGCCCAGCGGGATCCTGATCATCGACAAAAGTCCCGGCTGGACCTCCCAGGACGCGGCGGCCAAGCTCCGCGGCCTGTACGGCGAACGCCGGGTGGGCCACGGCGGGACCCTGGACCCCATGGCCACGGGGGTGCTGCCCGTTTTCCTGGGCCGGGCCACCCGGGCGGTGGAGTTCTTTGAGCACGCCGAGAAGGAATATGTCGCCGGCGTGCGCCTGGGGCTGACCACCGATACGGAGGACACGTCCGGCGCCGTCTTATCCGAGCAGCCCGTGCATGCGGCCGAGGCGCAGGTGCGCGCCGCCGTGGAAGCCCTCGCGGGCGAGCGGGAGCAGGTGCCGCCCATGTACTCCGCCGTGAAGATCGGCGGCCGCAAGCTCTATGAGCTGGCGCGCGCCGGCAAGGAAATCGAGCGAAAGGCCCGGCGCATCACCGTCATCGAATCCGAACTGCTGGACGGCGGCGGGGCGCACTGGCGCTTCCGCGTACTGTGCTCCAAGGGCACCTATGTTCGCACCCTCTGCCGGGAGCTGGGGGAAACCCTCGGCTGCGGCGGCTGCATGGAATCCCTGCGCCGCACCCGCGCCGGCTGCTTCGGCCTGGACGGCGCCCATACCATAGAAGAGATCATGGCCATGCCCCCGGAGGCGCGGCTTTCCCTGCTCCTGCCGGTGGACTGCCTGTTTTCCCGGTATCCCGCCCTTCCGCTGACAGAGAACCAGACCCGCCGGGTCAAATGCGGCGGTACGTTCAGCCTGCCCTGTGCCGACGGGACCTATCGCTTCTACGGGCCCGACGGCGAATTTCTCGCCCTGGGCCGGGTCGAAACCGGTACGGCCTCGACCGTCAAGAGTTTTTTTGAGGTGAATTGATTTGCAACCTTCATCCGTCATCGCCCTCGGCTTTTTCGACGGCGTCCACCTGGGCCACATGGCGCTGCTGCGCACGGTGCGTCAGCGTGCCGATGCGCTGGGTCTGCCTGCCGTCGCCCTGAGCTTCGACACCCATCCCGACGCGCTGGTGCGCCGGACGGCCGTGCCCCTGCTGAGCACCACCGCTCAGCGGGAGCGCCTCCTGCGCGCCGAGGGGCATATGGACGAGGTGCGCTTCCTCCATTTTGACGAGGAATTCATGAACATGCCCTGGCAGACCTTCCTGGACGAGATCCTCATCGGGCAGTTCGGCGCCCGTCATCTGGTCTGCGGCTACGACTACCGGTTCGGCGCCGGGGGCGCAGGCACGGCGGAACTGCTGGCGAAGGCCTGCGCCGAACGCGGCCTGGGCTGCGACATTGTGGACAAGGTGGAGCTGGACGGGATCACCGTCTCATCCTCCCACATCCGCAGGCTGCTCGCTGCCGGCGACGCCGCCGGGGCGGCCCGCTTCCTGGGCAGGCCCTACTGCCTGACGGGCCGGGTGGTCCACGGCAGTGCCCTGGGCCGCACCATGGACACGCCCACGGCCAATCTTGTGCCCGATCCTGCCCTGCTTCTGCCGAAACGCGGCGTATATATCACCCGGGCCCGCTGCGCCGCCGGCGAATTCGCCGCCGTCACCAATGTGGGCACCCGGCCCACGGTGGACGGGGACGGCGTGCGCGTGGAGGCCTGGCTGCTGGACTACGCCGGCGACCTCTACAACCGGGAAATCGAGCTGGACTTTTACACATACCTGCGCCCGGAGCAGAAATTTGGCGATCTGCAGGCGCTGCGGGACGAAATCATCAAAAATGCCGATCAGGCGCGGGCCTATTTCATTGCCCGCGCGGAAAGGGAGGAATTATGAAAAAAACATTGATCCCCATCGGGCTTCTCGGCGCGGCTGCGCTCTTTGCCCTGCGCCGGCTCCAGCTGGCCAAGTCCTATGACGGCAGCGGTCTGATCCCCAGGGGCGACAAGATCTCCCTGGCGCTGTATCTGGTCTGCGCCCTGGCGGCGGTCCTGATCCTGGTCCTCTGCCTTCGGGAAAAGCCGGGCATTCAGAGCCCCGCAAAGCAGAATAAGCTTCGCGGCCTGCTGGCCGTCATTGCAGGTCTTGCCCTGCTGGCCTCCTATCTGCCCCCGGCTTGGGAGGGCGGCGCGAAGCTGATCGTGCTCATTTTTGCCTTCTGCGCCTCCTGCGCCCTTGTAGTGGAGGGTCTGTACCACATGGGCGGCGCGGTGGGTTCCCTGCTGGGCGGATGCATCCTGCCGGTGTACCTGGCGGCGCTGCTCATCAGCGACTACCGCGGCTGGAGCCACAATCCTCTGGTGGCGGATTTCTGCTTCCCGCTGCTGTTCCTTGTGAGCGCCATGCTGGCGTCCTATCACCTGGCGGCCTTCCGCGTGGGCCGGGGCAAGCGCCGCACCACGGCCTTCTTCGTGGGCTGCGCTCTGCTGTTCGCCGGGCCTGTCCTGGCAGGCGGCGGCTGGCGCTCCGTCCTGCGCGCCCTGGCGGTCTGCATCTACCTGATCGCGGAGTTCTTCCCCTACCTGGACGAGCCGGAGCCCCTTCCGGAGCCCGAGCCCGCCGCGGCCGAAGAACCGGCTGCCGCCGGGGAGACCGCCGAAGCGGACGCACCTGACGCATTCGATATCCCGGAAGAAATCCCCGAGGCGGCGGGCGACGCCGTGACGGAAGAAATCCCCGCGGAGGAGCTCCCCGAAGCCGCGGAAGATCCCGCGGTGACGGAAATCTCCGAACCGGCGGAGGAAGCCGCGGCGGAAATCCCCCAGGCAGGGGAAGAGATCGCCCCGGAACTCTGATAAAAGAATAAAAGCAAGCCATTGCATTTGTGCAATGGCTTGCTTTTTTCTTTCCATGCGGAATTACAGTGCAAACTGGTAGACGCAGAAGGCCGCGTAAATCACCAACAGGCCGATGCCCTGCGCGCGGGTGAGCTTCTTTTTCGCCAGGGCCGGGATCGTGAGCAGGGCCATGACCAGCAGCATCACCGGGATATCCACCACCAGGGAGGAGTTCATCCCCGCGATCTGCTTGGAGGCGGGCACCGGGAAGGGCCGGAGGGCCGCCGAAACGCCGGTCACCAGCACCAGATTGAACAGGTTCGCGCCGATGATATTGCCCAGAGACAGGGCGCTGTGGCCCTTGACCAGGGCCGTGATGGCGGTGACGAGCTCGGGCAGGGAGGTGCCCAGCGCCACGAAGGTCAGGGCGATGACGGATTCCGGCACGCCCAGGGCCTGGGCGATCTTGGTGCCGTTGTCCACCAGCAGCCGGGCGCCCACGGCGATGGCCGCCGCGCCGATCACCAGCAGGAGCAGCAGCTTGACGATGCTCTCCTCCGCCTTCGTCTGCTCCGTGGCCGGGGCTGCGCTTTTCATGGCCTGCCGGACCGTGATGCCCATATAAATCACAAACACCGCCAGCAGGCAGAAGCCCGCGATCCGGGAGAACTCCCCGGCGGCGTAGGCGAAGTAGGCATAGAGCGCCGCGGCCGCAAAGAAGAAGATCACCGGGATGCGGAAGCTGGCCCGGTCCACCTTCGACGGGCGGATGGCGCAGGTCAGGGCGCAGATCAGGGCGGTATTGCAGATGACCGAGCCGATGGCGTTGCCGTAGGCGATCTCGCCGTGGCCGGAAACGGCGGAGGTGGCGGAGACCATGACCTCCGGCAGGGTGGTGCCGATGGAGACCACGGTGGCGCCGATGAGCAGCTCCGGCACGCCGAAGCGATGGGCGATGCCGCTGGCGCCGTCGACGAACCAGTCGCCGCCTTTGATGAGAAGCAGGAAGCCCAGGAGGAACAGCAGAACGGGGATCAACATAGCGTTATGCTCCTTTTCAATTCATAGAAATCTACATGCCTTTGGACGCTCGGGATCAGGAAAGGTTCCCGAGTGATTCATGCTGCCGGAGATTCTTTTTGCGGCGGCGGCGGGACCGCACCACCACATAGACCATCATCACCACGGTGATGAGATAGGGAATGGTCGCGGTCAGATCCGAGCTGATCACGCCCTGCAGGCGGTAGCCCAGGGCGTCGAAGAAGCCGAACATCAGTGCGGCCAGATAGGCTTTGCTCGGGTTGGCGGCGCTGAAGATGACGCAGGCGAAGGCGATGAAGCCCCGGGAATTGCTCATGTTTTCGGTGAAGGTGCCGTTGAGGTACCCCAGGGACAGGTGGGCGCCCGCCAGGCCGCAGAACACGCCGCACAGGATGCTGGCCAGCCACTGCATCCGCTCGGGACTGACGCCGGCGGTGCGCAGGGTCTCGGGCTGCTCGCCGGAGGCCCGGAGCCAGAACCCCCAGGGCGTCTTGTAGACGAACAGCCACATGAGGAGCACCAGGATCCAGGTGACGTAGACGAACACCGAATGGTGATTCAGGATCTTGCCCAGGAAGGGGATATGGTTCAAGAAGTTCAGGTGCAGCCGGGGCAGGCTGGTGACATGGTGGCCGGAGGTGCCGGACAGGCCGAAGATGGCCCGGGACAGGTAGGCCGTGGCGCCGGCGGCGAAGGTGTTCAGCGCGCAGCCGATGATGAACTCATCGGAGCGCAGCTTCACCACGAACAGGGCGAACAGCAATCCGACAAGGACGCCCAGACCCACGGCAGCCAGGACGCCCAGGCCCGCCGAGGCGGTGAGATAGGAGCCGATGACGCCGACGAAGGCGCCCAGCAGGATCATGCCGTCCATGCCGATGTTCATGATGCCGGCATGCTCGGTCAGAGCGCCGCCCATGGCCGCCAGGGCCACGGGGGTGGCGCTGCGCAGCATCTGATTGAAGGTGCCGGGGGAGATGACGGTTTTGAGCAGAGACCAGAGTTCACGCATTGGCCCGCACCTCCTTTGCCTTGCGCCGCGACTCCAGGCGCCGGGCGATGGCGCTGCGCACGCCGCCCTCGGCGGCCATGAAGAAGATGACCAGCGTCTGGATGATGAGATAGATCTGATTCGGCACCTTCGCGTTCAGCTCCATGCCCGCCGCGCCGATCTTGAGCACGGCGAACAGCAGGCTCATGGCGATGGCGGTCACGGGCTCATAGCGGGCGATCATGGCCACCATCAGGCCCTCGAAATAGTAGTCGTTGCTGACGCTGGATTTGAAGATGTGCTCCGCGCCGTAGACCCGCAGCATACCCACCAGGCCGCACATGGCGCCGGAGACCAGCATGCTGAGCAGGACGATCCGGTCGGTTTTCATGCCGGCAAAGAAGGCGAAGCGGGGATTCTGGCCGGTGAGGCGGATCTCATAGCCGGCGGCGGTCTTTTTCAGCACGTACCATACGAAAAACGCGACGGCCGCGGAGAGGAAGATGCCGGTGGAGAGATTGGAGCCGGGGGTCAGCTTGCCCAGCCAGAAGGCCTTGGGCAGGTTGCCGGTGCCGGCGACGATGTTGTTGTTGGGGTTTTTCCAGGGCCCCTTGGCCAGATACTGGCAAATGTAGACCGCCACCGTATTGAGCATGATGGTGGTGATGACCTCGCTGACCTTGAGCTTGACCTTTAAGATGCCCGGGATGAAGGCGTAGGCGGCGCCCATGGCCATGGCGCCGAGGATCGCGCAGGGGATGGCCAGCCAGGCAGAATGCCCTTTGAGGACCACGCCGATCTGCGCCGCCACGATGGCGCCCAGCAGGAGCTGGCCCTCGCCGCCGACGTTGAAGATGCCGGCCTTGGCGCCCACGATGCAGGCCAGGGCGCAGATGCACAGCACCATGGCATACTCCAGGGTGTCGCCGATGTGGCGGGCATTGGAGAAGGCGCCCCGGAGCATCTCCCCGTAGGCGCGGGCCGGGGAATAGCCCGTCAGCGCCAGCACCAGGGCCCCGATGGCCAGGGCCAGGACGATGCTGACGGACAGGGAGATCAGATAAGAGATGTTTTTACGTTTCATTGGCAGCCTCCTGGGTGCGGTCGCCGGTCATATAGTAGCCCAATTGCTCCCGGGTGACGGCGCCGGCCTCGAATTCGCCGGTGACGGCGCCCTCGTAGAGGGTGATGATGCGGTCGGAAAGCCGCAGGACCTCGTCCAGGTCGGCGCTGGAGAGCAGGATGGCGCAGCCGTGATTGCGCTTTTCCATGATGCGCTCGTGGATGAACTCCGACGCGCCGATGTCCACGCCGCGGGTGGGCTGGGCAATGACCAGGGCGGGGGTATCGAAGGAGAATTCCCTGGCCACGACGATTTTCTGCAGGTTGCCGCCGGACATGTCGCCGGCGGGGGTTTCGATGCCGCCGGAGCGCACGTCATAGCGCTCGTAGAGCTCTTTGGTATACTGCCGGACGGCGTCCGCCTTCAGATGGAAGCCGAAGCGCAGAAAGCGCTTGTCCCGCTGGCGGCCGGTGAGCAGATTATCCGAAATGCTGGCCTCCTCGCTGACGCCGGTGCGCAGCCGATCCTCGGGGATGTGGGCCAGGCCCGCGCCGCGGACGGCGCCGGGGTCCCTGCCCGTGACGTCGGCGCCGCACACCAGCACCTTGCCGGAATCGGGCTTACGCAGGCCGCAGACGGCCTCCAGCAGCTCCGACTGGCCGTTGCCCTCGATGGCGGCGATGCCCAGCACCTCGCCGGCGCGCACGCTCAGACTCACGCCCCGCACCGCCGGGAGGCCCCGGCTGTCGGAGACGAACAGATGTTCCACGACGATGGCGCTCTCACCGGGCGTTCCCTCCCGCTCCAGGCGGTCGAAGAGCACCTCTCTGCCCACCATCAGGGAAGCCAGGGAGGCCTGGGTGACGTTCTTCGTCTCCTCCACGCCCACCAGCTTTCCCTGCCGCAGGATGCCCACCCGGTCGGAGATGGCCATGACCTCGTAGAGCTTGTGGGTGATGAGGATGACGGTCATATTCTTTTCCCGCACGATGCGCCGCAGCACCGCGAAGAGCTCGTCGGTCTCCTGGGGGGTCAGCACGGCGGTGGGCTCGTCCAGGATCAGGATGTCCGCGCCCCGGTACAGGGCCTTGAGGATCTCCACCCGCTGCTGCTCGCCCACGCCCAGATCGCGCACCTCGGCCTCGGGGTCCACCTGCAGGCCGTATTCCTCGCAGAGCTCCCGCGTCAGCGCCATGGCCTTCCGGTCGTCGAAAAAGATACCGGCGCGCCGCGGCTCGCGGCTGAGCACGATGTTCTGGGCCACGGTGAAGGAGGGCACCAGCTTGAAATGCTGATGCACCATGCCCACGCCCGCGGCGATGGCGGCGCGGGGCGTATGCTCCGTCACCCGTTCTCCGCGGATATATACCTCGCCCTCGGTGGGCTCGTAGATGCCGTAGAGGATATTCATCAGGGTGGATTTGCCGGCGCCGTTCTCGCCCACCAGGGCAAACACCTCGCCCCGGCGGATCTCCAGGGAGATATCGTCGTTGGCCAGCACGCCGGGGAAGGCCATGCTGACATGGTCAAAGCGGATGATGCTTTCAGGCAACACGCCACCTCCTCCAATGATTCATATAGTATGCTTTCCGTCACGCCGGTACGCTCATCCGCCGCCGCTCCGCGCGGATACGGATCGCCGCGGTCCCGCGGACGGGCAAATTCAGCAAAAGGCTGCCGGGGGCAGCCTTTTGCTCGGTTTCATTTTATTTTCTGGTGCTGTCGACGGTGATCTCGCCGCTGACGATCTTCTTGGCCAGATCCTCCACCTGCTTCTTGACCTCGTCGGGAACCTGCTGGGTCATGGTGTCGTCGCCGTAGCCGACGCCCACATAGCCCGCGGACAGGTCCGCCACCCAGGTGGTGCCCCACTTGGAGCCGTCGCCGCCCAGATACTCGGAGACGGCGGTGTAGATGGACTGGCCGACCTCCTTCTTCATGGAGCAGATGATCTGCTCGGGGGCGATGTACTTCTGATCGGAGTCCACGCCGATGGCATAGAAGCCGTACTCCTTGGCGGCCTCGAACACGCCGGAGCCGGCGGCCGAAGCGATCTGGAAGATGACGTCGGCGCCCTTGTCGTGCAGGGCGATGGCGCATTCCTTGCCGATGGCGGCGTCGTCATAGGTGCCGGTGTAATTGGTTTCGACGCGGATATCGGGGTTAAAATACTTCGCGCCCTGCTTGTAGCCCACGATGAAATCGTTGATGGTGTCGGAGTCCTCGCCGCCCACGGCGCCGATGACGCCGCTCTCGGACATCGCCGCGGCGACGTAGCCCGCCAGGAAGGAGCCCTCGTTCTGGGCATAGGTGATGTTGAGCACGTTGTCGATGGGCTCGGAGGTGGCATTGTCGATCCAGATGAATTTTACGTCGGGATAGTCGGGGGCGACGGTCTCGATGTCGTAGAACTCCCAGCCGACGCACACCACGATCTGGTTCTTGTCGGCGGCGTTGCGCATCTGGGGCTCATGGTTCTCGTTGTTGCATTCGATGGTGGTCACCTTGACGCCCAGATCCTTGGCCAGACGGTCGACGCCCTCCTTGGAGGAATCATAGAAGGAGCGGTCGCCGAAGGTGCCGGCCACGACCAGCGCCAGGGTCACATCCTCGCCGGACTCGGCGGGCTTCTTTTTGGCGCAGCCGGCAAACATGCCGGCAAGGATGGTCAGCGCCAAAACAATCGCAATCAGTTTTTTCATTTCGGTACCTCTTTCTGTCGGTTAATTTCGCAAGATACAGCGTCATTATAATCCCCGCCGCAGGGAAAAGCAAGCATTGCAGGAAAGAATTCTCATTTTGTGTACAATTGTACGCCGCAGGCCGACACAGGGCCGTTTTTTCCGCAGGAGCGCGCGATTTGACAAAAAAACGCGTATCGTTTGTGATTTTTTGCCGGATAATGATTGCGTCGGAAGGAATTTTATGTTATTATTGTTTATTATCAATGGCATTGAATCTTCAGGAGGACGAACCGTCCTCTTATCAATCGAAAGGGGTAAAAGATCTATGGCACATAAATATGTATACGCCTTCTCCGAAGGCAACGCGAAAATGCGTGAGCTCCTCGGCGGCAAGGGCGCCAACCTGGCGGAAATGACCAACATTGGCCTGCCCGTCCCCCAGGGCTTCACCATCTCCACCGAGGCCTGCACCCAGTACTATGAGGACGGCCGGCAGATCAACGAAGAGATCCAGCAGCAGATCATGGACGCCATCGAGCAGATGGAGCAGATCAACGGCAAGAAGTTCGGCGACAAGGAAAACCCCCTGCTGGTTTCCGTTCGCTCCGGCGCCAGAGCCTCCATGCCCGGCATGATGGACACCATCCTGAACCTCGGCCTCAACGAAGAGGTCGTCAATACCATCGCCGAGAAGTCCGGCAATCCCCGCTGGGCGTGGGACTGCTACCGCCGCTTCATCCAGATGTTCTCCGACGTCGTCATGGAGGTGGGCAAGAAGTACTTCGAGCAGCTCATCGACAAGATGAAGGAGGAGCGCGGTGTCAAGCAGGACGTGGAGCTGACCGCCGCCGACCTCAAGGAGCTGGCCGAGCAGTTCAAGGCCCAGTACAAGGCCCAGATCGGCTCCGACTTCCCCTCCGACCCCAAGACCCAGCTGATGGAGGCCATCAAGGCCGTCTTCCGCTCCTGGGACAACCCCCGCGCCAACGTCTATCGCCGCGACAA
>JAEEGL016470690.1_pt1 | contig 12063 bp, 11 predicted proteins | sample 9134231 | NCBI WGS metagenome assembly JAEEGL01 (sample SAMN16246548, study PRJNA631951) | gut metagenome | biome: gut microbiome; feature: rumen; material: fiber-attached | host: Bos | place: Iran: Karaj | collected 2018-10
ACCGCCGGTGACTTCACCCGCAGCGAAGAGGCCGGGGATGATTTCGCCGTTCTCATTCAGCACGTGGCGCTTGGTGTCAACCACGAGACCACCCATGGTGTGATGCGTGGAGGGAGCCATCAGACGGACGAACACGACGGTGTTATCCAGATCGTAGGTTTCGGTCTTGTACTTGCCGTCTTCGCCCTTCTCGACATTACCGATGGTGCGGGAGAAGACCTTCTTGCCGATCTCACCGAAGTCAGCGGAACCGGTATTGGCCTTTTCCATAACCGCCTGGTCATAGGCCTTCACGGTGGCCAGCATGGTTGCGGCGTCAGCGGTCACATTGGCAAATTCAGGCTTCGCAAGGACCTTGGCCAGCTCTTCTTCGTTGCACTTGATCTTGTAGTAACGGCCGGCAAACTCGTCCAGCGGCAGCTGAGCGGTGGGCGGGCCGGGGATGTACTGATCCGCGTTGAAGAACTCAATGAAGACGCCGGGCGTTCCGTTCAGTTCCATACCATTGCGGAACTCAGCCAGGGACAGCACGTCACGCTCGGAACCCTCATCCACAAAGCGCTTGCCGGTGGAGGGGCTGACCCAGCAGGCATAGGTGCCGCTGCCGAAAGCCAAGTTGCCGTTGTCCACCCAGGAGATGGGCATCAGCTGGGTGAAGTTCATGCCGGTGGTGGCAGCGCCGACCGCCTGCGCCATCACGATACCGTCGCCGATCTGGGAGGAACGGTTGGTGGTCTTGGTGGACTTGGTCAGATAAGCGGAATCCCAGTACTGATTGTCCTTCAGCACCAGATCAATGTTGGCCGCATAACCACCGGTGGCCAGGATGACACCCTTGGAGGCATGGGCGGTGACTTCGGTGCCGTCAAACATGACAGCCTTCACACCGGTGACCTTGCCGTCCTCGACGATCAGTTCCTTGGCGGTGGTACGGGTCAGGATGTTGTCTTCACCGATGACGGCGAGCGGTCCTTTGAAATAGGGAGTCCAGTTGCCATCGGGGCTGGTGTACTCGTTTTCACGATCCCACAGCGCGCCGATCAGGGTGGGCTGGGTCTGTTTGAATTCAGCACCCATGTCTTCCAGCCACTCTTTCAGGCCCTGGCCGCCTTCGATGAACTGCTTGACCAGATCCGGGTTGCCATAGATCCAGGCGGACTTATCCGCGGTCTGGCGCAGGCCGCCGTAATAGGTCTGGAAGATATGCAGGTTCAGGGTGGAGAACAGCGTCAGCTCGGTCTCGGGCGTGCCGGCATCGAGCTTGGGCTGCGCCCAGTCCAGATAAGCCTGGATCTCTTTCTTCAGATCCTGCAGGACGGGCAGATACTCCGCATGGACACCATGCTTCGCCAGCTCAACATCATCGCCGGCAACGAATTCGTTGGTCTTGTAGAACTCTTCGTCGAAGGGCTCTTCGCTCCAGGACAGGATGTTCTTGAGTACGTCGATGCAGCCGAGGCTGGACTTGACTTTTTCACAGACCTCGCCGGTACGGGCATAGACGCCGGTGGTGGCATCCGGATCCGCCGGATCCCAGACCAGGTAAGGCATGACAGACTGGAACTGACCGCCGGAAACCAGGGTGTTACCGCCGACTTCAGCGTTCTTCTCGATGACCAGGACTGAATTGCCGTTCTGGGTCGCCTGAGCGGCTGCAGCGATTCCTGCACCGCCGGCGCCGACCACGACGATATCAACGGTCTTTTCAATGGGGGCGGAAGCGGTATGCTCAATCTTGTTGGCCTTGAAGACAGCCAGGTTCGAGCAGCCGGCATCTTCAGCAGCGGCGTTCACGATCTCGCGCAGGGCGCGGCTCGTAAAGGTAGCGCCGGAAACGCTGTCCACGCCGGAACCATTGGCTTCGATCATTTCGGGGATCATGATGCTGAAGGCATCGGTTCCAACGTGACCGGTTTCCATGGAGGAGGTGACTTCGATGGCGGTGAGGGCGGTGTCGGAGAAGGTCACCTTCGCAGTCACATTGCCATTGTAGCCATAGGCAGTGGCCTCATAGTCGCCAGCGGTGAAAGACAGCTCCGGAGCCTTTACTTCAACACCGGAGAACGCGGCGTCCGCAATGGCTTCCATAATGGCTTTGCTGGTAAAGGTGGCACCGGTGGAGACGTCCACCCCTTCGGGGCTTCCGGAGGCGAGGATCGCTTCGATCAGCTTCTCGATGCTGGCGGCCCGGTCGATCCCGGCGGACGGATAGGTTTCTCCCGAGTCATCGACAGTCAAGGCGGTGATTTTACCGTCTTCAATGGTCATCTCGACCTTGACCTCGCTGGCAAAACCCTGGGCAGAACCTGTCTTTGTTTCCGCATCCGCGGAGGCAAAGGCCAGCATGCTCATCGCCAGGCAAAGGGAGAGGATTAGGGCAACGATTTTCTTCATGGGATTCCTCATCCTTTCTGTATTTGGGTTCTCATGAACCCTGCGGTTTGGTACGTACTATTTTAATCCGCGGTAAACGATTGCGTCAATCTGTATACAGGATACTTATGAAAATGCAAGCAATGAAGAAGTACGGACAAGAACAGAGAGGAGTTGCTCCGAACCGGCAAAGATACTATAATGAGAAAACGCAGGTGAGGGGAAAGGAGGCGGAAGGTCCATGAATGCATCCACAAAGAGGATCGCGCGATTCGGTTTGCTGACAGCACTGGCACTGGTGCTTGGGCTGATCGACCGGGCTGTTCCGCTGACGGCCCTTCTTGGCGGCGCTGTACCGGGAATCAAGCTGGGCCTTGCCAACACCGTCCTTCTCTATGCTGTTTACCTGATGGACTGGAAGAGCTGTGTGCTGCTGATGCTGACGAAAGTCGTGCTTTCCGGCTTCCTCTTCGGATCCCTGACGGCGATCCTTTACAGCCTGAGCGGCGGTGTGCTCAGCCTGCTGGTGATGCTGCTGGTCCGACGCAAACCCGCCGCCGGTGCATTGGCGGCGGCCGGATTGGCTCTTGCAGCAGATATATGGCTGCTGTGCCGGAATCCGCATCCCGCCGGGCAGCGCCTTTTGGCGGTGATCCTGATCGCCGCTGCCTTCGCAGCATCAATCGCAGTGTTTATCCTGATTCGCAAAGGGATCATCCGGGGCGTGATGGGGACTTCGCTTTCAGGCGCCATTGCCCATAATGTCGGTCAGGTGCTGATGGCATGCTTCGTGCTGCACTCACCGCAGCTGCTGGTGACCTATCTGCCTTTTCTGGTCGGTATCGGTGCGGCAGTCGGATGCCTGACCGGCATCGTGACGGAGCGGGTGCTGAAGGCGCTGAAGTTTCAGGATTATAAGGAGAGAGATCGTTGAAATACAGGTACGGGATCATGGCGATGCTGCTGGCAGTGATACTCCTGTGCAGCGGGTGCAGCGCGGAGAAGGAACCGCAGAAGGTTTCGGAGGTCGGGTTTTACCTGGACACGGTGATCACGCTGACGGCTTATACGGAGAATAATCAGCTGCTGAAGGACGCGATGGAGGAATGCGGCCGGTATGAAAAGCTGCTTTCCCGGACGATCGAAGGAAGCGACGTATGGCGGATCAACCATGCGAAAGGTGAACCGGTGGAAGTTTCTGATGATACGGCAGCCATCCTTCGCTGCGCGGCAGGGATCAGCAAAATGAGCGGCGGAGCCTTTGATATCTCCATCGCACCGGCATCCACCCTGTGGGATTTCACTTCCGGCGATGCAGTACTGCCGGATGCGGCAAAACTGGCGGAAGCAGCAGCCCGGGTTGACTATACGCAGGTCCGGCTGGAAGGTAATACGGTTACACTGCCGGAGGGGATGATGATCGACCTGGGCGGTATCGCAAAAGGTTATATCGCGGACCGGGTGAAGGCATACCTGGAGGAGCGGGGCATAGGGCATGCGATCCTGTCATTCGGCGGAAACATCGTAGCGATCGGAAAAAAGCCGGACGGCACAGACTGGAAAGTCGGGATCCAGGATATCGACAAACCGACGGGCGCATATATGCTGGTAGCGGCGAACCGCGGCGGATCCACCGTGACAAGCGGGATCTACGAGCGAGGTTTCGAACTGGACGGAGTATACTACCACCATCTGCTGAACCCGAAGACGGGATGGCCGGAGCAGAACGAACTCGCCTCGGTCACGATCCTGTCGGAAAGCTCCATGGAGGGGGATGCACTGGCTACGGCGGCTTTCATCCTCGGAACAGAGAAAGGGCTTGAACTGATCAACAGCCTGGAAGGTATTGAAGCAGTGTTTATCGCCAGGGACCGTGGAGTGACTTATTCATCCGGAGCAAAGGATTATATCATTCAGTGAGCGGGGTAGGAAAATGAAACGCAGGATTGCTGCGGTACTGCTGGTTATGTTTCTGGCTGCCGTAGGATGCGCTGTATCAGGCGCAGACGCGCAGGAGGACGCTGAACAGCCGTATTTGGGCCAGGTATCGGAGGAAGATCCATCCATCGGTTATGTACTGGTTGAGAACCGGAATCAGTATGGTTTGCTGCCGCTGCCGGCGGAAGGAGAGTATACGAAAACCATCCGGCAGGAGCTGGCGGATGGATCGGAATATGTGAATGTGATCCATGTTACCCCGACCGGGTTTTGGATGGAAAAATCCAACTGCGAGGGACAGGATTGTGTTGATGAGGGAGAGGTTACGCTGGAGAACCGCCAGGAGCGGATTCTCGGGAATATGGTCATCTGTTTACCGCATCAGCTGATGCTCTATCTGATTACCCGTGAGGAAGCAGTAAGTTTTTTGTCTCAAGGGCGTTAAGGGCGGCGGTGATGCCATCCGCCGCAGCGGAGACGATCCCGCCGGCATAACCGGCGCCTTCACCGACGGGGAAGAGCCCGTGAAGGCCTTCCGCTTCACCGGTGACTGTGCGGGAAAACCGCACAGGAGAGGAAGACCGGGTCTCCGGTCCGGTCAGTACAGCATCCGGATCAGCAAATCCTGACAATTGGGCATTCATCGCACGAATGCCCTTTTTCAGATCATCGGAAATGAAGGCGGGAAGAACTGCCCGCAGGTCTGCCGGGACAACACCGGGTCGGTAACTCGGCACAACGGTTCCGAAACCTGATGAGGCTTTGTCCGCCAGAAAATCTCCGACACGTTGGGCAGGAGCCCGGAAAGCGCCGCCGCCGGCACGGAAGGCGGCTTTTTCAATGCTGCGCTGGAGAACGAAGCCTGCCAGGGGATGTTCATCTCCAAAATCCTCCGGACGGACGCCTACCAGCAGGGCAGCGTTGCTGTTTTCCCCGTCCCGGGCATGCAGGCTCATGCCATTGGTGACAACGCCACCCGGCTGGGATGCCGCGGCGATCACCTCGCCGCCCGGGCACATACAAAAGGTATAGACGCCCCGGCTGTCCGGCGTATGACAGATCAGTTTGTAGGAAGCGGCACCAAGGGCCGGATGGCCGGCAAAGGGACCATACTGGGCGCGGTCGATCATCCGGCGGGGGTGTTCGATGCGGACGCCCATTGCAAAGGGTTTCTGCTCCATGCGAACCCCCTGGGAAAACAGTGCCTGAACCGTGTCGCGGGCGGAATGGCCGATGCAGAGGAGGACGGCGTCTGTCCGGAACTCGGAACGTTCTCCGGCATGGCTGAGAATCGCGCCTTCGACATGCTCGTTACGGATGATGAGTTCTTCCAGACGGGTCTCGAACAGGACGGAGCCGCCGAGGGAGATGATCTCTTCCCGAATGGAAGCTACGACACCTTTCAGCCGATCGGTGCCGATGTGCGGTTTCTGGTCGATAAGGATCTCTTCCGGCGCACCGTGTGCCACGAAGGTTTCCAGGATGTTTCGCACATGCGGGCTTTTAATGCCGCAGGTCAGTTTTCCATCCGAAAACGCGCCTGCTCCGCCTTCCCCAAACTGGACATTGGATTCGGGATCGAGGATGCCGCTTTCCTGAAGGAGCAGGACATCCTGTGTGCGCCGGTCGACCGGCTTGCCGCGTTCGATAAGAACAGGGTTTGCTCCGGCCCGGGCGAGGGACAGGGCTGCAAAGAGACCGGCGGGACCGGCGCCAACAACAAGGGGAGGTAAACCTCTTCGGCCTGAGCTGTTTATTGACCGGGTTTCATGAATTGATATTTTCTGGAGATTCTTGGAGTGGTGGAGAACTGCCTGTTCATTTTTGAGGGTCAGGTCGACGGACAGGACAAAATGGACATCGGATTTATTCCGCGCGTCGATCGACCGGCGGGACAGATGAAAAGAGAGCAGCTGGTCAGGTGACAGCTTCAGTTTCTGCCGGATCAGAAGGCGCAGGGATTCTTCTGTGTAATCAAGCGGAGCAGAAAGATTGGTCAGTCGGAGCATAAGGCATTCATTCTTCTTTCCAGGACTTCGGGACGGGCGACAGACCAGCCGAAAAAGCCCATTACACCACCAAGTTTCTGGTACAGGCCATGGCTGTAAGCGACCAGCTTCGCTTTCTCCAGATGAAGGGTTCCGTTTCCGTCGAGCAGATCATCGCGAACCATTACGCCTGTCACCTCGCCGATGAACAGATCGTGACTGCCGAGTTCCAGCATCTGACGGACTTTGCAGCTCAGGCTTACGGGAGCGCCGGAAACTGCCGGGGCGATCTTCATGGTTTCTGCGGGCATATAGGTGAGGCCGGTTTCAGCGGCCTTGTCCACGTCTTTACCGCTGCGAACGCCGCAGTAATCCACCGCGCGGCACATCCCCTCGTCTACGAGGTTCACAACGAACTCCCCGGATTCTGCGATCAGGTCATGGGAATAGCGTTCCTTCCGGACGCTGATGGAGACCATCGGCGGTTCGGAGTTCACTGTACCGGCCCAGGCCAGAGTGATCATGTTTTTCTTCTCCGGGTTTTCCGGATCAGCGCAGCTGACCAGCACCACCGGAACGGGATTCAGCATCGCAGATGGGGAAAGAACGGTATAATTCGGCTGTGCGTGTTTCATGACATACACCTCGCATATAAAGGGGGCTTTCCGATCGCCCTCTTAAAACCCTTCGGTCATCATTTCTGAGAGGGGGAGTCAGCTTGCCTGATAAAGGGACTGGCGTACCGGAATGCTTGAAGTATAGCATAATTAGTGTATAATAGAAATGTTATGGAGTCAATGACGGGAAAGGAGGAGAGCACCTTGAACGATTACAGGGGAAAGCATATTTCTTCTGCGCCGTGGGTGTCTTCGGCCCCGTCTTACCGCGGCCGGCACCGCATCCGCAACCGGAGGCATCGCAAGTGGTATATCCTGGTGCTCGTGCTGGTGCTGCTGATGCTCGCCTGGCCGTTGATCGAAGCCCGGCTGCTTACGACGGAAAGGGTTCAGCTGAAGGCAGACCAGCTTCCCGCTGAAGCCAATAACCTGAAGATCGTCTATCTGAGCGACATTCACTACGGCTTCTGGTTCTCCGACGCGGACATGAACCGCCTGATAGCAAGGATCAACAGCCTCCGGCCTGACCTGGTGCTTTTTGGCGGCGACTATGCGACGGATCATCAGACAGCGGTGGAGTTTTTCAAAAAACTACGCAACGGGGAAAAGATCCGCTCGCGTTACGGGACCTACGGAGTCGTCGGGGAAACAGACCGGGGTGAGTCAAACTTTGACCTGGAAGAACTGACGGAAGCGATGGCCAACGCGGACGTGGAGCCGCTGGTCAATCGTGCCGTGCCCGTACATATCGGAGCGGCAAAGATCTATATCGCAGGGCTGGATGACGTGATCGCCGGGAAGCCGGATCTGAAAGCAGTTTCCCGCAGCGTAAGCGCTTCGGACTATGTGATCTTCCTGAGCCACAATCCTTCCGTGATCCCCGATGCACAGCTGGCGAAGGATTCATCGGGCAACCTCGGGTGGTTCGACCTTGGCCTGTTCGGCCATACGCACGGAGGACAGATGCTGTTCTTTTCCTCTTTCCTGGCGATATCAGACGATATCCCGGAGCGTTACAAGGGCGGGTGGCTGAAGGAAAACCGCGTGGACCTGCTGGTATCGCGCGGGGTCGGAACAAGCGTTTTCCCGGGCAGGTTGTTCTGTTTCCCGCAGATTCACTATATTGAGGTGAGTTATTAGTCAAGGGGCTTTCCGCAAGGAAACGCACGTTGATCCGCGCGCACCGCGCGCATCATAAACAGGGAGGCAATGCATTTGATCCAAAATGACAGCCGGGTGCGGCTGAGTGATGTGACATATTCCTATGAGGGAGGGGCAGCGCCGGCCCTTTCCGGCGTTTCCGCGGAGATCAACCCCGGGGAGTTTGTCGCTGTACTTGGTCACAACGGCTCCGGAAAGTCAACCATGGCCAAACTGATCAACGCGCTTTATACCCCTACGAAGGGGACCGTGCTCGTTTGCGGTTATGACACGAAAAATGAAGAGTATATATGGAAGATCCGGCAGCATGCCGGGATGATCTTCCAGAATCCTGACAATCAGATCGTTGCGACCATCGTCAGGGAAGACGTTGCCTTCGGACTGGAAAACCTCGGGGTGCCGACAGACGAGATGATCCCGCGGATCGAGAACGCGCTGAATGCGGTCCGGATGAGCAAGTATGCGGATACAGCTCCACATATGCTTTCAGGCGGACAGAAGCAGCGGGTTGCCATTGCCGGCATTCTGGCGATGGAGCCTTCCGTGATTATCGCGGACGAAGCCACAGCGATGCTGGATCCGTCCGGACGCAAGGAAGTGCTGGAAACGATGCGCCGGCTGAACCGGCAGAAAGGCATCACGGTCATCTGGATTACCCATTTCATGGAAGAAGCCGCGCAGGCGGACCGCGTACTGGTCGTCACCAATGGGGAGATCCGTCTCTCCGGCAAGCCTGCGGAGGTCTTTGACCGCGTGGATGAAATGAAGGAGATGCATCTGGACGTACCGCATATGACAGCACTGGCCGGAGAACTCCGGGCTGCCGGGATGCCGCTGAAAAACGGGATCCTGACGGTCAACGAACTTGCGGAGGAGGTGGAACGGCTATGTCCATTGAAGCAGTCCACCTGACGCATTGCTATTCCGAAGGAAGCGCCTTAAAGACGATTGCACTGAACGATGTTTCCTTCCGGATCGAGGAAGGAGAATTTGTCGGGATCATCGGACATACCGGCTCCGGCAAATCCACGCTTGTACAGCATCTGAACGGCCTGCTGAAACCTTCTTCCGGCCAGGTCCTGGTGGACGGGGAGGACCTGAACGGCGAGCATGTCGACCGCCGGGCGCTTCGCCAGCGGATCGGTCTGGTGTTCCAGTATCCCGAATATCAGCTCTTTGAGGATACCGTTGCGAAAGATATCGCCTTTGGCCCAAAGAACCAGGGACTTTCGGCGGAAGAGATCAGCGAGCGGGTGCATTATGCCATGGACTGTGTGCACATGGATTATGCAAAATATGCCGAACGGAGTCCGTTCGAGCTTTCCGGAGGCCAGATGCGCCGGGCGGCCATTGCCGGCGTACTGGCGATGCGTCCTTCCGTCCTGATCCTGGATGAACCGACCGCCGGACTGGATCCGAAAGGCCGGGACAAGATCCTGACGATGCTGGAGGAACTGCATGCTGCAGGCCATGTAACGATCATTATGGTCTCCCACAGCATGGACGATATGGCGAGACTTGCCACCCGCCTGCTCGTGATGAGCGAAGGAAAGATCATTGCCCAGGGAACACCCCGGGAAATCTTTGCGCAGGCGGAAATGATGACGTCCATCGGCCTGGACGTGCCGGATGCTGCCCGCCTGTGCCGGGCGCTGAGGGAAAAAGGCTATGACCTGCCGGCCGACCTGTACCGCCCTGAAGAACTGAAAGAGCACCTGCTCCGGATCTGGAAGGAGGTGCAGTCATGCTGACCAATATCACGATGGGGCAGTATTATCCTGTGGACAGCAAGGTGCACCGCCTGGATCCCCGGATCAAGCTGATCCTGACGATCGCGTTCATCGTGGCGGTATTCATGGCGAAGACCTTTGCGGGATATGCAGTCCTGCTGCTGTTTGTTTACGGGGTTGCACGCCTCGCCAATGTGCCGTTCAGGATGCTTCTGCGGGGGCTGAGACCGCTGCGGCTGATCCTGATCCTAACCTTTATGCTGAACCTGTTTTTCACCGCGGGCGAGACGGTCTGGGTGGAGTTCTGGATCATCCGGATAACGAAAGAAGGTTTTATGCAGGCGCTGTTCTATTCGCTTCGCCTGGCTTTCCTGGTTGTGGGTACGAGCCTGCTGACCCTCACGACATCTCCCGTGGCCTTGTCGGACGCGATCGAGAAGCTGCTCACGCCGCTGAAGAAGATTCATTTTCCTGCCCATGAACTGGCGATGATGATGACCATTGCCCTGCGCTTTATACCGACCCTGCTGGAGGAAACGGACAAGATCATGAAGGCGCAGATGGCCCGCGGCGCGGACTTCGAGAGCGGCAACCTGATCTCCCGGGCAAAAGCGATGGTACCCCTGCTGGTGCCGCTGTTTGTTAGCGCCTTCCGCCGGGCCGGAGACCTGGCGATGGCCATGGAAAGCCGCTGCTATCACGGCGGGGAAGGACGGACCCGCCTGCGGGTGCTGAAACTGACCCGGAACGACTGGATCGCCTGCGCGGTGATGGCACTCCTGATCGCATTGATTATCCTGGAGGGGATCTTCCTTTGAAACGCATCCTGCTGACAGTGGAATACGACGGGACAGCCTATGCCGGCTGGCAGCGCCAGATCAACGGCCTTGCCGTTCAGCAGGTCCTGGAGGAGGCGCTGACCGGAGCCTGCGGACATCCGGTAACGGTGACCGGTTCCTCCCGGACAGACGCCGGCGTTCACGCGCTGGACCAGAAGGTCCATTTTGACACTGGCAGCGGGATTCCGCCGGAAAAGTATCCCTTCGTGCTCAATACCATGCTTCCGCCGGATATCCGGGTGCTTGAAGGCAGGGAAGTCCCGCCGGATTTTCACGCGCGGTTCCTGACATCCGGCAAGACCTATACCTACCGGATCTGGAATGCCCGGCACGGGAGCGCCCTGCGAAGGAATACGTTCTGGCATGTACCGGTGCCACTGGACGAAGGTCCGGTGTGGAAAGCCCTGCCGTCCCTGTATGGCAGGCACGACTTTGCGGCGTTCCAGGCAGCAGGAGGAACCGCAAAGACGACGATCCGGACAATCCGGGAAGCAGGGCTTTCTGTTGATGGAAATGAATGGATACTGACGGTCTGCGGAGACGCGTTCCTGTACAACATGGTCAGGATCATTGCCGGGACGGTTGCGGAGATCGGCCTTCACCGGCTGGAACCGGACGCGTTTCAAAAAGCCTTTGAGACAAAGGACCGGCTGGCGCTGGGCATGACCGCGCCTGCGCAGGGGCTGGAACTGACAAAGGTTTTTTATCCGGATGAGGCGTTTGTCAATCCTGCTGCTTTACGGTGGCATGAGTAGGGGGAAGGTCTGAACGGAGAAGGGAATAGAGGGCGACATCGACGTATTCGCCTTTGTTGAACACGCGGCTGCGCAGGATCCCTTCCTTGCGGAAGCCGCTTTTTTGCATCACCCGGCCGCTGGCCGGATTGCGGACATCATGCTGCGCCTCGAGGCGGTTGAGGGGAAGCGAACGAAAGGCTTCCGCTGAAACTGCCTGCAGCGCCTGCGTGGCATATCCGCGGTTCCAGTGATCCGCGGACAGACTGTAACCGATCTCGGCGGAACTGTTCTCTGCCGAATACCAGATAAAGCCGATGGTACCGATCACGCGGCCGCTTTCCCGCAGGGTGATAACCCAGGAGGAAGGATATCCGGCCCTGGCACGGCGGATCAGGCCGCGAAGGCAGGACCGCGTCTCGGAAACGGAACGGTGAGGTTCCCAAAGCACATAGCGCGCTACCTTTTCATCCGAAGCATAGGCATAGATATCGGCGGCATCCTTCATACGGGGACGGCGAAGGATCAGGTCCTGTGTTTCAAGGACAGGAAGACAGGAAAAAAACACGGGCGGTGACTGGATGTCCATGTTCGGAACCGACAGCAAACGTTGCCAGAATAACTTCATGAAAAGCGGGTCCCTTCGGGAACGGAAAAGGCGTTCCGTTCGTTCTCATCTTTGG
>JAEEGL010142043.1_pt1 | contig 12062 bp, 11 predicted proteins | sample 9134231 | NCBI WGS metagenome assembly JAEEGL01 (sample SAMN16246548, study PRJNA631951) | gut metagenome | biome: gut microbiome; feature: rumen; material: fiber-attached | host: Bos | place: Iran: Karaj | collected 2018-10
AGGGATTTGCTCGGATTTGGTTGCATATTCTGTTTGCGCAAAAAGAAAGCTAACCTGGTGGCATCACGGTGTGTTTAATACAGATCCAAAAGTGTACGCAGACATGTGTCAAAATATAGATGCAGTTGGTGCAGTTTCTTCGGCTTGCTTTAAGATGTTATATCAGGAGGTACCCGAGATAAGGGACAAACTGGTATATATCCCCAATATGCTGGATGCAGGTGCGGTGAAGGAGAAGGCACAAGAAGGTATATATCGTGGAAAAGGAAAATATATCGTTTCTGTTGGAGGATTGGTGCCTGAGAAGCACTTTGAGAACGCCTTGCCTACAGCACAGGCTATGCTTGATAGCGGGATTGACTTTACTTGGCATATTGTCGGAGACGGCCCAGAGCGGTCAAAGCTAGAAGCATTGATCACAGAAAACCAGATGGAAGAGCGTATTGTGCTGGAGGGGAGTAAGTCAAACCCCTATCCCTATATAAAGAATGCAGACCTGTTTGTCCACCCTTCCTACGTGGAATCGCAGGGGCTCACTGTGCTGGAAGCAATGGCTTTGGGCGTACCCTGTGTGGTGACGAAGTCCCTCGGGCCGTGTGAGTTTATCGAGGATGGCGTGAATGGATTGCTGACGGAACAGTCCCCTGAATCGTTGAGCGAAAAGGTGCTGGAGATTCTGCAGGATAAGGAATTGTATCAGCGAATCAAAGATAATACACATTGCCCGGAGCAATTTAGCCCGGAACGTGTGATGAAGCAAATTGAAGCCTTTATTGATGGGTAAAGCAGAGGAACAGAAAGAGCATGAACTTTATTTCACATGCCTGCGCCAGCGTTCAGGCAAGATACATCATTCCCCACCAACAAGCGCATTTTGAAAAGACAAGCTGGGGAAAGGCGCTTGCGGATAATCAAGGTGCACATATCGGCCGGCGCTGTTTCCTGATCGGCAACGGGCCAAGTCTGCGCGCAGACGACCTGACGAAGCTGCATGAAGCGGGGGAGATCACCTTTGCGTTCAACCGCATCTACAACATCTTTGACCAGACGTCGTGGCGGCCGACCTATTATATCTCGCAGGATGGGAAGATGCTTGCCGGCTGCGCAGATATCGTGTCTGGATTAAGGGCGGAAGCAAAGTTCATTCCGATCCAGCTCAAATGGTGGGACAGGATTGAGATCAACGATGCGGCTTACTTTAATATCGTCAATCAACAGACGGAAGATCCGCAGCAGTTTCGCTTTTCCGACGATATTTCCAAGTGTATTTACAATTCACTCACTGGCATGTATACCGCGGCGCAGATCGCAGCTTATATGGGCTTTGCCGAGATCTATCTGATCGGAGTGGATCACCATTTCCATATCAGCCAGAACAACCAGGGCGAGATTATTGTAGATAATGCGGCAAAGGATTATTTCACTGATAAGTACAACGAGGACAAGGACAAGCTCTACATTCCCAACACGGAGAAAAGCACGCTCACCTACGTTGCGATGAAACAGCACTGCGACGCTCGCGGCATCAAGGTATTCAACGCGACCCGCGGCGGCAGGCTGGAAGTTTTCGAGCGCGTGGAGTTTGACACGCTTTTCTAAAAACCAATCGAAGGGAACAAGCCCAATGGCAGAGAACACAAAACAACTGTATCACACCCATATTACATCCAAACGGCGGCGGTTTGAGCTGAACCTGAAAGAGGTCTGGCGCTACCGTGACCTGATCGTGCTGTTCACGAAGCGCAACTTTACCGTGCGGTATAAGCAGACCATACTTGGTCCGGCATGGCTGTTCATCAGCCCGATCATCTCCAGCTTGATTTACACCTTCATTTTCGGCGGGATCGCCAAGATCGGTACTGAGGGCGTGCCGCAACTGCTCTTCTACATGAGCGGCAACGCGATCTGGACGTACTTTTCCAGCTGCGTGACGAGAAATGCGGCGACATTTACCTCAAACGCCAACGTGTTTGGTAAGGTTTACTTTCCACGCCTGACAACGCCGATCTCCAACATGCTCACCTCGATGGTGGAGTTTGCCATCCAGATGCTGCTGGTGCTGGTGTTCGTGACATATTACCTGTTCCGCGGCATGGTTCACCCCAACTGGCTGAGCTGGGTGCTGATCCCTGTGGTTCTGGTGCATTTGGGTGTGATGGGGCTCGGCTTCGGCATCATCATCTCCAGCATGACGACGAAGTACCGCGATCTTTCGATCCTGGTAGGCTTCGGTGTTCAGTTGTGGATGTACATCACGCCCGTGGTGTACCCGCTCTCCCAGGCGGGCGAGAGCGTGTTCAAGCCGCTGCTTCTGGTGAACCCCGTTACCGCGCCGGTGGAGGTCTTCCGCTACGCCCTGCTGGGGCAGGGGACGATCGTGCCTTGGGCGCTTTGCTGGTCCTGGGCTATCACCCTGGCAGTCGCCTTGCTGGGCATTCTGATCTTCAACCGTGTGGAAAAGACGTTTATGGATACCGTGTGAGGGATTATCAGTGGAACAAAAAAGAGAAAACCGGGAAGTGGCGATCCAGCTTACCGGCGTGAAAAAAATGTATAAACTTGGTCAGATCGGCGGCGGTACACTCCAGGGCGATCTGAAGAGCTGGTGGGCGCGCGTGCGGGGCAGGGAAGACCCCAACACCAAGATCGGACAGGAACAGCGTCTGGTGGGGCAAACCTTTATGGCGCTCAACGGGATCGACCTGACCATCTATCAGGGCGAAGCGCTGGGCATCATCGGCGCAAACGGCGCCGGGAAAAGCACGATGCTTAAGCTGCTCTCCCGCATCACCGCGCCGACCGAGGGCGAGATCGACATCTACGGCCGCATCGCCTCCATGTTGGAGGTGGGAACCGGCTTCAATGGCGAGATGACCGGGCGCGAGAACGTGTATATGAATGGCGCGATCCTGGGCATGACCAAGGCGGAGATCGACGCCAAGATGGAGGATATCATCGAATTTTCCGAAGTGCGGGAGTTTATCGACACTCCGGTCAAGCGCTATTCCAGCGGCATGTACGTGAAGCTGGCTTTCTCCGTCGCGGCGCATCTGGACAGCGAGATCATGATCATGGACGAGGTGCTGGCTGTAGGCGACATGGCCTTCCAGACGAAGTGCCTCAACAAAATGCGCGAGGCGGCCAACAAAGAGGGCCGCACCGTCCTCTACGTCAGCCACAATATGAACACCATCCGCCAGCTCTGCGACCGCTGCATCGTGCTGGACAAGGGCAAGATCGTGTTTGACGGGGATGTGGAGGAAGCAATAAAAACTTACTTAGGAATACCTGACAGTCATGACTACCCTGTCGCTTATCAGCTAAAGGAGAACAAAAGAAACTATCACTTTGGTAAAGAAGTGCATTTTAATTCTTTCCGGTTTTTGGGGAAAGAAACGGCAGTGTTTGAAGTCAGCGAACCAATTACCTTTCAGGTCGAGTTGGATTCCAAGCGCCAAATAGACAATGCGCGGCTTGTGCTCTCAATAAAGACGGAAGAGGTCTATCAAATTGGAATGGCGCTATCTAAGGCATTTCGAATTGAGAAAAAAGACAACCAGATCTTTACCTTTTGCCCAGATTTAACTGCTCTTGCGCAAGGTAAATACTGTATCAATTTTGAAGTAGTTGAGGTAGACACCGCAGGAAACTATTACTCTTATGACAATCCGAATGCCCGCATTTTTTTAAGCATGGAAAATGAGTTTGCCCATGGGATAAAGTGGTATAGGCAGTACTGGGCAAACGTTAGTTTTCCGGAATTCGAGGTGCGATAAAATGGGTGGAAGGGTTTCATTTGCTAGAAAATGTTGGAGAGCTTTTCTGCGGGGATACTACGCATATGAACACGGGGTGATGATTGATCCGAAACGGCTTGAAAGATGGAAAAGGCTGTTTTCTCTTTTACCTGTTCGGAATAATAAAGTTGTAGTGAATAATTTTTGCGGGAAAGGGTATGGAGAAAACGCAAAATACATTGTAGAGGAGTTGCTTCGGCGGCCCAGAAAATATAAGATCATTTGGATGGTGGATGAGAAGCGCGAAGGATTTCCGCAGGGGGTGCGACCTGTTCCTTATTATTCCCTGCGTGCGTATTTTGAATCAGCTACGGCCAAGGTATGGATTTTTAACTCAAGAAATTGCAGACTAACAGAGAAAAAAGAATGTCAGATTTATTTGCAGACTTGGCATGGAGGTATCGCAATAAAAAAAATTGAGAAAGATGCTGAAGAGAAACTGTCACAGAAATATGTTGATGCCGCAAAAGAGGATGGTCGCGTTACAGATGGAATTCTTGCCGACGGGTCTTACATAGAAGATATTTATAGACGAGCTTTTTGGCTAAACGATAATTGTGAGATTCTTCGATTTGGTGCTCCAAGAGCGGATGTTTTATGTGGTGGCAAGGAAGCTGAAGCAATCAAAATAGAGACGCGCAGGAAGCTCGGGATTCAACAGGATGCATATGTTGTGCTGTATGCCCCAACCTTTCGTAACAGCGGAACAACAGAAGGATATATTAATGATTTGGAAGCCGTTAGAGAGGCTTTTGCTAGACGGCATAAGAATGCTGCAATACTCGTCCGATTGCACCCAAATGTAGCACGGACAGCGTCGGACTTGCAATATGGCTTTTCCAACATGTTGATAAATGTAACTGATTATGCTGACCAACAGGAACTGATTATTACTTCGGATTGCGTAATAACGGACTACTCATCTATTATATATGATTTTGCGTTGATGAGAAAACCGGGCTTTCTCTGTATGAAGGATGTAGATGCTTATGTCGCAGAGAGAGGAGTATATGATTTTTTCTATGATCAGCCCTTTCAAATGAACTATCAAGAAAATGAACTCGTCGAAGAAATAACAAATTTTAACGAAGATGGATATCAGATAAGATTAGATGCTTTTTTCAATAAATATCCTTCCTATAACACGGGAAAGGCATCAAAAAAGACAGTGGATTGGCTAATAAGCAAAGGATTATCTTAAGGGCTGTATGGAGAGCAAAATGCCATTGATCAGCGTCATTGTACCGGTTTATAAGGTCGAGCCCTATCTGCGCCGCTGCGTAGATAGTATTTTGGCGCAGACTTTTACGGGCTTTGAGCTGATTATGGTAGACGACGGTTCGCCGGACAACTGCGGCGCTATCTGCGATAACTATGCTGCGCAGGACAGCCGGATCCACGTGATCCATCAGCAAAACGGCGGCCTCTCCGCGGCGCGAAACGCGGGCATCGACTGGGCTTTTGCCAACAGCGATAGTCAGTGGCTCAGCTTTGTGGACAGCGATGATTGGGTGTACCCCTGTTTCTTAGAGTATCTTTACCGCGCTGTGCAGGAAACAGGCGCAAAAGTTAGCGCCTGCGGGATCCGCAAAGTTGAGGGTGAAGTCGAGCTTCCGGACGTTCGGTATCATGCGGAAAGCATGTCTTGGGATCAGTTCTACCTGACTGATTGGGTGCGGGGCGTGGTCGCAGTTAACAAACTGTATGAAAAAAGCTTGTTCTCCGGGCTCAGATATCCCGTTGGCAGGATTCATGAAGATGAGTACTTGACCTACCGCTTGCTTGCCCGGGCGGGAACGGTTGCTTTCATCGACGCAGAGTTATACATGTATTTTCAGAATCCCACAGGGATTATGAAAAGCAGCTTTTCCTTAAAGCGCTTAGACGCGATCGAGGCGATAAAAGGGCAATGCGCATTTGCAAAGGAATACGGTTATGCCGAACTGTATAAGAGACGCTGCGATGCGCTGATTGGTAATCTTGCAACAATGATTGTTCGATGCGGAGCGGCCGAGAATCTAGCAGCCGACGAGAAGAAGCGCGGGCTGCAGTACTTGCGCGCGGAGCTGCGAAAGCTTCTATTTTTGGAAAGAAAAGCCGTTGTGCGGCGGAAGGAAAAGCTATGGTACTATGAGCTTGCCTATCCGAAGCTGATGCGATATTATTGGATCTGTGTAGGGATAGTCGGAAAAATCAAGCGAATGGTGAATAGAAATGCCTGAAATCAGTGTGATCGTTCCGGTATATAATGTTGAAAAGTATATTCACCGATGCGTGGACAGTATTTTGGCGCAAACATTTACAGATTTTGAGCTGATCCTTGTGGATGACGGCTCGCCGGACAACTGCGGAGCTATCTGCGATGAGTACGCTGCCAAAGATAGCAGGATCAAGGTGTTTCACCAGGAGAACAAGGGTCAGGGAGCCGCTCGCAACCTTGCGCTTGATTGGATCTGCGCAAACAGCAGCAGTAAGTATGTCACTTTTATTGACAGTGACGATTGGGTCCATCCACAGTATTTGAGAGCGCTGATCGAAGCATTGATACAGACGAAACTATGCGTTTCCGCATGTGGGTTCCAACGGGTGAAAGGACTGACAGACGTAATAGTTCCGGCTGAACCATTTACCCGAGAGATCATCAGCGGAGACGAGCTTTACACAAATGATGGCCGCAGCATTTCTGCCTATATATGTGCAAGGATGTATAAAAAGGCGGAGTGGCAAAATCTCCGTTTTCCGGAAGGGAAGAAGTGGGAGGACTTGGCGGTATCTTATCAGCTTTTTCTGAATCAGGAGAGGATTGCCGCTATAGTGGAGCCCCTGTATTACTATTTCCATAATCCTGAAAGCACCGTAAACAAAAAATGGTCACGGCAGAGAATGGATTTCATTTGGGCATTGGAAGTGCTGTTGAGTGATCCGCTGATTCAGTCGCGTCCCAATGTAGTATCTATCGTAAAAAGAACATACGTTAATGCATTGGCTGCGGAAATCGGGAAGATTGACGCTGCAAACGGCAGTGTTTTAAATGCTGAAGCAAAAGAGTGCAAGGCCGCTTTGAGAGCAAAACTGCGAAATGTCATTGGTCCATATAGTTGCAGGAAAGTGATTTCTTTCAAAAGCGATAAATGGATTTATCAGGAAGCATTTCCGGTAGCTATGCAAGTCTATTGGTTAGGAAGAGTTGTCCTTAGAAAGCTTGGTGTTGAAAAAAAGCAGTGACGAGGAGAGAGAAATGGCTTTGGTACAAAGACTGAGAATTCTTCATGGAAAACTGCACAAAGAGCGAATCATTCTCAAAGGAATGACGCATCGGGCTGTAACAACACAAAATCAAGACGCAGATGACTATCCCATAGACTTTGTTGTTACCTGGGTGGACGGAAATGACCAAGCATGGAGAGAAGAAAAGGAACAATACTGGAGTCGGATTCACGGAGGAGAGGTTTCAATCAAGGGAAACGGCTTTGAGCGATATCGTGACTGGGACCAGTTCATGTACTGGTTTCGGGCTGTGGAAATGTATGCGCCATGGGTTCGGTACGTTTACCTCGTGACATGGGGACATATTCCGAAGTGGTTAAATTTGAACCATCCAAAGCTCAGAATTATAAAGCATCCTGATTATATTGACAGGGAGTATCTGCCGACGTTTCAAAGCATTCCTATTGAGATAAACCTGCACAGGATTAATGATCTTAGTGAGCATTTTGTCTATTTTAATGACGATCAGTTGTTGACATCCCCTGTGCTACCGGTGGATTTCTTTGTCGGTGGTGTGCCGAAACACTGCGCAATTGCATATCCTGTAAGGAACTATGCTTACAACGGCCCTTTTGCACATCAGCAGTTCAGCGTTATTGGGCTTTTGAATGATCTTCCGATAACAAAGCTTATAGAAAAGAATTCCGAGAAGTGGTTTAATCGAGTATACGGAGAAGATGTGCGATATAACCGATATGCATTTCGGGAAGATTATTTGCCCGGGCTGTTTTTCAACCATTTGCCATATCCTTTGAATAAGACAACGATGACGACGGTGTGGGAGAGATTCTCTCAACAAATGGATCAGACCTGCCGGCATAGATTTCGTACTTCTACAGATATTACTACTCAAATCTTTACAATGTATGACATGGTTACAGGAAACTTTATTCCCGTGAATAAGGATTACTACGGCAAGATGTTTGGCCACCTAAGCACACAGGCGAATGAGGTTGCAGATGCGATCCGCTCCAGACAGTTCAGGATTATTTGTTATAACGACTCTGTAGATGTGACAGAAGAAAACTTTGAGGAAATCCGAGCAGTTATTGAAACCGCGCTTAAGGACGCGTTTCCGAACAAATCGTCGTTCGAGCTGTAATTCAGAAAGAGGTGGACTGACATGAAAATCATCGGCATGATCCCGGCGCGGGGAGGTTCGACGCGCTATAACAATAAGCCGCTGGCACTGATCTGCGGCAAGCCCATGGTATACTGGGTGTGGAAACATAGCAAGGAGGTCGAACGCTTTGAAGAGGTCTATGTGGCCACCGACAGCGAGGAGATCAAAGCCGTGGCCGAGGGCTTCGGCGCCAAGGTCATCATGACCTCTCCTGACTGCGAAACGGCTACCGAGCGGCTCTACGAGGTATCCCATAAGGTAGAAGCAGATCTTTACGTCATGATCAACGGGGACGAGCCGCTGGTACTGGCGGAGGATATCGTCAAGTGTATCCCCGAGACGATCCCCGAAGACGGATTCTATGTATCCAACCTGATGACGGATTTTTCCAATCCCGTCGAAGTGGTCGACCCGACTAACCTGAAGATCGTCACCAACAGGGACGGTATCTGCCTGTTTATCTCCCTCGCTCCGATCCCTTTCCCGAAGGGGGAGATGAACTACGCTTATCAGAAGTTCGTCGGTGTAGGAGCGTTCACCCATGAAGCGCTGGAGTATTATCACGCGACGCCCCGCGGTCCGGTGGAGAAGATCGAGGAAAACGACTCATTCCGCTTCATCGAAAACCGTAAGGATTGCTATTACATCAACGCCCACTGCAAGACGCTCTCCGTGGACACGCCAAAGGACCGCGTGCAGGTGGAGCGGTATATGATCGAGAATCACATGGCGTGAGGGGTGAATTCCATGTTTCAACTGATTGCCGGTCCGTGCGTGATCGAGTCGGAGGAGATGGTGCTGTCTGTGGCGAAGCGGATGAAGACCATCACGGACAAGCTCGGCATTCCCTATACCTTCAAGGCGTCGTTTGACAAGGCAAACCGTACGTCGTTGGGCAGCTTTCGCGGCCCGGGTATTGAAGAGGGTCTGCGGATTTTGCAGAAGGTAAAAGATACCTATGATCTGCCGATTTGCACGGATATCCACGAGCCGTGGCAGGCGGAAAAAGCGGCGGAGGTTGCAGACGTGCTGCAGATCCCCGCCTTCCTCTGTCGGCAGACCGACCTGCTGGTGGCAGCCGCAAAGACGGGAAAGTGCATCAATATCAAGAAAGCCCAATTCCTTGCGCCCTGGGATATGAAAAACTGCCTGGATAAGGTGCGCCAGTCCGGCAACGAAAATGTGATGCTTTGCGAGCGGGGGACATGCTTTGGCTATAACACACTGGTGGTGGATATGACGGGTTTGCGCGTGATGAAGGCTTTCGGCGTGCCGGTGATTTTTGACGCAACGCACAGCGTACAAAAACCAGGCGGCAACGGCAACAGCACCGGCGGGAATCGGGAGTATGTGGAGTATTTGGCGAAAGCGGCAATCGCCGTGGGGGTAGACGGCCTCTTTATGGAGACGCACCCCGACCCGGATCAGGCCAAATCAGACGGCCCGAACATGGTGCCGCTGGGTGAGATGGAGACGCTGCTCAGGAAACTGATCCTGGTCTATAACGCAGTACATACGGAGATTTGATATGGACATCGTAAAGGAAGCACAGTGGGTATTTGATACGGAGATCGCCGCGCTGAACGCAACGAAAGAAAGCCTTGGCGATAGCTTCGCGGCCATCGTAGAGCTGGTGATCAATTGTACCGGGAAGGTCATCATCACAGGAATGGGCAAGCCGGGGCATATAGGAACCAAAATTGCCGCGTCTTTGGCCAGTCTTGGTACGCCGTCATTTTTCATGCACCCTGGCGAGGCGATGCATGGCGATCTGGGCATGGTTGTGAAAAACGACGTGGTCATCCTGTTGAGCTACAGCGGCGAGAGTGAGGAGATCACCCGCCTGTTGCCAACGCTGCATGAGGTTGGATGCACGACTGTGGCTATCACCGGCAATGGAAAATCTACGCTCGCAAAAAGCTGTGAGCACAGCTTCGTTTTTCCGCGTTTTGAAGAGGCTTGTTATATGCATCTCGCGCCGACATCCAGCACCACAGCGATGCTGGTGCTCGGCGATGCGATCGCGGTGGTGGCGGCAAAGCTGCGCAACTATACGAAAAGCGACTTTGCAATGTACCATCCGGCCGGCACGCTGGGGAAAAAGCTGCTGGTGAAGGTGAAAAACATCATGCATACCGATGCGGAAAACGCGGTCGTCCCATTGGGAAGCACCTTGCGCAGTGCCATTGTAGAGATGAGCAGCAAGGGATTGAGCATGGTGACTGTTGTAGACAACGATAACAGGCTTAGGGGCATCATCACCGACGGTGACCTGCGCCGCATGCTTGAGCGGGGCGTGGATGTTTATAACGAAATCGTGGACAATGTGATGACCCAGTCACCCAAGAGCATTGACGAACGCGACATGGCAGTCAATGCATTGCAGAAGATGAATGATCTGCGCATCACCGGAATGCCGGTGCTGGACGAATTCGGCTGTGTGGTAGGTTCCGTGTTAATGCAGGATATTTATAAGGCGGGGATCGTCGCATGAAGATCAAAATGCTCGTCATGGATATTGATGGGACGCTGACCGATGGGCGTATTTACGTCGGAGCGCAGGGAGAGCTCATGAAAGCCTTTGATGTGCACGACGGATACGCTATTGCGCATCTGCTCCCGGCGGGTGGGATTGTTCCCGTCATTATTACCGGACGTTCCTCTGAAATCGCTGCACAGAGGGCAAAGGAGTTGAAGATCACAGAGTTGCATCAGGGTGTTTCCGACAAACTGGATGAGTTAATGGCGATCGCCGCGAGATATGGCATTTGCGCGCAAGAGATCGCCTACATTGGTGACGATGTCAACGACTTGCCGTGTATGAACTTCTGCGGCTTGACAGCCTGCCCGGCGGATGCAGTCGCGCAAGTGATGGAGGCGGTGGACTATGTATGTTCTCGCGATGGCGGGCGTGGAGCAGTGCGGGAGTTTATTAACCGCATTTTGTATGGCTAATGCTATTTACTCGCTTCCTTTGAGAAGCATCTATGCCGCCATCCTCGTCGGAATGCTCTTATGGGGCTTTTTATGGACAAAAATGACCAGCAGAACATGGAGGAATGTAAATCTCTGTCTGCTGGTTTTGTTTCTTGCCGGTGTGCTCTATTTGACAATTTTTGATCGCAGTGGCGGCACTTACGATGTTTTGCTTCGCCCATTTACTCTGCTAAAAAGAACCCTCGAACAAAGGGAATACTTTCGCGCAATGTTGATGAATGTGTTTCTGTTTTTCCCATTGGGTCTAACACTCTCGAATGTCTTGCCATGGAAGTGGAAGCGGTGGGGGAGAATAGCGCTGACAGCGGCATTATGCTGTGCGCTCAGCGTTTTAATTGAGTACACGCAGTACTGGTATCACCTAGGTGTGGCCGAAACAGATGATGTGATCTGCAACACGCTGGGCTCTTTTCTCGGCGCATGCTCATTGCTGGTTGCGTGGGCGATTGAGAGGTGTCAGGAAAAGAGAGATGCGGCTGGAGATATTTGATTAACTAACGTTTTTGCGTCAAACCGTTTCCAGTTCGCCTCGAGTCTCTTCTGCCTCGTGGTTGACCTCCTCGGGCGTGCGATAGGTGGGGACCATACTATGCAGAAGTCGGATCAGCTCCGCGCTGTCATAGTCCTTGGTCACGGCGCGGTCAAGGTACTGGAGATCCTCTTTGATCTCAATGGGATCGATGTACTGCTGCTGTTCTATGAAGATCTTGCTGTTTTCGGTCTTGATCAGCGTCTCACTCTTCATCAAAAGCTCTTCATAGAGTTTCTCACCCGGGCGCAGACCGATCTCTCGAATCTCAATATCACGATACGGTTCGAGCCCGGAAAGACGGATGAGATCTTCGGCCAAGTCGAGGATCTTTACCGGCTCGCCCATG
>JAEEGL010435458.1_pt1 | contig 12062 bp, 14 predicted proteins | sample 9134231 | NCBI WGS metagenome assembly JAEEGL01 (sample SAMN16246548, study PRJNA631951) | gut metagenome | biome: gut microbiome; feature: rumen; material: fiber-attached | host: Bos | place: Iran: Karaj | collected 2018-10
CAGAACGAAAGCATCATGGACTACTTCGACAAGCTCGGCGACAAGATGTACCACATGCATCTGATCGACGGCAGACACGACTCCGACGACCACGTGATGCCCGGTGAAGGAGAGATCCCGATGCCTGAACTGATCAAGGAACTCAAGGAGATCAACTACGACAAAACAGCGACCATCGAACTCGTCACCGGCTACATCAACGAGCCCCGCTTCTATGCCAGAAGGGCCATCGACAACGTCCGGGCCATGATGAAAGACGCAGGATTCTGATATGGTCATCGACATTCACGTACATCCCGCCTTCTTTGATCCGATCAACGAAGACAGCGAAATGGAAGAGCTTCGCCACGACGAGCTCAACCTGCATAAAAACGGCACGGCGCCTTTGGCCCACTTCTTCAACAAGATGAACTGTGCCAATATCGATTACTGTGTTCTGCTTCCTGAAGATTACAGCTCGACGATGAACGGCAAAGTCCTGGTGTCCAACGAAGAGGTCGCAAAACTCGTCACCATGGCGCCGGAGCGCTTCATCGGTTTCGCTTGTGTCGATCCGCATGATCCAAAAGCGATCGAAAAGCTCGAATACGCCTTTGCGAAGCTGCATCTGCGCGGCCTCAAGCTGCATCCCTCCCGTCAGAACTTCCATCCTTCAGATGCCATCATGGATCCGTTCTATGATCTGTGCGAGAAGTATGACAGACCGATCCTCTTCCACAGCGGTCTCTCCTATGAGAATCACGCGACGAGCAAAAACTGCCGTCCGATCGACTTCGAGGAACTCGCCGAGAAGAGGCCAAACCTGAGGATCTGTCTGGCCCACTTCGGCTGGCCCTGGTGCCGGGAGACGGCGATGCTGATGCTGAAGTATCCCAACGTCTATACCGACACGGCTGCCCTCTACTTTGACAGCGCGAAGGAATTCTACTATCAGATGCTGACGATCGATGTCCCGATGACCTGGATCGACAGGAGCCTCAGACATCAGGTGATGTTCGGCACCAATGATCCCCGTTTCGAGATGATCCGCATGTCCAAAGCCATTGAGGAACTCGGTTTCAGAGAGAGCACGATCGAACTCATCAAGGGGCTTAACGCCATCGATTTCATGCATTATGATCCGAAGGGAGCTTCATTATGATCAAGGTCATTCCCCTGCATATCATGACGAATCAGTACAACCAGTACTTTCTGATTACCGAGGATGTGAAAAAGGCTATCGCCGATTCCGGCATTTTAAACGGCATGGTCACGGTACAGACGATGCACACCACGACCGCCGTCAGCGTCAACGAGGGACTCGAGTGTCTGGAAAGCGACATCGACGTCTTCCTCAAAAAGCTGATCCCGGAAGATGCCCCCTATTCCCACAACCACATGTTAAGAGATTACGGTTCCACGGGCGGCAACCCCACAGGTCACCTCAAGTCGATGCTGCTGGGAAACCATTGCCACTTTGCGATCGTTGACGGAAAGATGATCGCCGGTTCCGCTCAGGACATCTGGTTCTGCGAATTCGACGGCCCTTCCCAGCGCACGATCAATATCATCATCGAGGGAGAATAAAAGAAAAAACCGCTTGATGCGGTTTTGCCTTATCTAGCGGTGCATCCTGACGGTGAACGACTGCATATCGGCACGGATGTTCGAGATGCTGTGAGCGATGATCTTTCCCTCATCGTTGTAGTAGTCGCATTCCAGATGCATGAGGGCGACGCCCTCAGGCACATCCAGTGCCTTCCTCATCCTGGAAGAGCCCTTGATGATCCTTAAGGACTGGCTCATCTTCTTTACGTTAATGCCGTAGAAGGAGAGGATATCGTGGAAGGTGAAGACCGAGGAATTCACGGTATCGAGAGAAGGAAGGATCTCTCTGGGAATGAAGAATTCTTCGATCGAAGTCTCGACGCCGTTGATGTAGTGCATCTGGCGGATGTAGTAGATCGCATCTTCCGTCTCCCTTAATCCGAAGAGATTGGCGTAGCGGTTGCCTGCCTCACGTACCGTCTTCTGCAGTTCCCTGACGCTGATGCGGGAATCTTTGCGCAGAGGGTCGTTGACAAAGCCGCCGTGCTCCTCGATCGAAAACTCGTTCTTGTTGCCGACGACGAAGACGCCCTTGCCCTGGACGCGCCGCAAAAGGCCCTCATGAACCAGGGCATCCACGGCATTTCTTATCGTGATGCGGTTGATGCCGAAGGTCTGCGCCAGCGTGTTCTCCGAAGGGATCGCCGTGCCCGGCATGTATTCACCGTCTTCGATCTTGCTTCGGATGATCTCTCGAAGCTGCAGGTAGATCGGCATCTTGTATTCAGTCTTCGCCATATTTCTCAGCTTTCCACTGTGCAGATAAACTCGAACTTGTCGCTGCGGATCAATTGCTTGTAGTACATGACCATCTCGTCGTTTTCGGTCAGCGAAATGCCCGATGCGTAGAACAGCGGTGCTCCGGTCTCAATGCCCAGAATACCCGCCTCATCTTCCGTTGCATAGGTGACGTTGATGTGCTCCGTGCCGTTTGTCTGCAATGTATCGTAAAAACCTTCAAAGATCTCGTCCAGCGACGTCTCTTCGTTGTAATGGTCGGTAAATCCCGGATAGCGTTCTGCGTTGATGTAGGCGGTCTCGATCGTACAGGGAGCGCCGTTGATGTGACGGCAGCGGATGATCTCATAGACTCTGGTACCAAGCTTCACTTTCAGTTTCTTGGCGATCTGCTTGCCGGCATCGAGTTCTTTCATCGAAATGATCTGCTTGGACACCTTGTTGCCCTGTCCGATCAGATCGGATACCATCGACACGACGCCTGCCATATCTCTGGGATAGAGTTTCTCGGCGACAAAGACGCCGCGGTCCATGACCCGATACAGGAAACCGGCCTCGACGAGATCGTCAACTGCCTGACGCAGGGTCGAACGGCTCACGCCCCAAAGATCACACAGAACCTTTTCATTGGGGACCTTCGTGTGAGGCTTGAGACGATTGACGATGATGAAGTCTTCGAGTTTCTCGATCGCTTCCATTCCCGGAGGGATCTTGTTTACTGTCATATATTCTCTGAAATCATTTTACTACGCTTCCCTCATAAACATCGTTACAAAGCGAAAAAGGAACCCACTATGTCAAAAATCACAGCTTCAGACTTTGCCGCCATGACGGTCTCCTACCAGCAGTACTCCTACGACTACACCCTGAATTCCCTGCATCAGATCGGCATCGAAAACATCGACTTCTGGGGAGGCACTCCCCATTATTACCGCTTTGATCATTCGGACGACGAGGCAAGGCGCTTTCTCAAAGAGCTGAAACAGAAAGCGGAAGACCTGGGAATGAAATATGTCGTCTACACGCCGGAGACCCTGGCTTATCCCTACTCCATCACCGATCCCAATAAAAAAACCGTCCAGAGGACAATCGACTACTTCCGCTTATGCATGGATGACGCCCTGACTCTGGGTACAGGCAATCTCTTCATCAACACCGGGACCGGTTTAAGAGACGTGCCCGTCGATCAGAGTATGGCCACCTGCATCGAGGCAATCTCAAAGATCTGCGAAGATGCCCAAAGCAAGGGGGTTACGATGCTGCTGGAACAGCTGCAGCCCTATGAAAGCAATATCTGTTACAACATCAGCGCAATCAGACAGATCGTCGATGCCGTAAAGTCGCCTGCCTTGAAACTCTGTATCGACCTCACCGCCATGGATGTCGCCGGCGAAAACCTCAATATGTACTTCGACAGCGTCGGCAAAGACATGATCGGCCTCATCCACTTTTCCGACTCCCACCACGAGATCTGCGGCACCGGCAACCTTCCGTTAAAGGAATACATTGAGACGCTGGAGAAATACGATTACGATTCCTACGTGGACTTTGAGATCAACGATTCCATCTACTGGGAAGATCCCCATACTCCTCATCTTCAGAGCTTTGAATATGTCAGGCAGCTGTTATTAAAGTGAATCACCCATTGACTGAAAATCAATGGGTTTTCTTTAGGTTTTAAAATACCTGACAGCTTTATGAAAATCGTCCGGTTTTGTTCAGTTTAACAGAAATTTTTCCATTTTCTGCGGAACATATTCAAATAATCGAAAAAGAAGTATAATAAAATTACCCGTTAGGTAATTTTATGGAGCATATCTTTTGAAAATCAAATATTCTAATAAAAAAGTCGAACAGCAGTGTACCAATCTGAAGAAAGCAACAAAGCTGTTCGGCGGAGATAAGAAAATGGGAATAAGTTTACTTTCCAGGATCAATTTAATAGAACAGGCAAACGTAATTAAAGATATTGTTCAGATGAAGAATCTGCACTTCCACAATTTGAGTGGAAAATTAAAAGGTTATTTTGCCATAGACGTCAGGCAAAGAAGCGACAAATGGAGGCTGATTCTTCGTCCTCTTGACGATGAAGAGATGGCGTTTGATCCGTGTAATATAGATGAAATTGCTTCTGTTGTAAATGTTGTTGAGATCAAGGAGGTGAGCGGGCATTATGAGTAATTATAAGGAGTTCCATGATAAAGTAGCGTTCCACCCTGGCTATTATATAAAAGAAATTGTCGACGAAAGTGGTCTGACTCAGGAAGACTTTGCGAAACGTTTGGGAACGACTCCAAAAAACCTTAGTATTCTTATCAGCGGTGAACAGAGTCTATCGATCGATATTGCAACAAAACTGTCAAGGATGCTGGGAACTTCTGTCTCATTCTGGTTAAATCTTCAGAAAGCCTATGATGAAAAAATTGCAGAGTTTTTATCTGAGGAAGAATTAATAAAAGAGAGAGAAGTATTCAGATTTATCGAATACACATATTTTAGAAAAAACTTTAATCTTCCGGATATTCCACGCAAGCTTGATGAACAGATCAGAAATGTTAGAGAGTTTTTAAAAATTTCATCCTTAACCGTTCTGGAAGAAAAAAATCTCTCAGTTAATTTCAGAAGTGATTCGAGAGGATTAAGCAGATCGAATATCATCAATGCGAACGCCATGGTTCAGATAGCAATAAATCGCGCTTTAAGTACAGATGCACCAAAATACAATAAAAAGGAATTTGAAAAAGCGGTTTCTTTTGCGCTGACACAAACCATGAATCACGAAGGTTTTCTGCCGGCAATAAAAGAAGCTTTCCTCAACGCAGGCGTTATTCTTGTGGTATTGCCAAATCTAAAAAATTCCGGCATAAACGGCGCAACAAAAAGAGTAGATAAAAAGGTTGTACTGATGGTAAATGATCGCAGACATTATTCAGATACCTTTTGGTTTACATTGTTTCACGAGATCGGTCACATCATGAATGGCGATCTAGGCATTTCATTGAGTGATGAAACGGAAGATTATGCCGATCTGTACGCAAAGGAACAGTTGATTCCTCAGAAAGAATATGAATCGTTCATCAGTCAGAATAGTATCTTTGACGAAAAAAATATCAAAGACTTTGCAAAATCTATTGGTCGCGATCCGGGAATTGTTCTGGGAAGGCTGATGAATGATGGGCTTATTTTACATAAAGATACATATCTATCAAAAAAACTTCGTCATACTTATGAAGTTGTCGTAGAGTGACGTTTTAATGTTTTGACTAATCTAAAAGACGGCCATTTATCATCATTGTTCAGAAATTGCCGTCTTTTTTTCAGCAGTTGCCGGAATATACGTACTTCAGATTTTCCCTGGCGACATCGCAGAGTTCATAGACCTTCTTCACATCCGTCGGTCCCCTATCACACATTTTGAAGCAGGGGAAGAAGCGAGAGATATGAAGGGGGATATCTTTTCCGTTTGGCAATGACGCGATCCAGGCCGAAAGCTCAGCCATCTCTTCCCTTGAGTCATTTTCTCCGGGAATGATCAGCGTCGTCACTTCAACGTGGCAGGATGATGCCGCTTCTTCAATAAAATCCATGACCTGTTTCCGGTTTCCCTTGAGCAGTCTGGCATAGTATTCATCAGTGAAACTCTTGAGGTCGATGTTCATCGCGTCGATATAGGGAAGGATCTCTCTCAATATTGTCAGTTCGGCCGTGCCGTTGGAGACCAGGACGTTTTTGAGTCCGGCTTCATGTATGAGCTTTGCGCAGTCTTTCACATATTCATATCCGACCAGCGGCTCATTGTAGGTATAGGCAACGCCGATGTTTCCTTTGCTGACATACTTTTCTGCGATCTGCAGCAGCTCTTCAGGTGAGATGTAAGGTGCGCTTTGAGCGAAACGCTCGGCTTCTTCCGACCAGGAGATCTCGCTGTTCTGACAGAAAGGGCAGCGCAGGTTGCAGCCGAAACTGCCGACTGAAACGATTCTTGAACCGGGATGAAACCTCTTCAAGGGTTTCTTTTCGATCGGATCGAGAGCCAGAGAGGTGATGCGGCCGTAGTTGAAAGGGATGACCTGTCCTTCACAACAGGTCCTGGCTTTGCAGAAACCTTTCTTTCCTTCCCCGATCTCGCAATGGTGGAAACAGACATCACATCTTGCCATAAATGCCTCTATTCGTGCCGTATGACTTCAAAGCGCTGCAGCTGATACTTTTCGTCTTTGCCAATCCCGCCTTTTTCTCTGGCAATGCTGATCTGTTCTTCGACTGTGTCTACGCCATGCAGGTCGGGAAGCAAGAGGCCTTTTCTTCGGCCACAGCTGACGATCACGCCGTAGCGCCTGACGTCGAGCTCAGCGGGCGATTGGATGTCTTCGATCTCGCCCAGCACGTCGACGCTGATTTCAAGATCCTTGAGTTCCTCTTCCCGGATCGGCGAAAAGCGTGGGTCTCTGGAACAGGCACTGACTGCATTGGCGATGATCTCTTCAGCTACGCAGTCTCTGGTTGCCATGATCGTTCCGATGCATCCGCGCAGACGTCCGTCCTTGTGGATCGAGACGAAAGTGCCGGCCTTTCGATCCAGCAATGCTTCCTCGAGCTCTTCAGGCACCGGAAGATACTTGCGGTGGATGACGTAGTGACAGACGGCATCCCTGGCCAGTTTCACATAGGTATCGGCATTTTCGTAGCGAATCTTCAGTTCTCTTTCTTTTTTTGCTTCGTACTGTTCAAGGAAGTGCCGGTCTTCATCTTCTTTCTGCGGTTCAAAGATGCAGATGCCATAGCCGACACCCGTGACATCTTCGTGGCTGAGCTTCTCTGCCCTGACGGCAATCCCATCAAAGGCGCCGGCCATCATGACGAAAGAACGGTGTCCGCATTCAGCCGCCCTGTCGCAGAATTCCTCTGAAAAATTAAACAGTTCAGCAAAGGCCGCCCTTGAACAGACATCCATGATGCGGCTGTCATATTCCGGGCCCTCCTTGGCGAAACCGTAGGGTCCATAGCTCTGCAGCTTATGCGAGAGATCGCCGCTGGCCACAAAGACGACTTTCCGACCAAGCTCATTCACCGCATCCCTGATCATCATGCCCAGACGGTAATGGTCACTCAAGGGCAGACCGGATAAACCGATGCGCAGGATCTTGCCTTCCTTGTACTTCTGCCTGATGAAATAGAGCGGAACCATCGTACCGTGATCGAGCTTTGCGTCCCTTTCACCCAGTATTCCTGCGGGGAAATCCACCGCGTCGGCGTAATCGATGATCATGTCTCTGAGCTCGCTGTCATATTCCTCTTCAAAGCTGACGTTCGGGGCATTGAAGCGCGCAAAGGAGCCGTTCGCCTTCTTTCCCGGCGATATATGAAAATAATCGGCATACATGATCGAATGCGGGGAGCTGATGATGATCGTATCGGGTTTCAGCTCGGCGATACGCTCGGCAACTTTCTCGTAGGCTTCGATCGTTTTTGAAATTTTCTTTTCTTCGCCCCTGCCGACATCGGGAACGATCATCGGCGGATGCGGTACCATGAATCCGGCCAGTATAGACATGATGTAATTCCTCTCTTCACTTTAATTATAGAATACGATATTGCCAAAATACAGGTACCGGCTTCCACGGATAATTATTCTTGAAGAGGTGATTTTTCATAATATATAATTTTTTTATCAAAAATGAAAAATGAACTTTGGTACGCACCGGAATACTACAAAATGTTTCGCTGTAAGGCTGACAAATGTCGCCGGACATGCTGCAGCAGCTGGAAGATTCCGGTCAGTAAGAGCGAGTATCTCAAGCTCGTCACGATGGAATGTTCAGATGACCTCAACCGCCGCATCCAGAACACTTTCATCATCCCCGAGACGGTGACGGACGCCTGTTACCGCTACGTTTCCTTTAACTGGCTGGGCAACTGTCCGCTGCAGGACAGGGGTCTGTGCAAGCTCCACCGCGAAAAGGGCGAAGACTTTCTGCCGAAGGTCTGCCGCCTCTATCCCCGCAGCCTGAAGGAAGTCAACGGCATCCGTTTCGCCTGCTGCTCAGCCTCCTGCGAAAGGGTCGTGGAGATGCTGATGGAGAGCGAAAGGATCGGCATGGAGACGATCGAAATCGATGAAGAGCCGAATATCTCCTATTCAGTTGGTGAAGAGGGAATCCGACAGATCGAATATATCAACGACATCTTCAACGATGAAAAGCTGACGCTGAAGGAGAAGATTTCCGCCGTATGCAGGAGCGTCAATCTCGAGGCCTTTGAAGAAGACTCCCGATCCGCTGAAGATGCCTTGACGAAGGCCATCGATCTGCTTGAACGCTTCTCTTACGGCAACGAGATCCTCGCCGACATCGCTGAACACGCATCCGCGAGCTACCGCAACGATCCCGAAAGATACAGAAAAGACCGCACCTCTTTTGAAAATATCTATCCGGACTGGATGGGCTTTTTTGAGCGCCTCATCGACAACTCGATGATCTACGAGTGCTTCCCCTTTGTCGATTCAAGGAGCGATCCGACCGGAGCCTACAAGGGCCTTTGCGCACTCTACGGATTATTAAAACTCGTCTGTGTCACAAGCACAGAAAAACAGCCCGACAGGGAAACGCTCGTCGATGGCGTTGCGTCTCTGTTTCACCTGATCGACCATACGGCTTTCTACTACAATATCAGCTGCATCATCGATAACACGGCGATCCTGCTCAGGCTGTAAATACAATCTTTAAAGAATTTTTCTACTTGAATTCCACTTCCAGGGAATAGTCTTTTGCGACGCCCTTGATGATCGGCGAGTACATCTCCCAGACGGAGAGCTTCGCGAATCTGTCGGCGGTCGCCAGGACGTTGTCGGCATCGAGCTTTTCCTGCATCTTTGTTCTAGCTTCGGCCTGCACCTTCATGATCTGTTCCGGTGTCGCCTTGATGTCGCCGAAGGCCAGAAGACCCTTTTCGGGATCGGAGAACTGGATACGGTCTTCCGGAATGTTGATCTCTTCCTGCTGCGCATGCGGGATCTTCAGGGTGATCGTCTTTTCCTCTTCATTGAAGATGATGTCCGACTTGGACAGTTTGGAAAGATCGACGGTGTAGATCGCAAAGCCGTTGTAGGTGATGACCTGGTTCTTCGTGAACATGCCCAGATTGAACAGACCCGTATCGGTGATCGTGCCGGCATCGGAGAGCTCCTGCCTGTAAACTTCCAGTTTCTTGAGCTTCTGCGAGTCGCCCAGAATGGCTTCCTCGAAGTCGGCGACCGTATGGCCTAAAATGCCGTGATTCTCGAGCGTCAGATCGTGGTCTTCCACCGGTGCGTCCACGGTAAAGAGATTGCTTAAACCGTCATGCAGGGCATTGACTTTCGGAATGATCAGATATGCCAGCAGGGCTACCAGCAAAAGCGTCGGCAGCATCCCCAGCAAGCTGTTCTTAAGACCTGCCTTTCCTGCGCCTCTGCCGGCAGCCTTTTCCACTTTCTTAAGAAATTCTTCTTCATCGAACAATTCTTTCTTTTCTTCTTCCATATCGTTCTCCTTTACATATCGTCAATCTTTCTTCAGATGCCAGGCGATCAGATAGTCCACGACCTGACCGTAGGACTGTATCCCGTTTTCCTCCGAGAACGTCTTCAGGTAGGTATCATTGATCTGATCGGAGACCTCCTTGAGAGGAGATTCGTATCGTCTGTATGTTTCGCTCGTATCCTTCCTGTCGAGCTTGAGCGCTCTTGCGCCTTCATCGTCATGGCTCTCATAGAGTGCAAGCGCCTTTTCGGGATTGATCTTATACAGGGCCGAGAAGCAGTATGAGAAGGCGTTGTAGGATCCGCTGTAGTTCATGCGCAGATCCTCGCTGCTCATAGAAGCCAGATAGGCCGCAAAGTTCGCTTCTTCCTCCCCGGCCAGTCCCAGCCTGTGACCGGCCTCATGGGCCATGGTGAATCCAAGCACCGCGTTCGGGACGCTTGCCGGCACACCGGATTCCGCTGTGATCGGCATATACATGCCGATGATCCCATTGTACATCAGATATTCACCGATCAGCGAAAGCTTTTTCACCCGCACCGTCGTGCCTTCAAACACCGGATACTCTTCAGAGAGCTTTTCATAGGATGCCCCGGCAATCTCTGCCATCTCGTAGAAATCGTTTTCCACCAGATGGCCTTCCTCATCCCGCTTCATCAATAGAGCGTACCCGGAAGCTTCGTTCAGGTAGTATTCCGTCGTCTCGTAGAGTTCGTCGAAACTGTATTCCCGCACATCCAGTGACAGTTCTTCGGACAATTCCGGCGCATAGTGGTTGAGCATCCAGCCAAAGACCGCCAGAAAGGCCAGTATCGATACGAGCAGGACGATCGAAGACAGCCATTTGAAAAAGGACTTTCTTTTGAAGATCACCCGGATCAGTGAAATCAGGATCAGAAACGCCAGGCAAAGCGCCGCGATATCCCAGACTGCGACCTTCATGGATGAGGTGAGCGATGCCAGAAAGGCGATCCAGCTTTTGGACAGGTTCCGATACGCCGGAAAGAAAAAGCCGGCATGATTCTTAAAGAGAAACATCGCCAGGGCGTCCAGCCCAAACAGCAACAATGCAAGCAGCAGTTTTTTCATTGATTCTATTTTACAGGGAAATCACTTATCCCTGTATAGCGCCCTCTTCGCCCGCACGCCCCAGTGCTTTGCCAGCAGAGCCTGCCACTCCTGTCTGTTCAGCGCTCCGCCTGAAGAAAGCAGTTCGTAATCGACGTTGTAGAAACGGTAGAAGATACCCGTACTTTCAAAACCGTTTCTGAGGTAGAAGGAGCGCCGCTTCAGCTCTTCTTCGTAGTTTTCATCCTCTTTCCTGGTCTCTTCGATGTCGATGATGAAGCGCCTTTCGGGATATGCATCATAGAGATGCTTCAGAATGCGGGTGCCAAGTCCCTGATCCCGCCAATCTTCCCTGACGCAGAGGTAGGCAAGATAGACGATATCCTCATCGAGGAAGACGTAGGTCATGCCGATCAGTTCGCCGTCACAATAAACGGCTTCCATGATCCTTTCCTCATTCAGAAATCTCAGCAGACGAACAAAAGGGATCCTCTCATCTTTCGGAAAGGATCTCTCGTACAATTCCCTGATTCTATTTCGTTCCGCGTCGCTTCTTCCGATCTTTCGGAATCTGAGTTCTTCCTGAATGTTCAAACGGATTTAAAAATTCAGACAGCCGGAACTGCATTTGCAGCTTTCACTTCTTCAATCTTCTCTTTGACCTTCTTGGGTTTCTTCAGAGATTCCCTGTATTCTTCGATCGCCTCTTTCACTTCAGGTTCCAATTCCAGCAGCTCTTCATACTTCTTGAGCGGCAAGGTGACAACTCCCGAATATCGGAAACTGACGGATAGCTTATCTTTTGATATGTCTGTGATGACGCCGTTGCTGCCGGTCGCTCTGCTTTTAATGGCCATTCCGATTACGCTCATGTTCGCCTCCGTTTCACTTGATGATCTTATTCAATATGCTTCAATGTGTGACGTCAGTTCACTTCCTTCGAAAACCATGCCCGAAAGCTTGCTGAAAAATAGACCTCTGAATCCCGATCTTTGTTATTATTTTAACATATATTTTGCATGAATCATATAAAAAGCTGTCATATCACCCGACAGAAAGGCTGTGTTGTACTGCCCCGTTAAAACGGGACACTCTATTAAAAAAGCCTGGGCTTTAGCTATTAAGGTATGATTCCCTGTATTTCATGGG
>JAEEGL010772939.1_pt1 | contig 12062 bp, 6 predicted proteins | sample 9134231 | NCBI WGS metagenome assembly JAEEGL01 (sample SAMN16246548, study PRJNA631951) | gut metagenome | biome: gut microbiome; feature: rumen; material: fiber-attached | host: Bos | place: Iran: Karaj | collected 2018-10
TGGGAAAACGCTCCTGCCACCAGCTGTGGATCCGTTTTGCATAGCAGTTATCATGCACACTGGCGTGATATCCCTGCGTAATGGAACCTCCGAGAAATGCCAGCGTGACCGGCTTTCCTTCCTGTGCCCGCTGCATCACCGCACGGATACGCTTCGGATCTCCGTAATTTACGATCGCTTTTTCCGGATCGTTTTGATACTCCATGCTACATCCTCCCCGGGAACTAAAACCCCCATATTGCTGTATTTTATCACGCATACAGGGCCTTCACAAGAAGTTTATTCGCTACTGTCACGGCACAAAAAACAGTGATAGTAACATTTATTCCCGTTCCCAGTTTTTGGTATACTCCACAGCTTTATGCCACCGGCGGACTTTCTTTTGCTGTTCTTCGTGCGAGATCTGCGGCCGGAAGGTTCTTTCGATCCGGATGTTTTTCAGCAGATCTTCTTTGCTCTTCCAATAGCCGACCGCAAGCCCTGCCAGATATGCCGCTCCGGCCGCGGTCGTCTCCACGCAGCAGGGACGATACACTTCCGTTTGAATAATATCCGCCTGAAACTGCATCAGCAGATTATTGGCGGAGGCTCCGCCGTCCACCTTCAGCCCTTCCAGTCTGACCTCCGCATCCGTTTCCATCGCATTAAGCACATCATACGTCTGGTACGCCAGGGATTCCAGCGTTGCGCGGATGATATGGTACTTGTTTACGCCTCTGGAAAGCCCGACGATCGCGCCTCTTGCATAGGGATCCCAATATGGTGCTCCAAGTCCCGTAAAAGCCGGTACCACATAGCAGCCGCAGGTATCTTCCACTTTGGCAGCAAAAAACTCGGAATCGCCTGCACTGTCGATAAACTTCATCTCATCCCGCAGCCACTGGATCGCGCTGCCTGCCACAAATACGGAGCCTTCCAGTGCATACTCCACTTTTCCGTCCAATCCCCAAGCGATCGTCGTGACCAGTCCCTGTTTGGAAAAGACCGGTTTTTCTCCTGTGTTCATCAGCAGAAAACATCCGGTGCCATAGGTATTCTTAGCCTGCCCCGGTTTGAAACATGTCTGACCAAATAGTGCCGCCTGCTGGTCTCCGGCCGCTCCCGCGATCCGGATCTCACCACCAAACAGATCCGGCGTCGTGACACCGTACAGACAGCTCGAAGGCTTTACTTCCGGCAGCATCGCAGCCGGGATATCCAGTTCTTTTAGAATGTCTTCGTCCCAGCAGAGTTTCGAAATGTTATAAAGCATGGTTCTGGAGGCATTGGAATAGTCTGTAACATGCACTGTTCCGCCCGTTAGTTTCCAGATCAGCCATGTTTCTACCGTTCCGAAAAGAAGACGGCCTTCTTCCGCTTTTCGCCGTGCTCCCGGAACATTTTCCAGAAGCCAGCGGATCTTGGTCGCGCTGAAATACGGATCAATCACCAGGCCGGTCTTTTCCCGGTAGGTATCTGCCAGCCCTTTCTGCGCGAGCTTCTCACAATACTCCGCCGTCCTCCGGTCCTGCCAGACGATGGCATGATAAACCGGCTCTCCCGTTTCCTTATCCCAGACGATCGTCGTCTCGCGCTGATTGGTAATGCCGATCGCCGCGATATCTTCTGCCTTTGCCTGGATCTTTGCCAATGCCTCGGACGCCACCGCATACTGCGTCAGCCAGATCTCGCCGGCATCATGCTCCACCCATCCGGACTTCGGAAAATACTGTGTGAATTCTTTCTGCGCTACCGAAACGATTTCTCCGTTTTCGTTAAACAATATGCAGCGATTGGATGTGGTTCCGGCATCCAGCGCCATGATATATTTTGCCATGTTTTGTACCCCCGGTATATTGTCAGACTCAATCCCTCTCCACCAAAAAACACCTCTTCCACCCTCGGGGAAGACAAGATCATATCTGACCTACGATCACTTATTCGAACGCAAAGTGCGTCGGAAGTTTCAGGTCATCACGCACAGCGATCATATCTTTCTGCACAGATCTGCTGAGCGGAACACCCTTGTTCTTTCTCTCCAGCCACACCAGGTATTCCTTCTCTCCTGCAGTATAGATACGTTCATTTCCCGGCGCTTTCTTCGATGCACGCAGTGCCCTGCAGATATCGCCGGCGATCTTTCGGAAAGTTTCCCTGCCGCTGAACGCCTCCGGATCCACGACAAAGAAGAAGTGACCCAGATGATACATTGACGGCTTTCCTTCCGCATCCACGCCGGAGAGCGCCTTCATAAACTGTCCCCCTGCAAGCGCTGCAGACAGGATCTCCACCACCGCCGCATATCCGTACCCCTTATAGCCGGCCAGTTCATCCCCGATGCCGCCGAGCGGAGCCAGTGCCGCAGTCCCGTCCACCAGAGCTTTTAAGATTTCCTCACTGTCTGTCATCGCCTCACCATTTACAGAAACTACCGTTCCTGCCGGTGTCGGCTTTCCTTCTCTTGCATAATACTCGATCCGTCCCCTCTGTACGATCGAGGTCGCACAGTCTAAGCAGAACGGAAACTCTTCATCCGTGGGAAGCGAAAACGTTAACGGATTGGTTCCCATCATATTCTCCACACCGTAGGTCGGCGCAATGGAAGGTCTGGCGTTTGTTCCGGTGATCCCGATCATCCCCTCTTTCGACGCCATCGTGGTCCAATATCCCGCGATCCCGTAATGCGTGGAATTGCGGATCGCACCGCCGGCCATACCATAGGTCTTTGCCTTTTCAATCAACGTCTCCATCATCTTATGGCTGGCCACCATTCCCATTCCGTCATGGGCATCCATCACAACCGTCGTAGGCGTCTCTTTCAGGATCTCGATCTCCGTCACCGGCAGTAGTGTTCCCTTTTTGATCCGGTCAATATAGATCGGCTTAAAACGATTGCATCCGTGACTTTCAATCCCCCGCCGGTCCGACTCCAACAATACATCCGCACAGATCTTTGCATCCTCCCGCGGCACGCCGTAACCCTCAAAAGCGTCCGTCAGAAACGCATCCATCTCTTCCCACGAAGCGTAAAAACGATCCTCCATATGCTGTCACCTCCAAGAAACAAAATACCTTCTGTTGCATATAACTCAAGTATACAAAAGGCAGTATGGATTATCAAGCTCATCGGGAAATTCATGTTTGCCAAGAACAATCATGGTGGTATTCCTAAATGATATTCTGCTATAATGATGCTATGAAATGGTGATAAGGGGGTGCGATTATGAAGCAAACAAATTATACGCATACATCCGGGTCGGACGGGCTGCCGTTGTCGGTACTCCGAACGGAGCCGGAAAACAGCTCTGAGATCCGGGGGATCGTTCAGCTGGTTCATGGAATGAACGAATACAAGGAGCGGTATCTTCCCTTCCTCGAATATCTGAGCAGGCACGGATACATCACCGTAATCCACGACCACCGCGGGCATGGAAAAAGCGTACGGTCCGAGGCGGATCTGGGATACTGGTACGAAGGCGGATTCAAAGCGCTGGTAAAGGATATTCATGAGATCACGGTCGAGATCAAAAAATATGCCGAAACACGGACCGGAAAATCCGATCTGCCGATGATCCTGGCCGGACACAGTATGGGGTCCATGGCGGTGCGATGCTATCTTCGGAAATACGATTCCGAGATTGACAAACTGCTGGTGATCGGATGCCCTTCCGAATTGCCGGGAGCAAAACCCGGGCTGTTTGTGATCCGGTTATTTAAGGCTCTCTTTGGGGAACGCAGGCGCAGCCGATTTATCGGCAAGCTGGTCATGGGCGGCTATGAGAAGCGATTCCAAAATGAGGGGCTTCTGCATTCCTGGGTGAATTCCGATCCGGAGGAAGTAAAAAAATACAACGCCGATCCGCTCTGCAATTATCTCTTTACCTTAAACGGATTTGAAAACCTGGTCTTGCTGACCATGCTCACTTATACGAACAAAGGCTTTGCTCTGAAGAATCCATCCCTGCCGATACGGTTCTATTCCGGCGCCGACGATCCCTGCGGTATCAGCGAAGAGGCTTTTCACGCCGCCATCGATCACTTAAAACAATATGGCTATACAGATGTCAAAGGGAAGCTATATGAAAACATGCGGCATGAAATCTTAAACGAGCCCGGACACGCGGTTGTTTTCGAAGAACTGCTCGAATTCATTGAGTCTTAGATCATATATAGTAAACGACAAAACTCTTTTCGTTTTGTCGTTTACTGCGCCGGATTTTGGCCGCTGAAAGCGGCGTAGTTCCTTACAAAATCCGTGCGCATCCTCGCGGAGCGTTATAGTAAGCGCAATTATTTATTGCGCTTACTATAAAAAACGGTAGAAGCATCTTCTGCCGTTTTTTTCTTTCTGATCTGACCGATAAATCATACTGCATAAAGAATCCTTTTATCGGTCATCGTCTCTTACGATATTATAACAATATGTTCAGACGATCCGGCATTTTTCTCCTGCTTTCAGAAGGAGCGTGCGGAGTTCCTCCCCCGTCCGTACCCGGCATTCGCTGTCATAATCCGCGATCAGTTCCGCTTCTGTGAGCTGTCCCTTGCTCCAGCGGATATTAACCGTAATCCCGCCTTTTGCGCGCAGCCCTTTTACACTGCCTTCCGACCACTGCTCCGGAAGCGCCGGCAGCAAAAGGATCTCATCGCCGGTACACTGCAGCAGGGCTTCCGCGATCGCTGCCGTCCCGCCGAAATTACCGTCGATCTGGAACGGCGGATGGTTGTCCAGCATGTTGGGATTGGTGGAATTCCCCAACAGTCGAAGGATATTGTCATAAAATTTTTCGCTGTCATACAGTCTCGCCCACATATTGGCGATCCACGCGCGGCTCCAGCCCGTATGTCCGCCGCCATGGGAAAGTCTCCGCTCCAGGGTTGCTCTGGCAGCCCCTGCCAGTTCGGGCGTTCCCTTCGGCGTGATCAGATCGGCCGGATGCAGCGCAAAGAGCTGTGAGATATGCCGGTGTCCGATCTCCACTTCATCATAGTCCACTGCCCATTCCTTGATCTGTCCGTATTTTCCGATCTCCGGCTGCGGCAGTTTTTCCAGCATCTGTCTTATGGTATCGGCAAAGTCCTCGTCGATCCCCAGGATCTGCGTACTTTTGATCACATCACGAAACAGCATCGTCAGGATCTGCGAATCCATCGACGGGCCGATACACATACAGCCTTCCACGCCTTTGTCTGTCCGGTAGGTATTCTCCGGAGAAACGGAAGGTGATGTCACCAGTCTGCCCTCGCTGTCCTCGATCAGAAACTCCGTAAAGAATTCGGCTGCTTCCTTCAGCAGATGATATTTTTCTTTCAAAAAATCCTTATCCAATGTGTATTCGTAATGCGCAAAGACGTGCAGTGCCAGCCACGCTCCGCTCATCGGCCACAGCGTCGCCGGAATCCATTTATCCTGCGGCGCCGTATCCCCCCAGATATCCACATTGTGATGCGCGGTAAAGCCTTTGTTGATCCCATACATTTCACGCGCAGTTACGCGGCCGTTCTCACAGATACGCTCCAGCAGATTAAACAGCGGCAGATGACACTCCGACAGATTGCAGCTTTCCGCCGGCCAGTAATTCATCTCCGTATTGATGTTCACGGTATATTTGCTCCCCCATGCCGGCCACATATCCTTATTCCAGATGCCCTGCAGATTGAGCGGCTGCGTCCCCGGGCGGCTCCCGCTGATCATCAGATACCGGCCGAATCGGAAATACAGTTCCATCAGCTTGTTATCGCCCGGCAGTTCTTCCCCTCCGGATTCGATCCCCTGGTGCAGCCGGGCAATCCGCTCATCCGTCGGCAGCGCAGCCGCTCCGTTACTGTTATCCGTAAGCTGCAGATCCACCCGGTCATACAGGGCTTCGTAATCTTTGATATGCGCAAAACGCAGTTCCGTATAAGATTTTCCGAGTGCATGTTTTGCATCTTCAATTGCACGCTCTTCGTATTGTCTGCCGGGAAGTACCACACCGCCTTGCGGATCCCGCAGCCGATCGCCTTTTTCACACAGACTATATTCATAAAAACTGCTTCGCGCCGTGAGAACCAGGATCGCTTCGTACGCGCCTTCCACGCGAAGTACATTGCCGACCGTCCGGACAGACCCACCCCAGGCACTGCCGCCGAGTACTGCCGCAAAGAAAATGCCATCCGCCGAACCGCAGCCGCCGGTATAAAGGATCATATTGTTCCCGCAGGGACGGTTATCGTCATAGTAATCATCGCGGCCGTCGATCGACGCATCAAAACAGAGCATACCGGGTTTGGAGGAATGCAGCCGCACAACGATCCCCTGATCCGGTGCCGATGCAAAATATTCTCTGGTATATTCAACATCCCCCACACAAAAACGAACCCCGGCAACCGCATTGCCGATATCCAGGGTTCGTTCATATCCGGTAATTTCTGTATTCTCATCGATTTTAAACTGCAGGCGCAGATCTCCGAGCGGCATATAATGCCTGCTGTTGGGATTGATTCCCTGCATCTTTTCAAATGCCAGTTTTTCGGCGGACGGGATATCACCCTCTGCCAAAAGCGCACGCACTTCCCCGAGCGCTTCTTTTGCATCCGGATTGATGCGATGACGCAGCCCGCCGGACCAGATGGAATCCTCGTTCAGTCCTATGGTTTCCTGTTTTACACCACCGTAGATCATCCCGCCGATCCTGCCGTTGCCGATGGGCAGTGCTTCATTAAAATCCGCCGCCGGTTTTGTATATCTGAGGATAGAACCAATCGACATCTGACACCTCCTGATCTGTATATTACCAACTCCTCCGCATTGTACTGGTCAGAATAAACGAAGCCGGTCATCCGGTTTCACATAATACGGACTTTCTTCATCAATGTTGTAGGTCTCGTAAAATTCATCAAACTGGCCCAGGATCAGGTTGATCCGCTCTTTTGCCGGCAGATGTACATCCTCGACCGCTTCTCTCATGCCTTTTTCCGAATAATACTGTGCACAAACCTTTGCATAAGTGCGGAAGAACGCATCGTAATCCGGGTTTTCTTTTGTAGCCAGAATACGCATGCAGCACTCAATCGCCATCAGATCCGCAAAAGTCTCGTTCACGATCAGATTACCGTCGATCTTCCTGCCGTATCCCACCTCCCTGCCGTCAAAGAAGTTGATGATCATCTGCATTTTTCCGCGGTAGATCGCACTTTCCGTATCCGACATCCAGGGAGAACGCTCACCCTTGCTCGTATAATCGATCCCCTTGCAATCATACGCATGCGCGATCTCGTGTGCCATGGTATATCCGGCAAACGCCAGATTCTCCTCTTCCGATGCACACCCTGCATCCTGGTAATACTTTAGCCAGCCGGTATTATAGATGACCGCATTGTATTCGGGACAATACATAGCATTGATCGAAAAATCATCGATAAAAAAGACTTCTCTGTACAGCCCTTTTCCGGTGGTCATACTTTTGATAAAGTGATCGTTATTCACCAAAAACGAAACGTAGTTTTCTACCGTATTGTCCGTCAGCTGCACTTCCGCAAAATCGTTTACGGCCGTATCGCCGCCGTAAAACTCACGCATACGCAGGATCTTACTTCTCGCCTGTTCCTTTCCATGCACGCTGAGCCAGTTGGTATCGTCAATCACGGATCTGGCTGATCCCTTGATTTCATCAAGGATCGTATTGCATTGCACGATCGTCATACTTTTGATATAGATATCATAATACTCATGAACCAGCAGATCCTGCGCCCAGGACATCACCGTGTCCGTCAGGTTTTGGTCGGCCTGTTCACCGCAGACGCTTTCATAACGTTCCATATCCGCCACCGGTCCCAGGTACCGGATCGCACTGGCAATATAAAAGTCTTTCAGCATTTCCACGTTTTCGGGCCGGTACAGTTCCCTGAGCAGCTCAAAACAATCGGAAGTTGCAAAGATACCGTCCAGATTGGGGTTAAATCCCTTCGGGCAAAAAGCAGCATACTGATCCCCAAGGATATCGATCACGGGAACCATTACCCCTTCCTGTTCAAACCGGTTCCTTCTCATACAATAAAGCTGATTCGAAGCATCCATCTTTTGCCGGCATTCCGTGATCTTATCCGCAACTGTCATAGCATTTTCCGCAATGCTTTTTGCTCTGGCTTCGGAATAGCCAAGATCTTCCAGTATGCCGTAAAACAGCTTTCCGCCGGCCGTCTCGGACGGTCGTCCGTTCTTTGCCCACGGCTCACGCGGATCCCAGTAAAGATTCACATTGGATCCGTCATCGATCACCACACGATAACGAAGGATATCGTTTGTCACGGCATAACTCTCGTCCCGGTACAGATCATACAGATCGTCCAGAGTCCGGACATTTTCGATCTGCATAAGATATGCCTTCATCGTCTCCAGACGCATCTCCGCATCTGTGTTATCAAACAGCTGATCATAAAATGTGACGACTTTATACAGCCCTTCCTCCGGAGGCAGCGTCTGCGGGTTGGTATTCGCCAGACGGTTGTAGAGGTAGCCCGTAAATTCTTCCTCCATATCGTCCCAGGCATATACGACATCCCGGCCTTTCTCTGCCTGCGTCCGGTTCCACTCCGCATTGACAAATTCATCAAAATCCCGGATCGCCTGTCCGTTATCATCGATCTTGCCGGAGGTATTCTGCCCCGGCGCTATATTGTTTTCGGATGCTGACGGATCCGCATCCCGTCCGACCGTACATCCCGCGGTCTCTGTCACCATACACAAAGCGATCACCATTGCCATCACCCTGTTTCTGATGTTCCCTGCTTTCATGAAAACTCCCTCATCTGCCTTCGCTGATTTGTACACTATGCACAAATTGCTCTTTCTATTTTATCAGCATTTTCCTTTTTGGTCTACCTGCAGATGCTTACCTGTTTGCTACTTTCATGAGCAGGGGCTTTGCTCTATCCCTGCGCCGTATATAACCTGTAATAAAAGCCTTTCTTTGCCATCAGTTCATCATGTGTACCGCTTTCGGCGATGCCGCCGTTATCAATATAGAGGATACGGTCACAATTGCGTATGGTACTTAAACGATGGGCGATGATAAAGGAGGTGCGTCCCTCCACCATACTGTTCAGTCCCTGCTGCAGGGCACGTTCCGTCTGTACATCAATACTGGAGGTTGCTTCGTCCAGGATCAGGATGGACGGATCCGAAAGCACTGTACGCGCAAAGCAGATCAGCTGTTTCTGCCCCTGGCTCAGGGATGAGCCATGTTCTTTTACCACCGTGCGATATCCCTCCGGCATACGACGGATGAATGCATCGGCACAGACCGTCTTGCCGGCCTCCCGCACCTGCGGCGATGTTGCATCAAGCTTGCCGTAGCGGATGTTGTCCTCCACCGTTCCGGAAAAGATCACGGGATCCTGCATCATAATGCCCATATGGGAACGGAGGGATGCGAGCGTCACTTCGGAAATGTCCTTACCGTCGATTCGGATCGTTCCCTTCTGCACGTCATAGAAACGGGACAGCAGGTTTACAATGGTACTCTTGCCGGCACCGGTCGGTCCCACCAGAGCAATGCTCTGCCCCGGCTCCACCGTAAAGGATACATCTTTCAGCACTTCTTCCTCTCCGTCGTAGGAAAAGGTCACATGATCAAATTCCACCTTACCGCACACTTCGCCGATATCCCCGGCACCTTCTTTATCCGCAATCCCTACCGGCTCATCAATGGTCTCAAAGATACGCTCCAGATAGGCCACGTTGTTGATAAAGTTGTTGAAGATATTTCCCAGGTTCATGATCGGCTGCCAGAAAAACGATGCATAGCTGGAGATTGCAACCACGGTGCCCAGGCTCTTTTCGCCCTGTCCGAACAGGAGGATACCGAACAGATAGATCGATGCCCGTACAAATACCGAAATGGTATCGATCCCCGGCCAAACCAGGTTTGTATAGCGCACTGCGGTCATCCAGGTCTTGCGGCAGTCCTGCGAAAGCCCCGCAAAGGTTTTTGCATTCTCGTCTTCCCTGGCAAAGATCTGCGTGATACGTGCGCCCACGATATTTTCCTGCAGATAGGCATTTAAGTTGGAACTCTTGTTGGAGACCGCCTGCCATGCCTTACGCTGCTTATTCTTGATCCAGAACATAAACACCGCCAGCACCGGCACACCGCACATCACCACCAGCGCCAGCTGTACATCCACGACAAACATGAAAACGATGATGAAGATCAGGTTAAAGCACTCCAGAACGATACTGATCAGACCGTTGGAAAGCATATCCGATACAGAGTTCACATAGTTTACCACACGGATCAGGATCTTGCCGTGCGGACGGTCATCGTAATACTGGAACGGCAGTTTCTGCAAATGTGCAAAGATATCTTTCCGGATATCATAAATGATATTCTGACTCGCACTTACCATCAATCCGCTTCGGATACGGTTAAAGATCACGCTGAGTCCGTACACAAAAACCAGGATCCCCACCAGTGTAAACAGCTGGTGCGTATCGGCAGCCGGGATCGCCACATCCAGAGCCCGCTGTATGATCAGCGGTGCCAGATAACCGAAAGCGCCGCCCAGCCCGCTGAGTCCCAGCGCAATCAGCATCGGTTTCGCGTATCGCTTGATGTAGCCGGAGGCTCTGAGCAGATGTTTGACGTTAAATGGTTCTTCGAGATTTTCGTCTTCTTTGAATGTATTACGCGCCATCTCAAACACCTCCCTCCTGTAAATCAACCAACTCTTTGTAATAGCCTCCCAGCGCTACCAGTTCGTCGTGGGTACCGCATTCCACGATATGTCCGTCCCGCATCATCATGATCTTGTCTGCAGTCTTTGCCGTAGAGATCCGCTGCGCGATGATCAGTTTGGTCGCCGGAAAGTCCAGGTGCCGCAGGGAATCCTGGATCTCCTTTTCCGTTTCCATATCCACCGCCGATGTGGTATCGTCCAGGATCAGGATGGAAGGCTTCACAGCCAGGGCTCTCGCCAGGGAAATACGCTGTTTCTGACCGCCGGAAAGACCCACGCCGCGTTCGCCGACGACCGTATCATATCCGTCCGGCATGCGGGAGATGAACGATGCTGCTGCCGAAAGCTTCGCGCTCTTCGTTACCTCCTTGAAAGACAAATGCACATCACCGTATGCGATATTGCCTTCGATCGTGTCGGAATAAAGCAGCACGTCCTGATTTGCCAGACCGATATTTTTCCGCAGGCTGTGCAGCGAGTAATCCTGCACCGGCACATCATCGATCAGAATCTCACCGCCCGTCACTTCGTGGAAACGCGGGATCAGATTGATCAGTGTCGTCTTGCCGCAGCCGGTCTCGCCCATGATCGCCACCGTCTGCTGCGGTTCGATCGTAAAGGAGATATCGTTCAGTACCGGCATATCTCCGTCTTCATAACGGAAAGATACATTACGGAACTCGATCTTGCCGTCGAAATGTCCTTCCTTTTCGATGCAGCCCGGATTGTCATGGATCTTCGGCTCGGAATAATAGATCTCCATGACTTTGTCACCGGCCGCCTTGAAACGCTGGAACTCATTCATGATATTGCCCATCATACGCATCGGATTGGCGATCGCCCAGATCAGTCCCGAGATGGTCACATACTCTCCCATGGTCATCTCGCCGCGGATCAGAAAGATTCCGCCCACCGCCAGCATCACCACCGGCAACAAGTCAACAAAGATCTCCACCACCGGCTGCGTACGCACCCACATCATAGAGGTTTCCACATTCGTATCCCGGTATTCCCGATTGGCCTTGTCAAATTTTTCCATCTCATACTCTTCACGGACAAAGGCCTTGACCACACGGTTCCCGGCGATATTTTCCTGCGCGATGGTATTCATCTGCGCAAACTTTTCACGCAGTTTTGCATGCATCGGTCCGACACGCCGGCGGAAAAAATAGATTACGATAAACACAAACGGCGCAACCGCCAAAAGGGATAATGCCATCTTCCAGTTGATCAGGAAAAAGCAGACCGCCGTCGCCGTAAACAACGAAAATGCCTCGATGATCGCACGAACGATCCAGGCGATCATATGGCGCAGTGCATCCAGATCGCCGGTCACACGCGTCATCAGATCACCGGTGCGGTAA
>JAEEGL010823718.1_pt1 | contig 12062 bp, 10 predicted proteins | sample 9134231 | NCBI WGS metagenome assembly JAEEGL01 (sample SAMN16246548, study PRJNA631951) | gut metagenome | biome: gut microbiome; feature: rumen; material: fiber-attached | host: Bos | place: Iran: Karaj | collected 2018-10
CCCTAAGAGGCGTGCTTGATATTGACTGCCGGGCAACAGATCCACGCGCGGTCTCGATCGCAAAAGAGAAAAATAAGCCCTTCGTATATGGGGGCTGGGCTGATGATTTCGACGAAAGAGATTACATAACCGAATATGTCGATGATATCCTACTCCATTTTCACGATAAAAAAATAAAGAATCGGGTTATAACCGAGGATCAACCACCACAGGACGGCCCGAAAACCCTCTACAAAAAACATCCGATCTTGCGAGCAAACTACCAAGAGTTTTTGAAGGTTTGCCATGGTCAGTGGAATTTCAAAGAATGGCATGACGCGAAAACAAAAGAGAAGGTTCTAGACATCATGGTTGAACAACATAAACACATCAAATACGGAGCATTAGGCGAGGTGATTATTCCCGTCATGAATGCTCTCGACAAACCGTGGGAATTGTATGAACCTTACGACGAGTATTATCTCAAAATGCAGGGACTGTGGCGTTTCTTTTTCGGCATGTTTGTCGTCCCACTTTCCAGATACTATTACGAAAAAGAAGTACAAGCACACCAACAATAAAAGGAGGATACACGTATGAGTAATCTGATCAAAGAAAGTGTAAGAGGGTTGGAAAAACTTGATGCAGAAGACATATTGATGACCGCCAGAAAAATCTTCCTGACGGAGCAGGTGGATCGTATGTCCTGCGACGATCTGCTGAAAAAGCTGATGGCACTCAATGAAGACGATCCGAACGAGCCTATCACCTTGTATATCAATTCTCCCGGCGGAGATGTGTACAGTGGGCTTGCCGTCTACGATTACATTCGGATCATGCCGGCCCCGCTCATCACGGTATGCGTCGGAATGGCTGCCAGCATGGGCGCACTCCTCTTTCTTGCTGGAGAAAAACGACTGGTCATGCCCCATTCGCGCATCATGATCCACGATCCTTCCTTCAGTAGCGGGCAATTTGGCGGCATGAAGCCTCACGAGCTCCAGCGCATCGCAGATGACCTGAAAAGCGTCCGGGATGTCACCGCGCGCGTCATCGCAGATGTCACCGGCAAAAGAATCAATCAGATCCTAAAGGTAACGAAGGACGATACGTACTACTCTGCCGAAGAAGCCATTGATTTCGGCCTTGCAACCGGGATGTGGGAGTAACGCATCGCCCCCGGAGTCTCATGGCTTGCGACGCCTTGTATGCCCCCGGCACCTCAAGGCGCCGGGTTGACGAAGCCGGCTTAAATCTGTATAATAATAAGGTCGGGCACTGACAATTGCAGCGAAAACATGGAAGGAGGCAATTGTGTTTCCATACCTTAACACAAATAAGCATTTTCTTGAACAAATCAAAGCCCAAAAGCTGGTTGACAAGTTGAAAATACGCGTTGATGAAGCCAACTGGAACATGGCCGCAACAGATGCGACGGATATCTCTCTTGGGTGGAAAAACTTCTGGATATACGATCATGGAAAGATGAGGACGGCGAGATAAAGAAGAAAGATAACGGAGATCCAACAAGTCTTAATATCATCAAGAACCGCTACCGCCTGTTCCTAACCCGCGGTCAGAAAAAGTGTTATATATTCTGCCTCGACAAGGGTATGCAGGAGAGATTAAACGACATGGTGTAGATTACAATTTAAACAAGAAAGGAAGATATTATGGAATCAAAATACATAGTCGCATATTCAGACGATAATGAAATCACGAACTATTATTTTAAGTTTTTATTTATTGAAAGTATTTTCGGAAACGATACGGACACCCCGGGATTATATACCATAATCTTCGGTACCGCCTTGCAGCCGGAAGCAAAGAATATTTCCATCTACCCGGAATGCACAAAAAATCACGAAATGTACATACCGTCCATCGGGATTTCCATGCCGGACGGCGGTATCATGACCTGTCCGTATGACATGGAGAAAAAAGAACTCCTCATCGACGAGACGATGTGGGAGATAAAAGGTCGAAGAATCCCGACAAAAAGAGAATACGATTTATACAATGAAACCGTAAAAGCTTTGATAGAATTTCTCAGCAATGAGTACATAGGTAGAACGATGCCGATCAAGCCAAAGTTTATCGATAAAAATGTCGAGGAACTTTGTGTCGTCGGTAATATCAAAGACTATAGCAAAAAAGAATAAACAAGCAAAGAAAAAAATAATTTCAATTCTGTCATACATCTGACACCACATTGTGGTATAATGCAATCACATCAAGGGGGATGGGCCCCTTTTCTGGCGACGGTTATCTGAATATCTAAGTTTTTCGCCAGGCGTGGTTTCGGCCTCACAGAAACCGATTCAGTTTTTTCACAAATGAGACATTGGCTGTTTTGGGGTATTTTTGCGCCCAAAAACGGCTTTTTTGTCCCTTTTTTCGTGCGCTCTCCAAAACAACTTAACACTACTGCTGTTCCGGTTATTGCCGCTTTTAGAAAGGTAAGGTGATCGTATGACAGAAAGTATTTTATCCCCCCGGATACTTGATGAACAGAAAACCCGAATTGAAGAATTAGCCGTCTTTTTTCAGCAGAAACACCTTGAGAAAAATGCTCCCCTGGCAGCGTTGATGGAGCGTCCCGAGTTTCGGGAGAAACGGGACCTTCTGATACAGCTGATCATGGACGTAATCCACGCCCGGAAAGACGATTCCGAGGCTTGGTGGAAGGTGTACAGCTACGCCCTGCAGGCAATCCCCCACTTTGATACGAACAAGGGATGCTTCCTGCACTATTTCAGCAAGTGTTACAAAAACAACTACCTTAAAATCGAGCCGGCAAACGCTGAATGGAAAGTCCCCGTACGTACCGCCGACGGCAACAAAAATATCCCCGTGGGATCTCTGGACGACCGTGAGCTCCTCAACAAAAACCGTGACGCAGTTTCTGTTGACATTTACGGAAATAAACAGGATAACTCCTTCTGCGGTATTCTTCCTGTGCTTTATTCCATACGAAAAGCGTTGTATAAACTCAAGGCAAAGGATGGACACACTACCAGAAAAGTCCTTCGCTGCATGTTCACTAAGGACATCGCCAAGGAGCTTCGCAGGTATGTGGAGACCGATCACGGTGAGGAGTACGAGGCTGACACTTCGGAGTGTGAAAAGCGTCGAATCCGTGCCCGCTACATCGACGCGGTTTTTGCAAACTACACAAAAAACCTATTCTCGATCATCTTCGATGCCGGGTATCTTGACTATGTTCTTGACGGATCGGAGGCTCCGATGAACGGTGAGAAATACAGTATTCAGAATATCTGCCTAAATCCGTACCGGTACGACGGCTTCTCTCCTCGCTCCTTCAAGGATGAGTCGATCGAAGCCTACCTCGGAAAAAGCAAAGGAAATATCTCACGGACATATCGCCCGAGACGCCTTGAGGTCGATCGGACGATCATACGTGATCTCAACCTTCGGGGAGAGGGCTACGAGATGTAGCTCAACATCAGAACTCCCCTACCATACGCACTTCGGGCTCAAGCTCAACATCGAACTTCTCTTTCACGACCTGCTGCACGTGCCCGATCAGCGTATGGATTTCTTCGGCCGTAGCTTCACCGCGATTGACCACGAATCCGCAGTGCTTCTCGCTCACCTGAGCGTCACCGACTGCATACCCACGCAGGCCGGCGTCCTCGATCAGCTTCCCGGCGAAGTATCCCTCCGGTCTCTTGAACGTCGAGCCGGCAGATGCGAACTCCAGCGGCTGCTTCTCGCGACGCTTCTCGTTCAGTTCCCGGATCTTCGCCTGGATCTCCTCGGGCTCCCCCTTCTCAAAAACAAACGTCCCTGACAGAACGATCCAGTCCTTCTCCTGTAAGATACTATGCCTGTACGACAATTGTAGTTCGTCAGCCGCAACCGTCTTTTCCTCGCCCTCAGCCGTCAGCACGGTGACCTCTTTCAGGCAATCCTTGATCTCTCCGCCGTAAGCACCGGCGTTCATCGTGATGCCGCCGCCAACTGTTCCCGGGATTCCGCCGGCAAACTCAAACCCGGCCAGCCCCATCTTGGCAAGACGAGATGCCATCGCGGTCAACCGCATTCCGGCTTCGACTATTACTTCGCATTCTCCCGTTGTAGAAAAGCCGGACAAACTCTCACCGATCTCGATCACAACACCCGGATATTCGTCGTCCGCGAACAACAGGTTACTGCCGTTTCCGACAATCATAAAGGGGAGCTGTTTGGCGTCGGCAAACGCCAACGCCTCGCGCACCTCCCCCGCCAGCTCAGGGATCAGATAATACCGCGCCGGTCCACCGACCTTGAATGTCGTATGGCGGCTCATCAATTCCTGTTCTTTTTTTATCATGGTTTTCTTCCGTTCCGGAGCAGGTCAGGGAAGACCTCACTCCCTTGTGCATTCATTATTCCAAAACCAGTTTGGCCGCTCCGTAGATGCCGGCATCGTTGCCAAGCTCAGCCAGACGGAACTCCTTATTCTGCAAAGCAAACATCACATGATCGTTGTAATACCGCTTCGTCACATCCAGAATGATCTCACCGGCTCTGGATACGCCACCGCCGATGACAAACGCCTCCGGATCCACGACCTGAGCCACATTGGCAAGTCCCAGACCGAGAACACGACCGAACTCCTCTACGACCTCCTTACAGTAGGCATCATCTGCCTTGGCTCCGTCAAAAATAGCCTTCGCCGTGATCTCCTTGCCGTTCAGGCAGGAGTCCTCAAGCTTCGCGGAACCCGGATGAAGCTTTTTCTTTGCCATCCGAACGATTCCCGTCGCCGAGGTGTACTGCTCGAGACATCCCTGTCCGCCACAATTGCAACTCTCCGTCTCATCCTGACGCACCTTCATATGTCCGATCTCTCCGCCGGCCCCCATCGAACCGGTCAGGATCTTTCCGCGGATAATAATACCGCCGCCGACACCGGTTCCCAGTGTCACCATAACGATCGAATCAAAGCCGCGGCCGCCGCCCTTCCACATCTCGCCGAGCGCTGCGATATTGGCATCATTGGCCACCTGAACATTACCGACTCCTGTGAGAGATGCGAGCTCATTTTTCGCGGAAAAAACACCCCATCCGAGGTTCGCACACTTCAGAACCACACCGTCATCCGTTACCGGTCCGGGTACGCCCATGCCGATACCATTGATATGGGCACCGAGCGACTCTCTCTTTTTCTCAATGCTCTCCACGATATCCGGAAGGATATTTTTACCACCCTCCTCGGTTCTTGTCGGGATCTCCCACTTCTCCTCCAGCTCACCGGCCTCAGAGAAAAGTCCCATCTTTACAGTCGTCCCACCGACGTCAACGCCTATGTAATAGTTTGCCATATCGTTTCCTCCTTATGCAACTCGCGCTCAGTCCGCGAAAAACTGACTTCCCATATTGTTTGCCAACCGTTTATAAAGCTCTTCGGCGGCATTGTATCCCATCTTCTTCTGGCGGAAGTTGACCGCTGCCGACTCACAGATGATCGCGCCGTTTCGTCCCGGACGGATCGGAATATTGTGGATGGGAACCTTGTTCCCAAGGTACTCGATGTAGTTGTCCTGCAGGCCCATCCGGTCATATTCCTTCTCGCGGTTCCATTCCTCGAGCTGAAGTACCAGATCGATCGTCATCGTATCCTTCACACTCTCGACACCAAACAATGTCTTTGCATCGATGATACCGATTCCTCGAAGCTCGATAAAGTGCCTCGTGATATCCGGTGCCTGACCGATCAGCGTCTCATCACTGACTCTTCGGATCTCCACCACATCATCCGACACCAGACGATGTCCGCGATGGATCAACTCCAGGGCAACCTCGGATTTACCGATACCGCTTTCTCCCGTGAGCAGCACACCCTCGCCGAAGATGTCAACCAATACCCCGTGAATACTGATCATCGGCGCCAGCTCGACATGAAGCCATCTGGTCACCTCCGCCGAGAACGCCGATGTCTCCTTCCCCGTCTGAAGGATCGGAACACCGTGCTTCTCCGACAGGTCCAAAAATTCCTGCGCCACCGGGATATTACGACAAAATACAATACAGGGCACCTTGTACGACATGATCTGTTCCATCATCTCGGTACTCTTTTCGATCCCCTGCTTCTCCATAAACGTGTACTCCACCTGTCCGATGATCTGTACACGGTGATGATCAAAATAGTCAAAAAAACCGGCCAGCTGCAACGCCGGACGATTGATATCCGACTGCGTGATTCGGATGTCATCCATCCTTTCCTCACAAGTCAGGATCTTCAATTCCTGATGGTCCACCAGACGCCGGATCGAAACTGTATCCATACGCAATTCTCCTTGTCATAAAAATGTTCAGACATACAAAAACATCTTATCATAAAACCGATCGTTTGACAAGATGATTCAACTACGCATAATGATAGAGAACGGCGAGCGAACCCTTCGTACAGGATACGACAGCCCGCTTGCCGGTAAATTCGTTGCTGACACCAATCGGGTTGGAATTGTACCAGTCCGCGCCGGAGACCTCGTATTTCAGCCCCTGGATGGTCACATTGTGACAGTGACGATCAAGGGCAAAGACCGAGCAGAGATTGCCGGCCACATTGAAAGCGGTATCCTTACCGAGAACGATACTCCCGGCATTCACCGCCTGAACCGCATAGTCATCGCAGTAAAGCGTGCCGATGGCTCCTTTTTTGGACAGGAAGATCAAAAGCTGTATATTGGCCAGCGTATGGTCAAGTCGTCCGCCGAGACCGCCGTAGATCTCAAACACGGTATAGCCCTTCTCAAGCCCCAGCTTCACGGCGATCATCATATCGGTATCGTCCTTTTCCCTTGGATACCGGATTGCATCACTCGGCAGATCATAAGAAGTCACCGAATCAAAGTCGCCAAGCACGATATCCGCGCGGATCCCGATCTCTTCAAGGTAATCGAAGCCACCATCCGCCGCGATCACCAGATCGTACGGATGCAGATCGATCGTATGACGGCTTCGGTCACCCGCGCCGAAAATATAACATATCCTGTCCATTTCACACCTTCTTCACACCTATGAAGTGTAGTTTAAAAACGTAATCTCCTACTCCGTAGCGTAGCGTTTATTTCAGTTTGTCGATCGCCCGATCGATCTCACTTAACACGGTTTCATTGCTGTAAGATTCGATCGCTCCGACATCGACGGCAGACGTCAGATTCGGGTCAATCGGAAGCTTGGCAAGTACCGGAAGATCATACTCTTCCGCAACCGCATCCACTTTGCTTTCACCGAAGATCTCGAGTTTTTTCCCACAGTCCGGACACTCGACATAACTCATGTTTTCAACGAGCCCCAGTACCGGAATATTCATCAGTCCCGCCATCTTAATGGCCTTTCCGACGATCATCGATACGAGATCCTGCGGTGTCGTGACCACGACGATCCCGTCAAGCGGAATACTTTGGAACACGGTCAGTGCCACATCACCGGTCCCCGGCGGCATATCAACCAGAAGATAATCAATATCCTTCCACAGTACGTCCGTGTAAAACTGACGTACCGTACCTCCGATCAGCGCGCCGCGCCATACGACCGGATCACTTGGATTGTCTAACAAAAGATTGATCGACATCACGTCGATATTCATGGATCTTGTCTGCACCGGATAGATGGTTGTCTCATCACCCACAGCGCGTTCGGTAAGACCGAAGGCTTTCGGGATCGACGGTCCCGTGATATCCGCGTCAAGGATGCCGACATGATAACCGGCAGCCGCGAGTCTCACCGCGAGAAGCTCCGTAACTGCTGACTTTCCGACACCTCCCTTACCGGACAGGACGCCGATCACATTTTTGATCAGACTCCCCTCATGCGGTGTGGCGATCAGGTCGGCAGGATCATGTCTGCTACTGCAGCTTGCGCCACAGGATGAACAATCGTGTGTGCAGTTTTCAGGTGTCTGGTTTTCTGTATCACTCATAAGGATGTTCTCCCTTCATCTATTCTACTTTGTATTCACCCAGATCATCGGGCGGACATAGGCCCCCTTCTGATCCACGGGAAATCCCTGATCGATGGCTTCATTCAGCGCCGATACGAATACCGTGGTATCCATCGTCTTCCCCGGCGTGCGAAGCCTCATGTTCTTACTCATATCTCCGAGGACTTCCCCATATTTCCGATAATCCTCTTCCGACGCGATAAACACCTTATCCTTCATGGTCGGTGTATCCTTCGTGAAAAATGACTCGTTCTCGGTATCCGCAGATTCCGTATCTGCGATCGCGTCAGCTTCCTTCGGGAAGAACTGATGCTTCAAAAATGAGCCGTTCAGATGCTTTCTGAGCGAGGAATTCGACCAGGTCACATTTTCACTATGTTTATGATAGGCTCTGTCCTTGATCGCTTCCTTCACGATAAGTAATGTGCTGTCATTTTTATGATCAAGTATCACCCAGTCAAGCTTTCCGAACTTCACCTTTTTCCCGATATCCGCGGAGGCAATCACCTGTTTCTCAACCTCAAGTGCTCTGTCCCAACCACCGTTTTCCTCACCGCTCACGCGAAATGACTTGATCGCCAGGCTCTTGATCCCGATGAAGTTCTCGACCTCACCGATCAGTCCTCGGGTAACCGGGATCTTGCGGCAGACGGCAAGTGCGATTCCGAAGACCAGGATTCCCAGAAGCACCCAGCGAAAAACATTTGGTTTCTGATTGCCGCTGTTCTTGTCATGTTCCTGTCTCTGACCGGCGCTCATCATCTCGGTACGTGAGATAACCGGGATATCCTCCGGAAGGTCCTTCTCCAGTTCATCAGCAATCGTTTTACACTCATCGCGTAAGGCAGCACATTCTTCAACATGAGAAAAATCTCCTGCCTCCTCCGGTGTCAGCCCGGCCAGATCATCAAACTCTGTCTCCATCCGACGATACACACGATACTTGTCCTCGACCAGAAGAATACAGCCCGTCCCGTTTTTCAAAGACATAAGCCAGTTGAATCGCTCCTCAGGAGAACGATTCATCAGCTTTTGCATCTCTCTTTTTTGCTTGCGCTCTGCGGATGACATATCTCTCAACTCCTTATATACAATGGGAGAAAAACAGCAAGCCGTTTTTCTCCCCGTTGTTATACTCTATCGAATCCGTAATTATTTATTGTCTGTCTTGCCCTTGTCTCTCTTGCGGTTTCTCGAGCCACCCTCGACGCCCTTCTTGCTGTCATGCTTAGCGTAGGTCTCGGCCTTCTTAGCCGTTGCCTTTCCGCGTCCTGAGAACAGGTACCACAGCGGTGAAGCGATGCAGATGGACGAATATGTTCCGGCAAGCACACCGACGATCAACGGAATTGCAAACTCACGGACACTGGATACACCCAGGATTGCCAGCATGAATACCATGATAAAGGTCGTCACGGATGTATTGATCGAACGTGTCAGTGTCTCGGAGATACTGCGGTTGATGATCTCCTTCAGATCGTCACGGCTGTTTGCCTTATTGCGGTTCTCACGGATACGGTCGAATACGACGATGGTATCGTTGATGGAGTAACCGACGATGGTCAGCATAACCGCGATAAATGTTGAACCGACCTGGATGAAGCTGCTGCATACGACATACACGGTAAATACAACCAATACGTCGTGGCACAGTGCCAATACTGCCGCACCCGCTGTCGCGATGTGACGGAAACGAATCCAGATATATAAAAGCATACATGCGATGGCGATCACAGTCGCGATGATCGCGTCTACCTTCATCTCATCGGATACGGAAGCCGAGATCGTCTCGGACTCAACCTGCTCTTCCGTAGTACCAAGCTTCTTGGCAAGCTCTGTACGAACACTGGCTGCCTGATCCTCAGAAAGCTGTGTGGTACGGATCGTGATCTTCTTGACTCCCTGATCATCGGAGGAAGAAATCTCTCCGTTCAGGCCGGTCACATCCTTTACTACCGCAGATACGTCATCCTTCAACTGATCGGTGATCTCAGTACCCTTGTCAATCGATACCGATGTCGATGTACCACCGACGAAGTCAAGACTGTAATTCAGGATCGAATCCTTGGTGGAGGAATTGAAGATCAGTCCACCCACGCAGAGAACTAAAAGCACACCGAAGATGGCGGCGTAAAGTTTTGAATGACCGATGAAGTCGATCGTCTTTCTCTGCTTCTGAACACCGTAAAGCTTCACGTTCTCAGCACCGAAGCCGGCGAACGCGTACATCAGCCATCTGGTGACAAAGATTGCCGTAACCATGGAGAGGATAATACCGATTGCCAGTGTCTGAGCGAAGCCCTTGACGGTACCGGATCCTCTTAAGTATAATACGAAAGCTGCGATCAGGGTTGTTACGTTACCATCGATGATCGCGGAGAGTGCGTTTTTAAATCCGTTCCTGATCGCGGAGTTGATGGTCTGTCCCTTAGCCAACTCCTCGCGGATACGTGTAAAGATGATACAGTTGGCATCTACCGCCATACCGATACTCAGGATGATACCTGCGATACCCGGCAGTGTCAATGTGACATTCAGTACATTCAGTACAACAAGTACCATCAGGATGTAGAATGCCAAAGCAATCGATGCGGCAAGACCCGGCAGACGATACATGAAGATCATGAACAGGATCACGAGGATGAAACCGATGAGACCTGCCCACAGAGAGGTATCAAGCGCTGTGGATCCGAGTGTCGCACCAACGACGTTGTCGTGGATATTCTCAAGTTCGAGCGGAAGGGCACCGATACGAAGTGTCGATGCGAGGTGCTCAGCCTCTGAGAACTCTTCAAAGCCACCGGAGATCTGGCACTTACCGCCGGTGATCGCTTCCTTGATGTTCGGTGCGCTTACCAGTTTGTCATCATAAACGATCGCCATGCGCTCACCGACATGATCTGATGTGATATCACCGAACTTCTTAGCACCTTTTCCGGTGAAGGTAATGTCAACGACGTTCTCTGTCTTACCTGTGTTGGAAGTCTCCGTCGTGGCAACCGCTTCTTTGATGGTCGATCCATCCATCAGCAGGTCGTCCTTTTTGAACTCGACCGCGTCTCCCTCTTCCGGTGTTGTAGCTACGGCAGATCCGGAAGCGACATCCGCCGCATCCGCCTTGGCCGTCAACTTGTCTAACATTACGAAATACAGCGCGCCGGCCTTACCCAGCTGCTGCAGGATTTCCTTTGAATTGGTAGCCCCCGGGATATCGATCGTGATCCGGTTGTCACCCTCTTTGTACACGGCAGCCTCGGTGGAATAGCTCTCCACACGCTTCTGCATCTTGTAGACCGTGTCATCCATCTCCTGCTGAGTCGGATTGTCTTTCACGGACTGATAGGTCACGCTGACACCGCCCTTCAGGTCAAGTCCCAGGCGGATGTTCTGAGCGCTTCCCTTGTGCGCCTTGCCGACGCCGACAAATGCTACGAAAGCAAATGCTCCAATAAGGATCAGCACCAACAAAATCTGCAATGCGCCTCTAAGTTTGCTGTTCATCGTCTTCTCTCCTTTGCTTCATTTCTTCCTTTTTTAATACTCGTTTTGGCGTAGTAGACAGCAGGATGCTGTCGAGAATTCAGCGAGCACGATTTGCACGGACACGGATGTCCGTGCTGCGATGCTTAATTCTCTAGACACCTAAGGACGAATTATAACACAGAAACCAAAAGAAAACAAGCATTTTTTTTAATAAGTATGATCTGATTGACTTTTTTCGCCAAATCGGGTATGATAAGAATAGTTTTATGCACGAAAAATCGATATAGAAAGCGAGGTATGACTATGGCAAAATGGGTATGCAGCGTATGCGGCTACGTTCATGAGGGAGATCAGCCACCGGAGCAGTGCCCTGTGTGCAAGGCTCCTGCGGAGAAATTCAAGAAACAGGAAGGTGAGATGACCTGGGCTGCTGAGCACGTAGTCGGCGTAGCAAAGGGTGTTCCGGAGGATATCATCAAGGATCTTCGCTCCAACTTCGAGGGCGAGTGCTCTGAGGTCGGCATGTATCTGGCGATGGCTCGCGTAGCATTCCGCGAGGGTTACCCGGAGGTCGGCCTGTACTACGAGAAGGCTGCCTTTGAAGAGGCTGAGCACGCAGCAAAGTTCGCTGAGCTCCTCGGTGAGG
>JAEEGL011729395.1_pt1 | contig 12062 bp, 10 predicted proteins | sample 9134231 | NCBI WGS metagenome assembly JAEEGL01 (sample SAMN16246548, study PRJNA631951) | gut metagenome | biome: gut microbiome; feature: rumen; material: fiber-attached | host: Bos | place: Iran: Karaj | collected 2018-10
CTCCGGTTAGTGACTCTCCGGTCGCGTCCCGACCTTCTGTCCCTTCCGGAGCGTTTATCCTTTTTCTCCTTCTTCGCGATATACATCTTACCGTCCGCTGCTTCGATGAAACTGAAGAGTGACTTTTTGGTATCGGGAGATATAAGCGTATATCCCATGCTGACACTTAAGATATAAGGCGAATACTTACCGTGCTCGTTGAATTCCCGTATCGCTTCCTGTATCCTCTGTATCTTATCCTTCACTTCCTTTGCGGATTTCGCCTCACCGAAGACAACGAACTCATCGCCGCCGAACCTCATCGCAAGGTCATCCTTGTCGATGTTATCGGAGAGGATGTTCGCAAAATCAACGATGTAGGCATCACCCATCTTATGCCCCATCGTATCGTTTATGACCTTGAGCCTGTCCATATCCGCGAAGATGATGTACATCTCCTTTTCTTCCTTCTGCCCGGCCTCGAAATCGGCTTCGGCCTTGTTGAAGAAACCGAGCCTGTTGTAAAGCTTGGTCAGCGGATCGTAATAGCTCAGATCCTTGAGCCTGTCGATGTAACTCTCCTGATCGTTATACTTGCGCGCGGACTCGAGCATGTTTGAGATGTTGTTCACGAACATGTGATAAAGCTCGGTTTCGAGCGCCGCGAAATAATTCGTGGTCACGACATATCCAAAGTAAGAAGCGCCGTAATGCAGTGATGAATATATATACAGGTTGCCCTCTCCGGGGGTTGAGTATATCTCATCCCTGTCTATCCGGCCCATCTGCTGTTCATTGCTCAGAAGTTCGTAGTGATAAGGCATATCCAGCCTCTTTCCGCCGCCGTCAAGGATTATGCTCATGGTGGGGATATTGAACTTCCTCTGGTAATCCGGAAGCATCCCATACATCTCCTCGGAAGAACGGTACGCCATAAAATCGGCGCTGCAGTCACTTACATAGCCGGCATACCTTGAATTATCCATCGACATCTTGATACTCTCGCGGAGGAAGTCCTCACGCTTTTTCTTATATGTCCTGCAATTGGGACAGCAGCTCGTTCCTATCGCAAGCTTCGGGATTATCTTAGCCTCCCCGCCATTTCCTTCAGCGAGCATCTTATATGCGGTGTTTCCGATCTTTTTCTCAAACCTTTCGATCGAAGTTATGGACGGCTGGTTATACGCAGCCTGCGGGATGTGGTCAAAGCCGGTCAGGATGTAATCCTGCGGCACCCTGTAGCCGTCTTCCGTAAGCCTGTAGAAGACACCCATCGCGCTCTGGTCATTCACACATACGAAAGCGTCCGCATCCATCAGGTTCTTTTTCCTGAAATAGTCATACGCCTTATACCCGCTGTCCACGTAATAATTCCCTTCGTATATCCTCTCACGCGGAAGGCGCAGGCCAAACTCCCTCATAACCTTGATACATGCATCAAGACGGTACTGCGCGTCTATGCTGTCTCCCGGGCCTCCGACGAAATTGACTGTCCGGACGTTGTGTTTTATTATGATGTGCCGCACCAGTTCCTCCATAGCCTCACCGTTGCAGCTCGTTATGTTGAAGAAATCCTTATCATAGCTGTCTATCGAAACGCAGGGCTTGCCCGAAGCCTTTAACTTGTTTGAGAGCATGCCCCTTATATACGGATTATAGAACGCGCTCGCATAGAGTATGAACCCGTCAAAACCCGACATATCCATACGCTTGATGTATTCGTATTCACCTGTATCAAAGCCTTCATCCGAGGAAACATAGAACGAAAAGAGGTGCAGTTCGTCATTGTTCTTCCTGCACTCCTCATAGACACCCTTTATAACTTCTCTCTGGGTGTATATATAGATCTGGCCTACAAATAAAGCGATCTTCATATAAAGATTCTCCTCCCGTCACATGTTCCTGCAGACCCACACAAATCCCGCAGCCGTTCTCCTGTGGGGTTCACTGAAATGGTTACCCTCATTCCACCTTAAGGTAACCGCCCTTATTACCGATGAATGTGAATATATATCCGCCATCTCCCTTATATTGGCGCCGACACTCGCCATGACCCGGTTCTTCGTATGCTCTTCCTTTTCCCCGAGACTTAAATAAACAACCTTTGTGAGCACGCTGTTCTCCCTCGCATACTCTATCCATCCCGGAAACCATACGGACGGAGATGACGCGGCGATTCCGGCAAAATGATCTGTCCTGTAAGAACAGTAGATCGCGAACAGACCTCCCATTGAATATCCCCCGATAACACGCGGTAAATCGGGACTGATGCCGCATTCCTCATAAAGATAAGGGAGCATCTCCTTTATTATGTACCAAAGGGTTTCATCCGCCCTTCCTGCAAAGTCATTATCCTTAAACACTGCCGGAGCCTTCCACGGTGACAGTTCGCCGTTCCAGTCCTTCGTGACAAACGCGGCAAGCACAAAACCCCTGCCCGCGCCCTCCTCTATAAGAGCCGCCTCCTCATCAAGCGTAGGATCCTCATCGCTCATGACAGGCTGGACCAGCAATACCTCAGGTACGCCGGATGTATATATGATGCAGTTTTTGCCGCCTATCGGCAGAATGACTTTATCCATCTTATTCCCTGCCGTCCCTGTTTATTTCCGTGACCGTCAGTGTACCGCCGTCTACCCTGAACCGGATATTAAAGCCCGCAAAAGTCATCCCGTACTCCCTGTCCCCGTCATCAATGTATGACGGCCGCGGATCCTGCGCAAGGATCTCCTTAAGGGTTTTTCGCGAATCCTCCGGGATAATATCAAGAAGCTCATCGGAAATACAGACTTCAAGCGCGGTAAAACCGGTCGTATCCGAAAAGCCGCACCTTGCTCCTTCGTGCGAATCGGTATAGTTCAAGTACGGCTTGATATCATATATTTCGGTACCGTCGCGCATATCTATGCCCGAAACATAAAGCACGGGACCCGTTCCCGTGATCTCCACCTTCTCGAGCTTTACGGAGGATAAGCCTATCCTGTTCGGCCGAAACGGCGATCTTGTTGCGAACACGCCCATCCTCTCGTTGCCTCCGAGGCGCGGCGGACGGACCGTGGCCTTAAACTCGTGACTCTCCTTAACATCAAAGCCCCAGAGCAGCCACAGATAATCATATCCTTCGATGCCGCGGACCGCTTCGGGATTTGCAAACTGCGGCATGAACTCGATGCGTCCGGCCAGCTCCCCTACAAGGCCGCTCTGCCTTGGGAGCCCGAACTTTTCGGGAAAGTCGGTATGTATATGCGCGATGACCTTAAGTTCCATATCACTCCAGATTGAGCCTGCTCTTCATTATGCTGTTCGATATCAGATATCCGACCAACGTAAGGCCGTATACGCCGATATTGAGCGCGATAAGGAAGACTATCATCATAAGCCCCGGATCCTCGAACATTTCAACAAAACTTCCGCGTGTACCGAGCAGAACAAGCATCCCTGCCTGCATAAAGATATTGCCGAAGATATTAATGGCAATGTGTATGCCAAAGTATGCACCCACCGAAGCGAGCACCTTGTTCTTTGCCGCCATCTGTCCGAAGCTTATAGCGGTATATCCCTTAAATACCGAGAAGAACACCGAACCTATCCCGCCGAGGACAGACAGGATCATGTAGAGTGCGATAAGCAGCGGTCCCTGATCAAACACTTCCGCAAAGGCCCTGAACATCTCCCTTAATTCATCCATAAACCTGAGCTCAAAGCCTGCGACCACAAGTATCGCGATACCGACAAACATAACGATGGTGCTTATGAAACGCCATATTATCGCTACGATCGCCTTGGACCATATGAGTTCCTTTGAGGTTACGGGAAGGGTATGCATAAGATATCCCTGATCCGTATACAGGTTCCTGTAAAACCTGATATAGAAATACAGCGTGGCAACTATGGACAGTGTGATGATACTCAGTACATAGACCGAAAAATACGAAGAATACACAAGGGCGATCATCGTCTCCCTCATCTCCTGGACACCTATCGTTTCCGCAAATTCATCTGCTCTTAAAAATACCGCTCCGATGATCGACAATGCAAATACGGCAATGTTCAGTATGGTCATTATCTTCCAGGAGTCTTTCCATTCATGCGAAACCAGTTTTCCTAACATGCGAACACCTCCCTGAAATGCTTATCTACCGAAACGCCGTACTTATCCTTTATCTCATCGACCGTGGCGCGGAGCACAAGATGGCCGCTCTTTAAGAAGATGACTTCGTCAAGGATATCCTCGATATCCGTGATAAGATGCGTGCTTATGATGACCGATGCATCCTTATTGTAATTATTGATTATCGTCCGGATTATATAATCCCTCGCCGCGGGATCCACCCCCGCTATCGGCTCGTCAAGGATATAGAGCTTGGCATCCCTGCTCATGACAAGTATGAGCTGGACCTTCTCCTTGGTACCCTTTGAGAGGGTCTTGAGCCTTGCGGAACTGTCAATACCCAAAGCGCTTATCATCTGCATCGCGCGGTCAGGCCTGAAATCCAGATAAAAATCGGTGAAAAAGTCAATTATGTCCGCCACCGTTTTCTGCGCTTCAAGATATGTGCGCTCGGGAAGATATGACACCACCGACTTTGTATAGGGACCGGGTTTCTCCCCGTCGATGTATACCTCACCCTTTGTGGGCTGCAGAAGACCGTTCATCATCTTGATGAGAGTCGTCTTTCCGCTTCCGTTCGGACCGAGCAGGCCTATTATGCGGCCGCTCTCTATCGTCATGTCTATTCCCGTAACCGCTTCCGTTTTTCCGTTGTAGCTCTTGGTAAGGTTACGGCATTCAACTAATGTACTCATTTCTCCCTCCTTAAAATATTAATCTATTATATGATTATATCACATGCGCTCCATTCTTTCATTGTTATTTACATCATATGATTTAACGGTTATAATCAGATGGTTGAAACCACCGCGGTTTAGACAGACGAGCCATTCACGCAGGTTTGACAGAACGGAGACTTATATGAAAAAAAGCACACTGAAGGTGATCATTGTGATCATGATCCTTCTGGCACTCACGATAATCGCTGCGATAATACTTACGTTTATCTCGCAGTTGAAGATATCACCCGATACAAAGGCGGTCATTTCGGATCTCACGGACTTCCCGGACAAAGACAAAGCCGAAGATGAAGAAACGGACGAAGCGGACGTGACCGAAAATGACTCTGATATGATAACCGATGATCCTTCCGGGGATACTTCAGCCGTACAGGATGAAACGGCAGATGAGACTCCCGAAGAGGCGGATGCACTTGGCGAAACGTATACGGGTCCTCTCAAGGTCGTATGGCTTGGCGATTCGCTCACACAGGGATCTCTCGGTGATGATAACAATAATGAGAACAATCCGCAGGCGCCCTGGAGGGTACTTATGGATCTTTCCGGTTATGATGTCGAAGGCTTCGGATATTTCGGCCTCTATGCGCATGACATACTCTGGAAATGGGGCGATGAAGGCGGCGTCAAGGACAAGGATACCGTATATATCTTCTGGGTCGGTTCGTGTGATTTTCGCGATTCCGCCGACAATGTCAGCAAAGTCATTGACGAGATAGATACGTTCCTTCGAAACGGCTACCTGGACAGATACCTTGTTCTGGGTACCACCGACAGGCCGGAACTCGGACGCGAGGGAGCCATCAAGGTAAACGATGCGTTCAGGGAAAGGTATAAGGATAAGTATCTGGATATACTCGAGTACGTGGAATACGGACCGGATAATCTGCATCTTACCGAAGCCTCGTATCATGACATTGCAGAGGCTGTGTATGATAAGTTAAAGTCAACCTACGGCACTTCATCAGCCGGAGAATAAAAGTAAAAAGGAGCAGGGCCTTAAGCCCTGCTCTTATCAAGTTCAATAAGTTTTCTCATGCCTTCAACGGCTATCTTAACGGCTGCGGAAACATCCTCGGTCATCTCCTGATCGAGCCCCGCTTTCTCACGCTCCTGATTCCATATCACATGAAAACACGAACCTGCGCGGCAGCCTCTTGCAGACGCTATCACGAACAGCGCCGCCGATTCCATTTCCGAAGCCTTGACACCGAGCTGCTTCCATGCTTCCCATTTATCAAGCAGTTCCGCGGCAACCGGCATCGTCTGCGGTGAATGCTGTCCGTAGAAAGAATCCTTGCATTGGACAACGCCGATATGCGAATGCTTGCCCAGATCATCCGACGCGGCTTTCAGCATGTTCACTATGTCATGATCGGCCACTGCCGGGAATTCGATCGGCGCGTATTCAATTGAGGTATGCTCATATCTTATAGCACCCGTTGCAATGACAATGTCGCCTGCCTTCACATTAATGTCTATGCCTCCGCAGGTCCCGCAGCGGATGAACGTATCGGCACCTATATGAACGAGCTCCTCGACCGCTATCGCGGTTGACGGCCCTCCGATGCCCGTTGAGCACACGCTCACTTTTTCTCCGTCCAGGTAACCGGTGTAGATATTGTATTCACGGTTGTATGATACCTGCTTCGCGTCATCAAGAAGAGCCGCGATCGACTCGCATCTTCCGGGATCCCCCACAAGTATCACATACCGTCCCACATCACCCTTAACGCATTTTATGTGGAATTCCTTCTCCATTTCCTGCATAAAAAAGCCTCCGTCCCAAACCGATCATGAAAATGACAGGATCACTTTACCCTGATAAGCACTACGCTTGCAGCGGGAACATTAAGCTTAAGCTTCTTATCCTCAGCCTTGCAGCCCTTAAATTCCTCATCCTTAACCTTTTCGGGTTCATCAAACGTATTCTTATCACGAACGTCCGCTCCCTTAAGGATGCGGGCCTCAACAACTTCATATGCCTTATCTTCCGCGAACTGAACGGTAAGCTCTTCGTCGTCGGTCATTGAAAGGTTGCTTATCGTTATCGTTATGATACCATCCTTAACCGATACGGATTCGCTGATCTTTGCCACCTTGCGGTCATCCTTTACGCCGGTCATGCCAGCGCCGGTGACAGCGCTCTCCAGAAGCTCCGCGCCCTGGTGATCCCTGTACATCCTGAATACATACCAGGTGGGAGTCTTTATCATCTTAGCGCCTTCGGTAAGTATGACTGACTGAAGGACATTGACTGTCTGTGCGATACATGCAAGCTTCACGCGGTCGCAGTGTTTATTGAATATATTGAGTGAGATGCCCGCTACCATAGCGTCTCTCATGGTATTCTGCTGATAGAGGAAGCCGGGATTCGTACCCTCTTCAACCTCGAACCAGGTACCCCATTCATCAACCGACATGCCTATCTTCTTCTCGGGATCGTACTTATCCATTATAGCGCCGTGACGCTTAATGAGATCCTCGATATGTGCGGCAGCCCACAGGGTCTTATACCACAGATCCTCATCAAATTCCGTTGCGCTCACCTTAGGAAGCCATCCCTCCGGAAGTGTATAGTAATGGAGTGATAAAAGATCCATCAGACCGTGCTGGTCCTCGGGAACATGCTCATAACAGGTCTTTAACACATCCTCCGTCCAGTAATAATCCTCAGAATTGGCGCCGCAGCATACCTTCTTTACCGGACGCTCGTCACTGTACTGACGGACATAGGTCTGGTAACGGCGGTACTCGTTTCCGTAGTACTCGGGAGTCATGTTTCCTCCGCAGCCCCAGTTCTCGTTGCCCACTCCGAAATAGTCAACCTTCCATGCGCCTTCATGACCGTTTTTCTTACGAAGCTCGGCCATGGGTGACATACCGTCAAAAGTCATATATTCAACCCACTCGGACATCTCCTGTACCGTGCCGCTTCCGAGGTTGCCGTTCACATAGGTCTTGCAGCCAAGCTGTCTGCACAGTTCCATGTATTCATGCGTTCCGAAGCTGTTATCCTCGGTAACGCCGCCCCAATGGGTATTGACCATCTTCTTACGGCTGCTCTTCTCACCGATACCGTCACGCCAGTGGTACTCGTCGGCAAAACAGCCGCCCGGCCATCTGAGTACCGGCACTCTGATCTCCTTAAGCGCCTCGACCACGTCCTTACGCATTCCATTCTCATTGGGTATATCGGAATCCTCACCCACGAACAGTCCGCCGTAAATACATCTTCCGAGATGCTCCGAGAAATGACCGTATATCTCGGGAGCTATAACGCCCATCTTATTGTTTTCATTTATAACTAACTTTGCCATTTGTTCTCCTCGTACACCTACCACTTATCCACCGGACATCGGTTATCTTGTTTCATACTCCGTATGATACAGTAGCATCCGCATTCAAGACAGGTCCCGGCGGAATTCCTATCGCACTCATCGCAGACCGCTATCCGCTGCTTCATAAGCGCGGAGTCAGCCTTTTCTTTCTCATCAAGAAGAGAATAAAGCCGGTCGGCATAAGCACTTATATCCCCCGGGATACTGTCAAATATATCGCATAGCCTGCAAAAACGAAGCTTTTCCTGTGCCATTTTTGATCCTACTGGCCGTAATATGCGTTGATGCCGTGTTTCCTGTAAAAATGCTTATCTCTTATGCTGTCGGGAGCGGGCTTCACATTGGGATTGATGATCTCGGTATTCCTTGCCATCCTTGCAACTTCTTCAAGCACTACCGCATTGTAGACTGCCTCGGCCGCGTCCTTGCCCCAGGTGAACGGACCGTGATTCTTACATAATACGCCGGGCGTATACAGAGGATCTATCTCCCTTTCGGTAAATGTCTCTATGATGACTTTGCCCGTATTAAGCTCATATGCTTCATCGATCTCTTCGGGTGTCAGATTCCTTGTGCAGGGAATGGGTCCGTAGTAATAATCAGCGTGCGTGGTGCCGTATAACGGGATATCCCTTCCTGCCTGTGCCCATGCAACAGCCTCGGGTGAATGCGTATGCACTACTCCGCCTATACCCTCATAAGCCCTGTAAAGCTCGATATGGGTTGCGGTATCGCTCGAAGGCTTATACTTGCCTTCCACCTTGTTTCCGTGAAGATCCATTACAACCATATCATCGGGAGTAAGTTCATCATATTCAACACCGCTGGGCTTGATGACAAAATATCCGCTCTCCCTGTCGATCCCGGACACGTTGCCCCACGTATAGGTGACAAGCCCCCTGTGAGGAAGCTCCATGTTTGCTTCATAAACCTGCTTCTTTAACTGTTCCAGCATTTCTTTTTTCCTTTCTTTGTGTGTTTAGATGGTGAAGTTGGCAGCTGCTGCCGCTTCCGCCGCAAGGGTCTTCTTGTATGCAACGATATAATCGTCGAAGCCCTTTACGTCGGCAGGATCGGGATTCAATACTTCGCCCTCGTCTCCTCCGAATACCTTGTCCTTAAGATAATCGGAAAGTGAAACGCCCGATCCGTTTAACATATATGCAGCAAGAATGGCCATTCCCCAGGGACCGCCTTCGCCTGCAGTCTTCATGACCGCTACGGGTGCGTTCATGGCCGCTGCGAGCATGCTCTGGCCAACACCCTTGGTCTTAAAGAAACCACCATGTCCGTACAGCTTGTCAACGCCTGCCTTCTCTTCCTTGAAGAGGATATCGCAGCCGATCTTAAGAGTCGCAAGCGACGCATAAAGATGTGACCTCATGAAGTTTGCAAGAGTAAACTTCGCATCCGGTGTACGAACAAAGAGAGGACGTCCCTCATTAAGCCCGGTAATTGCCTCGCCCGCATTGTAATTGTATGCGAGAAGACCGCCGCAGTTCTTATCACCCTCAAGCGCTTTGTTGTAAAGAAGACCGTAAAGCTCTCCCATGTCGGGTTCATTGCCCTTGGCCTGCTCATATTCCTTGAAGAGATTTACCCAGCCGTTAAGATCGGTGGTACCGTTGTTGCAGTGTGCCATCGCAACCGGTGATCCGTCGGGTGTTGTAACCATGTCAAGCTCCTCATGCACCTTGGAGAGTGACTTTTCCAGTACTACCATTGCGAAGAAGGATGTTCCCGCCGAAACATTACCCGTCCTCTTAAGTACCGAATTCGTTGCGACCATACCTGTTCCGGCATCACCCTCGGGCGGGCACATGGGTATGCCTGCTTCGAGTTCACCACTGACGTCTAAGAACTTCGCTCCCGCTTCGGTAAGCTTTCCTGCGCTCTGCCCCGCAGAAAGCACCTTGGGAAGTATATCACCGAGCTTCCATGAAAAGCCCTTGCCTGCTACAAGAGAATCAAATTTTGTTATCATACCTGCGTTAAAGTCACACGTATTATCATCTATGGGAAACATACCTGACGCTTCGCCCACGCCGAGCACCTTCTCCCCGCTCAGCCTGTAATGGATATAACCCGCGAGCGTGGTAAAGAAAGCAACATCCTTTACATGCTCCTCGCCGTTTAAGATCGCCTGGTACAGATGAGCGATGCTCCATCTCTGAGGTATGTTAAAATCAAATTCCTTCGTAAGTGCAGCTGCCGCTTCACCTGTTATCGTGTTGCGCCATGTCCTGAAAGGAGCAAGGAGATTATCGTCCTTGTCAAACGGAAGATAACCATGCATCATGCCGGAAATACCGATAGCCGCAAGCTTCTTTAAGGAAACGCCGTACTTATCCTTAACATCATTTACCATATCCGCGTAACAGCTCTGAAGTCCCTTATGTATCGTGTTGATATCATAGGTCCAGATTCCGTTAACGAGTTCATTTTCCCAGTCGTAAGAACCTGTTGCAATGGGCTTATGCTCTTCGTCAATAAGCACCGCCTTGATACGGGTGGAACCGAATTCAAGTCCCATTACCGCCTTACCGCTTTCGATCAGATTTTTTATGTCCATAGTGGTAACCCTCCTCGGTTTATTCTACCTTTAGTTATAACAAAAAACCCCTGAGCGCTCAAGGGTTTTCTGTATCGGTATCATTATTACTTATCTTATCCTTCGGCAGGTATTTAAGCATCATCTGCTCAAGCTCCTGACTGTTTATGGGCTTTGACAGATAGTCATCAAAACCCTCTGAAAGATATCGCTCCTTAGCTCCGATTATCGCGTCCGCAGTCATGCATATGACAGGTGTATCCGTGTTAGGTCCTCCCTCCTGTTTTCTTATCAGGTTAAGGGCTTCCGTTCCGTCCATATTCGGCATACGCTGGTCCATAAGTATCAGGTCATATGCCTTCTTACCTGCAAGCTCAACCGCTTTTGATCCGCCGTCAGCGGTATCCGTCTTAACATGGGTGTCCTTTAACAGGGCTTTTGCTACCATGAGGTTGACTTTGGAATCATCAACAATGAGGACAAGCGCATCGGGCGCCGCGAACGAAGGCTTGTAGGGCTGCCTTGCATCATCGGTTTTTCCGCTGTTTTTGTCATCCGATGCATTATCCGTCCGTACCTTCAGATTGCCAACCGGCTTAGCGGAAACAACCTTCTGCGGTATGGTGATCATAAAGGTTGATCCGTGGCCGTAATCACTGTCAACCTTTATCTTTCCGCCCATCATGGACACCAGCTGTCCGGCTATGGCAAGACCCAGTCCCGTCCCTTCAATGGAACTGTTGCGTTCAAGCTCGAAACGCTCAAACTTGTCAAACAGCTTATCCATATCCTCGCGCCGTATTCCTATACCGGTATCACGTATCTCGGCAGTCAGTCTGAGCATGTCACCTTCCCTGATCCGGTCTGCGTTCTTGGCACTGACAGTCAGCCGGACAGAACCCTTATCGGTATATTTTACCGCATTCGTAAGGATATTGGTTATCACCTGTCTTATGCGCACGCGGTCTCCGAACAGCACTCCGGGAAGTGTTTCATCAACATCGATCTCGAACTCAAGTCCCTTTTCGGCTGCCCTGAATAAGATCATATCGTTTATGTCTTTGAGCAGTGACTTAAGATCGTACTCCACCTCAACTATATCCATTTTGCCGGCTTCGATCTTCGAGATATCCAGTATTCCGTTTATTATGGATAAGAGATTATTGCCCGCGCCCTCTATATTGCCCGAATACTCTCCGATATTCGCGAAGGCTTCCTTAATCACGGGGCTCTCTGTACCCCCACGGCCCTTTACCTTGTCGCATTCCCGCAGGATCATCTCATTCAAACCAAGGACCGCATTTATGGGGGTACGTATCTCATGGGACATATTGGCAAGGAAA
>JAEEGL012552104.1_pt1 | contig 12062 bp, 9 predicted proteins | sample 9134231 | NCBI WGS metagenome assembly JAEEGL01 (sample SAMN16246548, study PRJNA631951) | gut metagenome | biome: gut microbiome; feature: rumen; material: fiber-attached | host: Bos | place: Iran: Karaj | collected 2018-10
ATGAAAGATCCTTATATCGTAGTCATCGGTGATAAGGAAGTTGAATCCAAGACTCTTTCAATTACCGTAAGAGGACAGAAAGAACAGCTCCACGATGTACCCGTTGATGTATTCGTTGATGCGTGCAGAAGGCTTAACGAAAACAAAGCACAGGAACTTGACGGACAGATAAATGGCTGATAACAAAAGCTATACAAGAGGACAGACAATAGTAGCAGCAGGCAGCGCAATGACGTCTCTGGGTCTCGTGATCTCGGGACGTGTATGCGCTGTTTATCCCGGCGGAGCGATGATGCTCGAAAGAGGTGATGTCATCGGTATCACCGAGGTTGTAAACGAGGTTCACTTCCTCGGATACAAGGCTGTTTCCGATGCGGTTGTTGTCCCCTACCCTTATACGAATCTCGAAAACTTAGAGATGCTCTTTTCGCAACACAATGATTTTGCGAGAGTATCTCTTTGTTCTCTTTTTAAGCAGATTACAGGTCTTGTAGGACAGTGTCAGATCTCCGAGATTCACACGGGAGACCTCTATCAGAAGCTTTTAAAAGACATCGAGCTGTATAACGAGATGTGCAGAAAATTCAGGATCAAGGTTCAGGATCTCAGCGAAGCATCCGAGCTTGATACCGATATGATGGATGAAACATCCGATTCATGGCTTGAAGATTATTACGCGGGCCTTATGAAAATTTACCAGTCCGAGACCGGTAAGTCGGTAATATCCGATCTTTCCGTTACCATGGGCATGGTCAGAAAGGGCAGTCTCGATTCCAGAAAAGCATATTCGCTTCTGGATAATTACTATTCATTCAGACAGGAACTCGGAAATCTGTATTTTAAGCCCGACGGGAAAGATCTGTATTCGTATCTTACCCAGCTCTTTTTCAGACTCAAAGAGGGCAGCCCTCAGATGTTCGAGCTCAGAAAGATCATTACCCGCATAGAAGAATCCTTCTATGATGAAGCGGGTCTCGATCAGGATATCTACAGAAACCGTATCGATGAGTTTGCCGAAAAGGCTGACAATATTCCGGAGGATACGGGTGCCGATGAAACCGAGGATACGGAAGAGACATCCGTTCCCATGGAAGCACTCGAGAACTCTCTCGATACGATCATTGACTTTCTTGAAGATGATTCCGAGAAGATCACTGATTTTAAGACACACATAATAGATCTTAGGAACATCGACGATCCCGAATCAATTGATGATGATATATCAACCCTGAGAAGACAGATCGCTCAGGAATATTACAGTGTCTACAAAGCTGCATTCTTTAAATCGCTTGAAAAGACACCGCCGCTTCCGGTACTTATGTTCCTGTATTTCGGATATGTGGATGAAAATCTCGCAGGTAAAAAGAATACGGCATACCTTGCCAAGCTTGCTTCCACTATCGCGGATCATTCTTTTGCGGGAATATATACTTTCTATGACTGGCTCAAGGCAATCTATAACGGTAAGAAAGATCCCAGCCGTGATGAATTCGATACGGATTACACGGATACCGTTCATAAGTTAAAGATCCAGAATAAGATTGATGCGGCAGAAGAAAAGAAGAGACTTGCGGACGGCGTTGCGAAGGCTACGTTCGAACTCGACAATTTTTTCAGAAATGCAAACAAGGTCACATACGGAAGGATCACTACATTCTGTCCCGTATTCATGGATAAGACCTGTGTTAAGGATCCCGAGAACTGTCTCGTCGATCTCGATAAGATATCGGCCGCACTCGACCATGTAAGAGCGGTTGATTTTACGGCATACTACAGAGAAACACTTGATAAAGCAAATCATGAGATCATGGGTAAGGAATCGATTCATGTCGAGTATCTTCCCGATTTCATCCTTATGCCCAACATGGGAACGAGAGCCGTCATGTGGCAGGAGATCGAAGGCAAAGTCAGAAACTCGCCTGCAAGAATGGCGATATCGATATTCCATGTCGAGGATCTGCTGAATACGGTTATCAGACTTACCGGCGATTTCAGATGGGAGCTTTGCAAGAGGATCCAGGGCGCAAGGTGGAACGATGTAAGCGATCATTCACTTACCAGTGATTACTTCGATTATGTTCAGTTCTACCGCAAGAACAGAGATCTTTCTCCCGAGATCAAAGAGAAGATCAAATCTTCACTTCAGAGAGCCAAGAACAGTTTCAAAGAAATGTTCATAAGGGATTACACTCTCTGGGTAATGTATGAAGGTAACGGTTCTCCGAGACTCAATAAAGTTGCAAGACAGATTCTTTATACCTATTGTCCTTTTGATTCCGTACTTGCAGCCAAAATAAAAGTTAATCCCATTTACTCTGAGATCATTGAAAGAAGCGAAGTTAAGAAGGCGCAGAGACTGCACAGACTCGAGACTCTTGAAAAGAAGGTTGTCGCATCGGGTCAGACCGTGCCCGATTCGCTTAAGACAGAGATCCTGTATGTAAAGGGCAAAGTAAGCAGATAGCGGAGATTAATATGGCAATGAATCCGATAGCAATGATGCAGGCTGCCGGAAGGATCAAAATCTTCAAAGAACAGCATCCGAAAGCGCTTGCATTTATACGTTCAGTATCCGACGGTGATCTGAGGGAAGGTTCGGTTATAGAAGTAAAGGTAACCACTCCCGAAGGAAAAGAATCGGTATCAAATATCAAACTCACCAAGGATGACATCGAAACATTCAACCTTTTCAAAAACGGACAGATAGGAAACTGATCTATGAGAACAGATGATGTAATAAACGAGATCGAAAAAGTTGTTCGCGGAAAAAGAGGCGTTATCACAATGGCTCTTGCAACACTTCTTGCAGGCGGCCATGTTCTTCTCGAGGATATCCCCGGAGTAGGTAAGACAACGCTTGCAGTCGCATTATCCAAGGCACTCGGCCTTGATTTTGCAAGAGTCCAGTTTACTCCCGATGTAGTACCCGGTGATCTGCTCGGTTTTACTTATTACGACCAGAAGACCGGGGAATTTATTTTCAGAGAGGGAAGTATCTATACAAATCTTTTCCTTGCTGATGAGATCAACAGAACATCACCCAAGACCCAGTCCGCACTCCTTGAGGTAATGGAGGAAAGACATGCCACGGTCGAAGGTAAGACAAGGGAACTTCCCGAGCCTTTCTTTGTAATAGCTACCGAGAATCCTTTCGGATCGAGTGGAACACAGAAGCTCCCCGAATCACAGCTCGACAGATTTATGACCTGTATGAAAGTCGGATACCCCGATCACGGAAGTGAAGTCGAGGTTTTGATCAACGATTCTCATTCAAAACTTGATACTGTAAATCCCATCTTTTCTGCTCAGGAAATCGTGGAAGTACAGAAACAGATTGAGAACATTCATGTAGATCAGTCTCTGTATGATTATGTTGTCGAACTTTCCGAAATGACCAGAACCGATGAGAGACTCTCACTCGGACTTTCGCCCAGAGGAAGTATTGCTCTTTACAAAGTTGCAAGAGCGCTGGCCTACATGATCGGAAGAGACTATATGACTCCCCAGGATATCAATACTGCCTGGATGTATGTTGCTGCACACAGAGTAAGAGTATCTCCCAGAGGAAGAGCCATGGGACTTTCCGCAGAAGACATTCTTACCGAGATCATCAGATCGGTTCCCGTTCCCAAGATCGGTTAAATATGGAACATATCAAAAATGCTCTGTATATTATTTCATACTTAATGATGGTGGCGGTTGTTTTGTTGGTGACGGTTTTCTACAGACAACCGCTTGCTTCCGTTTTGTTGGTATTTCTGATCATTCTTCCCTTTATATCGCTTGCTGCAGGTGCATACGGTTACAAACATGTTTCGATAACCGCTACAGCACCCACGGAATCAATCACCGCAGGCGATGAATTCAGAATAAGATTTCACATCCGGAACACTTCGCCTGTTCCTCTTCTTCGCTGTACCCTTCCGTATTCTTTTTGCAATATGTACAGACAGGATGATGAGAAATTTTCCATGACACTTGCGGGAGAAAGCTTTGCGTCGGAAATGATCTCACTTGGTTTCAAAACATCAATGCCCGGGATGTTTACTTTTGATGCGGACAAAGTGCTGATAAGCGATCCGCTTCATTTTCATACTTTTACCGGCAAGGTGAAGATCCATATAACCATTCCCGTTATGCCACGCCCCATCCCCCTTCCCGATAAAGATCTTCCGAAGTTCGAGGGAGAGCCTTTCGATGATATCATCTCCGATCAGGGTGAACTGACAAGGGATATCAGACAGCTCAGGGAATACAGGGCGGGTGACAGACTTCGCGACATCCATTGGAAAGCTTCCGCATCCGCGGGAGAACTCATGGTAAAAGAATACGAAAGAAGCGTTGACCTCATGTACCTTCTCCTTCCCGAAATAATCAAGGGAAAAGAACAGGGTGCGCTTATATACTATTATTCCCTCGGTAAAAAAATGCTTGCATCCAACATGGGATTCAGGACCGCAGTCTACGATCCCGATACCAAGGTCTTCTCGTATCTGAACGTAAGCGATGAGAGAAGTCTTGATGAAAGTATGTATGAGATCATGCGAAAGAAAGCTTCGACCGAAGATGTCTTCGCTGTTTATATGAATCAGAACCCTGCAAGTTACGGCGTGATAAGGATATGTCAGGACAGAATAGTTCTCGATTAAAAAATCAAAGAAGGTTTATGTCTCTCAGGAACGATCCTCATCCCGGAATACTGGGCAGGATGGAAATGAAAAAGAGAGACAATGAGCTTGAGCGGAGAGGCATATGCAAAGAAGATGTATGTCTTGAGAAGATGCCGCCCAAGATTGTTTCCGTGCTCCTAAGAGGTTTTATGATATTCCTTGCCGCATACGGAACCGTATGGGGACTCTTCAGCTCGTTCGGATTGGGTTACGGACAGGGCAGGGTATTTGCGTGGATACTTTTTCTGTCGATCGTATCTGCGGGAATCTACTATAACCGCTTCACGTTTTATGTCGGTTATGTGGTGCTTTTCATAGCGTTCTTTTTTTTCTCCGTAATGTTGTATTCGTATGTCAACTCCGGATTCCAGGCGCTGATAAATGAACTGAACTCTGCGTACGTGGACTATTTCTCGCTACCTGCGTTAAGGGTTTCGGACGAGATCGTTGCCGACAGAAGCATATCGGTCCCTATCGCCGCCATATTCCTGGGATGGGTTTATTGCATCATGCTCAACGTAACCATCTCCAGTTACATGAATCCGGTTCTGACTTTTGTGATCACATTCCTTCCCCTTCAGACTGTTTTCTATATCGACAGATATCCTCCTTTCCTGTGCATGACAATGCTCATCATGTGTTATGCCTCTGTTCTTGTATTGTCCAGGGCGGGATATTATGCGCTGCCTTACAGATACAAAAAATATGAATCATTCTCCAGACGGAGAACTCGCAGGGGCTCGGAAGATTCATACATACTTTCCGCAAAAGGAATGCTTTCCGTTTTTGCAGTATCCCTGATCTTATCGCTTGTGTTTTTCGTGGTATCGGGAGCGGTGTTCGGCGACTCTTATTCGACAAAGTATGTATCGAATAAATTAAAAAATAAAACGGATGATTATGTCGAAGCTCTTGTAATGAACGGCATAACATCACTCTTTAACCGCTATTCCGCAACCGGCGGACTTGCGCACGGAAAGCTCGGCGGAATAGGTTCTGTAGCTCCGGATTATGATACGGACCTTAAAGTTACCTATGTACCCGAATCGACGGATACCATATATCTGAGAGCGTTTGTAGGAAATCTGTACCAGAGAGACAGATTCATAGAAGATACAAATACCGATTATCCGACATCGGATGAACCGTTCCATATTGAGGAAGACGATGAATTCAGAACCATGGTCATCGAAAATATAGATGCGGATCCTGACTATTACTATATGCCTTATCATACCGAATCTGTTTTGGGAGATCCTGCGGAGTCGGCAACGATCACCTATATTCCCGATCCTGTGTTGGCTTCATATCCCATCGGCGACATTGAAATGTCGGAATATACACAGTATGTATTTGCAAATTACATCTTTGTTCCGGAAGATCTGATCCCGATACTTGACGAAACCGTCAAGAAAGCGGACATGCTCGTAACCGAAAGAGGCAGTGAGGGAATGCTTCTGACCTGTTACAAACTGCAGAGTTATTTTGCCGAGAATTACAAATATTCCCTTCAGCCGGGAAGAACTCCTCTCGGCGCGGATGTTGTCGAATACTTCCTTAGCGAGCAGGACAGGGGATATTGCATGCATTATGCATCGGCTGCAACGCTGCTTCTCAGATACGTGGGAATCCCCGCAAGATACTGTGAAGGATATGTGCTTCAGGCATCCGATCTTGAACAGGGCCTTATCGTATCCGAAGAAGACGGAGTGACCACTGTCCAGGTAGAGATAACCGATGCATCGGCACACGCATGGGTTGAGATCTATATACCCAATTATGGCTGGATACCTTACGAAATGACACCTCCTTCATTCGGTGATGATGCATCCGTGAATGCGGGCGGACTTATGGGCATTTTGTCCGGATTGTTTACTGCAGCTCAGAGAGATGATGCACAGGGTGCGGATTCAGAGGGTGGCGCTGTCGCAAACCAGACATTCGGCATGTTCGAAAAGATAGCGAAGAGCCTTGAATTCCTGGTAAAACCTGTGGGATACTCACTCGCTGTTGTCATCCTCATTCTTATAGCGATACCCGCAATAAAACGCATCATTGTACTGCTTAGGATATTGTCCTATCGCAGTAAGGGAAAATACTCGGAAGCTGTCCTGATAAAATACAGATCATATACATCAAATCTTATTAGGAAGAAACTGATCAAATCATCCAATGCCGACACTGTCAGTGTGGGTGAGGAACTCAGCGGAAACTATGATTCCGATGAGATCAAGGATAAGATAATGAAAGTAGCTTTGACGGTAAGAGAAGCTGCATTCTCCGGACGTGAGATCTCGGAAGAGGCTTACGACAGCGCGGTACGTATGATGAAAGAGATCTTATCTGCCAACCGTCAAACTTCATAAAAACCTGCAATATATTTGATAATTCTGTCTTCTTGAAAATGTCTTGGAAACTGATAAAATATAATTAGTTTCCAAGATATTTCTATATAGTTTTCTTTTTATCCGGATCGGAGGTACATATGCAGGACGTCACGATTATCGGAGCCGGTGTAACGGGCAGTGCCATAGCCATGGAATTATCAAGGCTGAACCTTGATGTTCTTGTACTGGAAAAAGAAGCCGATGTTTGCGAGGGAACATCCAAGGCAAACAGCGGTATAGTTCATTCCGGCTATGATGCAAAACCCGGAACTCTCAAGGCAAGATTCAATGTTGAAGGAAATAAATTAATACATGAGCTGGCGGGGACTCTTGATTTTCCTTTTAAGGAAAACGGGTCTTTGGTTCTTGCACTGGAAGAAGAGGGAAGAGCGGGAATCGAGGCACTTTTGGAAAGAGGTACGGCTAACGGCGTGCCGGGACTTCGCATACTCGAAAAAGAAGAGCTTCTTGAGATGGAGCCCGGAGTTTCCAGGAATGCGGTATGTGCTCTTTACGCACCCACGGGCGGTATCGTATGTCCTTTCAACATGACGATAGCGTTTGCTGAGAATGCGGCTGACAACGGTGTCGCATTTAAGTTTGATACCGCGGTTAAAAATTTAACCCGGAAAACCTCGGAAGACGGCGGTACGTATTACAGCATTGAGACGACAACGGGAACAGTTGAAAGTAAAGTTGTGATCAATGCAGCAGGCGTATACAGCGACGTATTCCATAACATGGTATCCGAGGAAAAGATACATATCACTCCGAGAAAGGGTGAGTACCTGCTTATGGATAAGGTGGCGGGAGATCTGGTAAAGTCCACACTCTTCCAGCTTCCTTCCAAACTCGGTAAGGGCGTACTTGTAACACCCACGGTTCACGGAAATCTGATGGTAGGACCTACCGCTGAGTCCATAGAAGATCCCGAAGATACTTCCACCTCGGCTGAGGGATTAAAGAGTTTGCTGGAAAAAGGCGCTTTATCCGTTGAATCACTTCCCAGACTTACCATTACTTCTTTTGCGGGACTCAGGGCACATGAAGACGGCGGAGATTTCGTCATAGGAGAAGTAAAGGATTCTCCCGGATTCATCGATGCGGCGGGAATCGAATCACCCGGGCTTACCGCTGCACCTGCCGTTGGTGCTTATGTTGCGGGTATTGTAAAAGATATTCTCGGAGCATCCGAAAAGAAGGGATTTATAAGTACCAGGAAAGGAATTCCTTCCATGGCTCTTGCATCACCCGAAGAAAGAGCAGAGCTTATCGCATCCGATCCTTCATATGCACATGTGATCTGCAGATGCGAACTGGTTACAGAAGGTGAGATCAAAAACGCGATAAACAGAACGCTCGGTGCAAGAACAGTTGACGGCATCAAGAGAAGAACACGTGCAGGAATGGGTAGATGCCAGACAGGTTTTTGCCTTGCAAGAACGATACCTCTTCTTGCGGAAGCTCTCGGAGTCGATGAAGAAGAGATAACCAAGAGCGGAAAAGGTGCTTATTACATCGAAGGTAAGATCAAGGACAGTCTGTAAGGAGCGGATATGGCTGATAAAAGAGCAGATCTTGTAATCATAGGCGGCGGACCTGCAGGTCTTGCAGCAGCGGCTTCTGCAAGAAAAGAAGGACTGCAGGACATACTTATACTCGAAAGGGATACCAGACTCGGAGGTATCCTGAATCAGTGCATTCATAACGGTTTCGGACTCCATACTTTTAAAGAGGAGCTTACCGGTCCCGAGTATGCTGCACGTTTTATAGAGCAGATCGAGAATGAAAAGATTCCGTACATGCTCGATACCATGGTCGTTGATATATCGGAATCCGAGGGCGGTATCAAAACCGTTACCGCGATGAATCCGAATGAAGGACTCTTTACGATAGATGCTCGTGCGGTGATACTTGCCATGGGATGCAGGGAAAGACCCAGAGGAGCACTCAACATTCCCGGATACAGACCTGCGGGAATCTATTCTGCAGGTACTGCGCAGTACTACGTAAACATTGAAGGACGCATGCCCGGCAAGAAAGTCGTTATTCTCGGATCGGGTGATATAGGCCTGATAATGGCAAGACGTATGACATATGAAGGAGCCAAGGTACTGTGCGTTGCCGAGCTTCAGCCTTATTCTGGCGGACTTAAGAGAAACATTGTCCAGTGCCTGGATGATTTTGATATACCTCTTCTTCTCAGCCATACCGTTGTTGATATCAAAGGTAAGAAGAGAGTTGAAGGCGTAACCATCGCGGAAGTTGATGAAAACAGAAAGCCGATCCCCGGCACCGAAGTTTTCTATGAATGCGATACACTCCTTCTTTCATGCGGACTTATCCCTGAGAATGAACTTTCCGGAAAACTCGGAGTCAGAATGAATCCCGTAACGAACGGTGCGTTTGTTAACGAGAGCCTTGAAACTTCGATACCCGGAGTATTCGCATGCGGAAATGTTCTTCATGTTCACGACCTTGTGGATTACGTATCCGGTGAAGCTGCGGTTGCCGGCAAGAATGCCGCAGCATATATTCAGGGAGAAAAGAAATCGGACGGAACGGTCATAAATATCAAAACTGAAAACGGAGTACGTTACAGCGTGCCTTCCGTTGTAAGGACAGGACTTATGCCCGATACACTCACCGTCAGATTCAGAGTCGGTAACGAATACCGTGATACCAACCTTGGTGTTTATCTCGACGGTACGCAGCTTATGAAACTTCCCAAGAGAGTAATGGCACCCGGTGAGATGGAACAGATCATACTCGTTAAGAGCAAGGTCATGGCGATCCTTGAAGGATCCGATAAGGCCGAGCATGAAGTAGTGATAAGAGTGGAGGACTGATTATGGAAAAACGTGAACTTACCTGCATAAGATGTCCCATAGGCTGCCATATCACGGTGGAACTTGAAAACGGAGAAGTAAGATCCGTATCCGGAAATTCATGTCCCCGCGGTGAGGAATATGCTTCCAACGAAGTAACTCATCCCATGCGTACGGTCACAAGCCTTGTAAGACTCAAAAACGGAAAGCGACCCGTAGTGTCCGTTAAGACACAATCAGATGTCCCCAAGGAAAAGATGATGGATGTCGTAAAGGCACTTAAGGAGATCGAACTTACCGCACCCGTTAAGATAGGTGATATTGCCGCAGAGAACGTGGCAGGCACGGGTGTTAACGTTATCGTTACTTCAAACGACGATTGATACGGAGAAATCATATGGGCGAAAAATATATTCTTGCACTCGATCAGGGAACAACCAGTTCAAGAGGAATCATATTCGATAAGGATGCGCGTATAAAAGCTGTCGCGCAGAAGGAATTCGATCAGTACTATCCTCAGCCCGGATGGGTAGAACATAATCCCAGAGAGATATGGTCTTCACAGATCTCGGTTGCAAGAGAAGCCATGGCAAATCTCGGACTGGATGCATCGGACATCGCAGCCATAGGAATCACCAATCAGAGAGAAACCACGATCGTGTGGGACAGAGAAACAGGTGAGCCTGTTTACAATGCGATCGTTTGGCAGTGCAGAAGAACCGCTCCTATGATAGATAAGATCGTTGCGGCAGGACGCACAGATATGATTGCCGAAAAAACCGGTCTTGTTCCCGATGCATATTTCAGTGCGAGCAAGATCGCATGGATCCTCGATAATGTCGACGGTGCGAGGGAGAAAGCAGAGAACGGAAGACTGGTTTTCGGAACTGTCGATACCTGGCTCATATGGAATCTTACCGGCGGTCAGGTTCATGTAACGGACTATACAAACGCAGCAAGAACCATGCTGTTTAATATACATACTCTTCAGTGGGATAAGGATCTGCTCGAGCTTTTCAATATCCCCGAGAGCATGTTACCCGAAGTAAAGCCCAGCAGCACGCTTTACGGATATACAAGTGAAAAGGTAATGGGCGGACAGATTCCCATTGCGGGAGCTGCGGGAGATCAGCAGGCTGCCCTTTTCGGACAGTGCTGTTTTGATAAGGGAGATGTTAAGAATACATACGGAACCGGATCGTTCATACTGATGAATACCGGAAGTGAGCCCGTTGTTTCGTCGAACGGACTTCTTACTACCATGGCCGCTTGCACTTCGGAAGAGCCCGAGTATGCCCTTGAAGGCTCCGTATTTGTAGCCGGAGCAGCTGTTCAGTGGCTTCGTGACAGCATGCGTATGGTTAAGAGTGCAGCGCAGACAGAAGAATACGCAGATCGTGTCAGAGACAGTGCGGGAGTGTATGTGGTTCCCGCTTTTACCGGAATGGGCGCACCTTACTGGGATCAGTATGCACGCGGCACCGTTTTCGGAATCACCAGAGGATGTACCAAAGAACATTTCATTAGGGCAACACTCGAATCCATCGCATATCAGTCATATGATGTCATGAAAGCGATGGAGGACGATCTCGGTGCACCGCTTCAGGGACTTAAGGTCGACGGCGGCGCATCGGCAAATAATTTCCTGGTTAAGTTCCAGGCAGATCTTATCGGTACCAAAGTCATCAGACCCAAATGTATCGAGACCACGGCTATGGGAGCTGCATTCCTTGCAGGTCTTGCGGTCGGATACTATAAGGACAAGGATGAGATAAGAGAGAAATGGGAGCTTGGAAGATCTTTTGAACCGGCTGAGGACAGAAGCAGGGCGGAAGAGCTGCTGAAGGGCTGGCATAAGGCCGTTAAGTACGCCATTGCATGGTCAAAAGACGAGTAAACCTGCATAAATACTGCATTTTTGCCATTCTTTGCGGGATTTCCCCGCTGAAACACATATCCCCAAATATTGCAATAAAAATATCAATTTTTGCGGTTTGAAAATTTGACAAAAATCACATAACCTCATCGGCAATTTTTAACCAAAAGTAGCTTTTTGCACAAAAAAAGCAAAAAAATGGTTGCATTGATGGGGCAAATAATATATTCTTAACCACGAAATCGATTAAGGAAATCGATTAAGTAAAATTTTTGCTTAATTTATGAACAAAAATTTTAAC